>SXGQ01607613.1_pt1 | contig 33223 bp, 35 predicted proteins | sample 3178371 | NCBI WGS metagenome assembly SXGQ01 (sample SAMN11356859, study PRJNA531348) | freshwater metagenome | isolation source: freshwater sample F1-20 | place: China: Fuxian Lake, Yuxi | collected 2017-12-25 | reverse complement strand
AGGCAGGAATAGGCTCAAGGCATAAAGCCTCGTACTTTTGCATTTTCCGTTTGTCGATAAAGCCCAAGCGATGAAGATCAGCAGCGGTCTCATGCACTGCCTCCAGAATTTGGCTCTTAGCCTTCTTTTTTATAGTCATGGATCTCGGCGACTGCCTAGCAGAGAGCAGGGTTCGTCAATTCAGTCTTCCGCATCCAGCGGTTGAAGTGACGGGTTTTGAAGACGCGGCGCACTGCGTAACTATGACACTAAGTGATATAGATGTCCAGTGCCGTGCTTTTGTTCGGGCTACCGAACATACCTTTGAGTAGAGTGGTGCGGACTCCCCTTTTGACCTAGCGGTAATTTAACCAAGCCGCAGCATCAGCGTCATTGGGTGCGCAGGTGATGACTTGAAGCCAGCCAATGACTTCTCGCTCAGACGTCGCGACGACGAACGTGCGGCTGGCTCCGCTGGATTGGTTGCCTAGTGCGCATCGGTTGAGTCAATCGTCGAGAATGGCTTCTCCGCAGGCGAAAGAATGGACTTTGTCATCCATCAATTTACAAAATTTGAGATACACATTAGGATGTACGTGTACATCCTTTCTTCGATAGGAGATCCTGGCCATGATCAGCACCAAACTTTTCAAAAATGGTAATTCACAGGCGGTTCGTATTCCGGCTGAACTCGCCTATAGCAGCTGGGATATCGACCTCGTCATTGAACGGCACGGTGATGAGCTGCGAATTCATCCTGCCCGACGTCGCATGGGCGACGTGCTGGGCAAGCTCGCCCAGTTTTCCCCAGACTTCATGAGCGAAGGCCGGGGCCTCAACATCGAAGGTGAACGCGAGGATCTTTGATGCCAAAGTACATGTTGGACACCAACATCTGTATCTACCTTATGAAGCACCAACCGCCTCAAGTCGGGGCGCGCTTTGCCGAGTGCTTTGTCGGCGATGTGGTGATATCAGCCATCACAATGGCGGAACTGGAATTTGGCGTAGCGTGTTCTGGAAAAAACCGAGAGCACAATCAAGCACTGTTAGATACGCTGCTTGAAGATATTCTCGTCGCGCCTTTTGAAATCGAAGCAGCGCGCGCCTATGGGCCGCTTCGTGCAGCCAAGCGCGAGCGTAATAAAGACGCGCTCGATAAGCTCATAGCCTCGCATGCACTCGCGCTTGGCGTGACCTTGGTGACTAATAACGAAGCTGATTTCGGTGGGATCGCCGGATTGAACGTGGAGAATTGGGTCAATGGTCTCTAAGTCAAATTGGTTTGAAAAAACCAGAAAGGTCACCCATCGTCTTGAGACTTGTCGAGAAGTTATGTAAGTATCCTGAAAAGCAAAGCGATCTTTTATCCTCATCCTCCGGTTTTCTAGAAATCATCCGTGCCGAGGCCTGCGTCGGCAACCGCGTCATGAAAGTCGCTCTCATGAATAATCTGCAATTTATAACCGGCCTTCCGTAATACCACGGCTTGCTCGACCTTTCTTCTATAGCAGGCGTAAGCCCAGCAGGGGTTGCCCGCAGCCCCAATCACCAGATAATTAATCTTTTTTGAAATAATGTTGGCGATCTTACCGCCCAACGCTAGAACCTGCTCCTCCATTTGCGATCGGGTATATTTTCGTGAGCTACCAGTGAAAGAAAACACCGAGTCTTGAAAAAATATATCCGGACAAACAGCACATAATCCTACAAACGAACCGTTTCTTTCGATGAGCGGATCATCAATAGTTCTCTCTTCATATAGCGAAATAAATTGCTGAAAAAATTCCTGTAACGTTTCGCGTTCATAATCAGAAATTAATTTATCAGCTAGTACGCCGGTTACCAAAGATTCGATTTCATCATATGGCCAAAGGGACTTTAAGTGTTGATTTTCATTGAGCCAGTCTGACAATCCTCTTAGCTCAAAATCGCTGATGAGTCTGTCTGATGCAATGCCACCAATGATGCCGTGCAGTTTCTGCAAATCATTAGTGATGTCATCAAAATATTGACCTTGATTGAGCCGATCACAAAGCCAAACCACGTCATCGTACTCATCTTGAGTAAAGATATGATCTTCGAATGCGGTTCTAATTTTTGGTATGAGTTCTGTGAATGGATGGCGGTTAGCGAGATGCTGGTGCTCGTAAATCCACTGCTGCAGAAAACTGAGCTCTGACTGATTGATTTTTTGGTCAATATTTATGCCCCGCAGCAGGCCGACCAACGTATTAACGGATCGCTCGATAATGGCTCGAGACATGTAGCTTAAATAGGGTATTTGATCGGGGTGATGCTTCATGGAATTTCGGCAATACGACGATGATCAAAATCACGGTCAGTAGAGTGATCAACCCCGCAACGATAAGCTCGCCGCACGCAGCGAGATAGGCAGTGATATCAGCGTGTGCTTTGATGGGTGACGGTACTCGAGCGTGGGCGGGTCATGATTTCGCGATGAACAAGACGCCGCGATCCTAGCTATACCGTCTTTGCATGCGAAGCATCATGCAGCTATCGCATGACAGCATCTAAAACAAAGGGACACCCACTTTGTATTGGCATTTCATCATCGGCTAAAACAAAGTGAGTGTCCCTTTCTTTACCTTTCTTTACCGGTCTTTATCTCCGAGGCGAGATCTCCTCTCGCTCTTTGTTGAAGGTATCGTAGTCCGGTAGCTGTTTAGTTACGTGCCCCTCGGACCTAATTTTTTGTTGGGCGCGTATGCCCTCGTAGACTGATCGCTCAGTGACCATCCCGCAGGCCGACAGCAGTACGATCACCAAAACGTAGAAGCTCACGCACCTCAGTCTCACTATCTCACCCAGCATCAGCTATTGACGTTGAAGCTTTGATCTACCGGTACTTGCATGCTTGTGGCAAGTGCATTGGTGGTGCTTGCCAGCGCAATTACGGCTTGCAGCTCGGCGTATTGCTCGCTGGTCATGCCCTTCGCGCGCGCGGCCGCCGTGTGCGAGTGAATACAGTACTCACAGCTGTTGGCCGTTGAAACAGCGATGTAGATGAGTTCTTTAGTCAAGGCATCCAATGCGCCAGGCTGCATGACTTCTTTGGCGCGTTCCCAGACATGCTGTAGCAGCGGTGGTGAGTTCGCGAGCGCTTTCCAAAAGTTGTTGACGTCTGCGACTTGGCGGGTGAGCCGAATATCTTCGAACACGGCGCTGGCCACTGGGTGTGCATCGGCGTCGCTGAGGAGCGGTACGGTGGGCATTTGATCTCCATTTCAATTTCTAAGGGACACTCACTTTGTTTTGATCCGCCTCGAGAGTACCAAAACAAAGTGAGTGTCCCTTTGTTGCCTTTGTTGGAGCCCTGATGTTGGCAATTGCTTAACAGGCACGTTTCCTGCTAATTCCGGGTCGTCTGTGAGGAGGTCATCATGACAAAAATTGAAACAGCCGCGCAGCGCTTAGCCGCTGCAAATACATCTAGCGCCAACTCGGTAAATGGCAATACCGCGAATGCTGCCGCGTTTAACACTGCGATGAAAGAGGCGCAGGTGTTGCCGCGCTCCGCATACGTGCCGAGCGGCGAGCCCTATGACCGCGACAAGCACGGCTCTCACATCGTGGGTGGCGTGCAGCTTGTGCCGGGCGCGCCGGGCTACGATTTTGACAAAGCGCTGCCGCGGCTGAAAGAAATTGCCGCCTCAGACCGGCAACTTGCTTCCTACTTGCAGGGTAGGGGTATTGAGCTGGAGCCATCCGCCGCTCAAACCCAAGCGGTTGACGCAGCGCCTATGCTCATTGCCGACCCCGCTTTGGCAGCCGAGCTTGAGGCCATTAACAAGTCTATCGAACCATCCAGCGCCGGCGGCGGTGTGCGGCAGCAAACTGCTGAACTGTTGCAAACAAAAACTAACCATGCACCTGATAAATCACAGTTGGATTACTGGGCGGGTATTTTCGGGTTAGATAATCAGATCACGCCGGATGAGGTTGAACGACTTGATCGTGCAGTATCGATTGCGCGTGATGCGGCTGCGTTGTCACAGACGGCGCTTGCAAAGCAGACGCAACCGACAACGACTGACGTGGCTACTGACGATATCCCTGCAGAGGCATTAATTGAAGAGAGTCCCGGCCAGGTAGCAGCAAGCACAAGTATTGAAGAGGCACCGACCACTAACCAGCCATTGCCTGGCCCGTCGGTGGCAGATACTTCCGTGACCACGAACGAGGTAGAACAAATCGCGGCCACTGATACAACCGGCGTGACACCTGATGAGCCAGTAAGCGCACAGCCCGTTGAATATATCGTTGCGTCGGTATCCGAGCCCTCGGTTGAATCTGCACTTCTACAAGCGCAGTCAAATTTGATCATGACATCTGCTCAATATCTGAGCCAGCAGATTGGTTTGAATCAAGCCCAATTACTTACCGAGACTACGTAAATACTATTGGCTTTTTTCACGATGAAAAATCGCATTATCAAGGCGACTATCAAAGCGATCACTCAAAGCGATCACTGAAAGCAATCGCTCAAAGAGCACCTAGTACATCCGGCCCTCTGGGGACTATGCCAGTAGGGTTGATGTGCCGGTGCGAGTAGAAGTAATGGAATCGGATATGTTCCATATCGATGGTCGCCGCTATGCCGGGCATACGGTAGATCGATGACATGTACTGGTGCATTGCCGGGTACTGCGAAATCAGCTTGCGATTACACTTGAAGTGGGTGTGATACACCGCATCAAACCGGATCAGCGTTGCGAACAAACGTATATCTGCCTCAGTGAGAATATCACCGCAAAGATACCGCTTGGTCTGCAGAATTTCCTCGACACGATCAAGCGCATCAAATAATTCATCCACCGCAGTTTCGTGCGCTTGCTGGCTCTGAGCAAAGCCACTTCGATAAACACCATTATTTATGCTTGGATAAATCCAGGCATTCAGCGCATCGATTTGGTCGCGCAGTTCTACTGGATATAGGTCGAGCTCGGGCTGCTTCGCAAAGGCATTGAATTCGGTATTGAGCATACGGATAATATCCGCGGACTCATTATTAACAATAGTGTTGAGATGTTTATCGAAGAGCGCCGGCACTGTGATAACGCCCGCATAATCGGGTGAGGCAGTGCGATACACCTGCTGCAAATAATTATGGCGACTGACGCTATCCCCGGTCGTTCCACTGAAACTCGTATCAAACGACCAGCCCTTATCGGTGAGGTAAGGGTGCACAACATCCACGCTGATGACATGCGCTAAGCCTTTCAATGCCCTGAGCATAAGTGTTCGATGCGCCCATGGGCAGGCCAGCGATACGTACAAGTGATAGCGACCTAAATCAGCCGGATGCTGATGATGGGGGTCTTGCGATACGGTACCTCGGAAGCTAGTCGTTGATCGGACAAACTCACCATCCGACGAAATCTGACGCGACCAGGTATTGCCGGTGGTTTTTAATGATGTAGCCATTTAACTCGTTTTAAAAAGAAAGGGACAACCACTCTTCCAAAAGAAAGAAAAGAAAGGAAAGAAAGGGACAACCACTTTGTTTTGATCTAAAAAGGGAATGATAGAAACAAAGTGGTTGTCCCTTTGTTCGCCCCATTGTTCTCCAAAAACAAAGTGGTTGTCCCTTTGTTTGGTCCCTTTGTTTACCTTTGTTTATCGGGTCGATGGTACAGTGTAAAGCTCCGTGGTAACCACGCTCGCGCCGGAGGGTATTATCCTCTTGGCAAATAATTGACGAAATTCCTATGCCCCAAATTTTTTACCTGACGCACGTCACCATTGAATCGGGCGCGCTCGCCCATTTACCCGCCGAGTGCAAGCGCATCGGCATCAGCCGGCCGTTGATCGTCACCGACGCCGGCATCCGCGCCGCTGGTTTACTTGATAAGTTGCTGGCGGTACTCGGCGCCGGGAGTTTGGCGTCAGTCACGGTGTACGACGGCACGCCTGCCAACCCCACCGAGGCAGCGGTCCGAGAGGCCGCGGCTTTGGTCAAGCAGCATGGCTGTGATGGCCTGATCGCGTTTGGCGGTGGGTCTTCGATGGACTGCGCCAAGGGCGTTGCGATTGTTGCGACGCATGAGGGGCCGATGACCCATTACGCCACGATCGAGGGCGGCTCACCCCGCATCAGCGAGCGGGTGCTGCCGGTGATTGCGATACCGACTACCGCTGGCACGGGTAGTGAGGTGGCGCGCGGCGCGATCGTGATTGTCGACGACGGGCGCAAGCTGGGTTTTCATTCCTGGAATCTGGTCCCCAAGGCGGCGCTGCTTGACCCTGATCTCACTCTTGGCCTGCCGCCGATGCTGACAGCCGCCACCGGCATGGACGCGATTGCGCACTGCATGGAAACCTTTATGGCGCCCGCGTTTAACCCGCCGGCAGACGGTATCGCGCTGGATGGCTTGGCGCGCGCCTGGTCGAATATTGAACTCGCCACGCGTGATGGCGCTGACCGCGAGGCGCGGCTGCAGATGATGAGTGCCTCTATGGAGGGCGCGATGGCATTTCAAAAAGGCCTGGGCTGCGTGCACTCGCTGAGCCACGCTACGGGTGCGGTGGATCACGCGCTGCACCACGGTACCCTGAATGCAATCTACCTGCCGGCCGTGGTCCGCTTTAATGCGCAGGCAGACGCTATCGTGCGCGAGCGTCGCATGGAGCGCATGGCGCTCGCTATGGGCCTGCCACCGCAGCCTGATGCGATGGCGGCTGCTGATGCCATTGCTACGGCTATCACGCAACGTAATCAGCAGCTGGGATTACCCTCGGGTCTGGCGGCACTTGGGCTAAAAGAAGCGCATTTTGATCATATTGTTCATGGCGCATTAGCCGATCATTCGCACAAGACCAATCCACGCATCGCCAGCGCCGACGATTATTTGCAGATGTTGCATGCCTCGTTGGTTTTGTCGTAGGCACCTCCGACATTATCTCGCTGACATAATCCCGCTGGCGTTGTTACCTGACTCTCGTCGCGGTACGATTCGGCATAATCGTTATTTATAATTAAATAGCAATTCGATAATATTTGCCCATACAAAGGGGAGCACGATGAACGACCATGCCGAGTTATCTGCCATTCAGCTCAATCAGCATTTGTTAAGCGGTGGCGCATCGCGGCCCTTGCCTACGATTCCCAAGTTCGAGACATTTGAAGAAGAGCGTCTGCATCGCAAGCAGCGGCTGGCGGGTGCGTTTCGCTTGTTCTCCAAATTCGGATTTGACGAAGGTGTAGCGGGTCATATCACCGCGCGTGATCCTGAGTTTACGGATACCTTCTGGGTAAACCCGTACGGGGTTCATTTCAGTCAGATCAAAGTCTCTAATTTATTGCGGGTTGATCACCACGGTAATGTGGTGGAGGGCGAGCATCCGGTGAACTGCGCCGCGTTCGCAATTCACTCTGCGGTGCATACCTTGCGCCCCGACGTTAACGCAGCGGCGCACACGCACTCACCGTATGGTCGCGCATGGTCGACACTAGGGCGCACGCTTGATTGCATCACGCAAGACGTGTGCGCGTTCTATAACGATCACACCGTGTACGACGATTTTGGCGGTGTTGCGGTAGAGGTCGACGAGGGTGTGCGTATTGCACGCGCGCTTGCCGACAACAAGGCCGCTATCTTGCAAAACCACGGCATTTTGACGGTGGGAGAAACGGTTGATGCAGCGGCGTGGTGGTACATCTGCTTCGAGCGTAGCTGCCAGGTGCAGTTGCTGGCCGAGGCCGCATCGCACGGAAAACCACTGAAAACCATTGGGCAAAATTCTGCGCAGCAGAGTTATGACATTGTTGGTTCGCCGTACGCTGGCTGGTTTCAGTTTCAGCCGCTGTACGCTCGTATTTTGAAAGAACAGCCAGATTTCCTGGAATGATCGTATGAAAACCAACGTGACCCCTAGCGCGCAACTCGCGCATTTTGCGGCTGATTTGCAGTACGACGATATTCCTCCCGAGGTAATGCGGCGCGCTGAAGAGTTATTTGTTGATTGGGTGGGTTCTGCGCTGTCCGGCAAAGTCGGGCGACCGGTACAGGCGATTGAATCGGTCGCGCGCGAGGTGGGCCCTACCGAAGGCCGCGCAGAGGTATTACTGTCGCGCCGTAAAACTACCTCGGTGTTCGCAGCGATGGTCAATGCTGCGTCGTCGCATTTTATGGAGCAAGACGACGTTCATAACGGCTCGGTGTTTCATCCCGGTGCGGTGGTGTTTCCTGCGGTACTCGCGCTGGCACAAGACCGCGGCATCAGTGGCAAAGAGATGATGACCGCCGCGGTGGCCGGTTATGAGGTAGGTATTCGGGTTGGTGAGTTTTTAGGTCAGTCGCACTACAAAGTGTTTCACACTACAGGCACTGCCGGCACCATTGCCGCAGCCGTGGCGGCAGGGCGCGCGATTAATCTGCCCCCGGAAAAAATGCAGCATGCAATTGGCTCTGCAGGAACGCAAGCCGCAGGTTTGTGGGAATTTTTAAAAGACGCAGCCAACTCCAAGCAGCTGCACACCGCCAAGGCAGCGTTCGATGGCACCTTGTCGGCGCTACTGTCCGAGAAAGGCTTCTCAGGCGCAAAGCAGATTTTGGAGGGCGCTAAAGGCATGGGCGTGGGCTTATCGCAAGACGCCGACCCCGCGCGACTGACTGATCGGCTTGGTGAGCGCTGGGCCACGATCGAAACCTCGTTCAAGTTTCATGCGTCGTGCCGCCACACGCATCCTGCCGCCGATGCATTTTTGTCGTTGATGCAGCAGCATCAGCTCAACGCTGATCAAATCGCTGCAGTGACAACGCGCGTGCATCAAGGCGCCATCGATGTGTTGGGTCAGGTGGATGAGCCCAAGAGTGTGCATCAGGCGAAATTTTCTATGGGTACGGTGTTGGGCTTGCTGGCGGTGTATGGCAAAGCCGGCGTGTACGAGTTCAATGAGTGCTTCCGCGAAGATCAGGTACAAGCGTTTCGGCGCCGTGTCAGCATGGTGCTCGACCCCGAGGTTGATGCTTTGTACCCGCAGCGCTGGGTGGGCAAGGTGACCATCACCACCACCGATGGTCGTGAGCTGAACGCGCGCGTTGATGAGCCGAAGGGCGACCCGGGCAATACGCTTTCTCGCGCCGAGATCGAGCAAAAGGCGGTGATGCTGGCCGAGCTTGCCGGCGCTGCCACCGCTGATGAAATGCGGGGCGTGTTGGATTCCTTGTGGCGTATTGCCGAGCATGCGTCGGTTGGTGATTTACTACCGCCGTGGTCACAAGATTTATAACGCGGCGTTCTGCCCGGCAGCGTGATCACGACCAATTGGTGGCTATTGAAGATACGCTGCTTGCGCGTGAAGCATAACCGCTTGAGAAATTTATTATTTATTTAACAATGATTAAGGGAGAGGTTGCAATGAAGTCCGTACTTGCTGTGTTGCTGCTGTGTTCTGCGTCGCTGTCGTTTGCGCATTGTCCGAACGCTACCGTCTGCGAGATGAAGGCGATCGATTCAATGATGACCGACACCAAGCTCGAGGGCGAGCCGCTCGAAAAAATAAAAACCCTGCGCGCTGAAGGGCAAAAGTTGTACGACGAAGGCCGCGAGTCAGAGGCGCTCAAAATCCTGAAGCAGGCGCGTAAAATGCTGAAAGATGCAGCCTCCTGATTATTACGTCCGTTACGGACTGTTTTTTTTGGCATAAGGGTCGACAATACGACTATCCACCGTGCAGTCGGATGAGATGTGCTGCATGCGCCCTGGTAACGACGGACGGTCGTTGATGACTTGGAGATGAATAATGAAAAAACTAATTGCATTGACCCTATTGGCCGTATCTGGTGCGGTGGTTGCCGGCGACAGCAGCGCTGATGGTGAGGCACCGCGCAACAAGCCGTTCATTATGGTAGACACCAGCATGGAGAAAGATGCCTCTGCGCTGGCCAATGAGTACATTAATGTGAACCTCACTATGGGCGTAAAAACGCCCTCCAAAACCGAGTTCTCGGTAAAAGTAGGTGCGAGCGCGAAGGATGTTCCCAACTCGAGCACTTCCGACAAGATGGCGAACAACATCGAGCTGAAGCTCAAGCAGTCATTCGATTTGGGTACTTTCTTCGTACCGTATGTTTCTGTGCGTTTGGGCGAAAAATTCAACGGCGACACCACGCACTTTACCCACTACGCTTTCGATGCTGGCTTGAAGCTGCCGCTATCCGAGCGTGTATCACTGGATGTTGGGGCGCGCTACCGCAACGCGTTCGAAACTGCAGAGAAGTACCGCAGCACCCGTCTGCATGCGATGGTATTGTTCGATGTTGATAAATCCAATACGCTCGGTTTGCGCTACACCCAGAGCGATGCGCAGTCGTACACCGAAGAGCGCAAGGGCTGGCGCCTGCATTATCAGCGTAATTACTAATCAGTCGCTGAGCGCTTCAATGAAAAAACCCGGCTTGATATGCCGGGTTTTTTTACGACCGTGATACTCAGTAATTAGTGATCAGCATCACACGAAAGCTTAGCGGCTCTATCGGGTGGAACACACGGTAAGGGCCGGCTGCAGGGTCTCGTACCTGGCCTTGGAAGGTGTAACTATCCACCGCATAATCAATCGCCGATTGCCGGCTATTCAGCAAGTTAAAGCCAATTAACTCGACCCGCGTGTCATTACTCACGCGGTAACCAAGCCGACCATTCAAGGTGGTCGTGCTATTCGAGCGCAGCGCATTATCTTCGGTGAGCGGGCGCGGTCCAAAATGCCGCAGCTGTAGCGAGCCACTGTAGCTGCCTCCGTCATCAATAATCGCCGCTACCGAGGCAACGCCATCGATAGCGCCGGGTATGTACTCACCCTCCGGGGCTGAATCACGAAAACGCGCGCGCGCTAGTGCGTAGTCGGCGTCAATAGTTAACCAACGATTGACCTTGAAGTAATTATCAAACTCGAAACCCGTGCGGCGACTGCGTCGGCCCGAATCTTCCGTGCGGCCGGCATCACCGACATACACAATTTCGGAAGCATTATCGAGTTGGAACAGAGCGAAGGTGGTTTGCAAGCCCGGAATAATCTCCGAGCGCAAGCCGACCTCCTGACCAAAGGTTCTGACCAAGCCGTGGGCTCGAACGCCGCGACCAATAGTGACGCCACGCGCATCATTGGAATGGTAGCCGTTGCCTATGCTGTAGTAGTACTCGGTTTTATGCCAAGGCCCGAATACCAAATTTAGTTTCGGGCTAGTGATGAAGTCATTGACTGTGGCGGTGTTATTCACCCCCACCAGCGAGGTCTCGAGGCTGGTATTGGCAAATCTGAAGTAGTCGCCGCGTAAACCTGCAACAGTACGAAACCAGTCGTTCCAGTGCACATGGTTTTCTGCATAAGCGCCCACGCTGCTTTGCGCGATACGGTCTTTTCGGCACTGCTCGGTGACGCTGGGATCTGAAGGGTCGCCGATCTGGCAGGCAATCCGAGTTCTTCGCTGCGTACTGAATAAACCATTATCGATTTGGTCGTGCTGAACTTGCACACCAATGGTGTTAGCTGCTTCTTTACCTAATCCTGAGACGCTGAAAGTCTTTGATGCATTCAACCCCGAGGTAACACGGCTATCACGCTGGTTGAACTGACTGTTTGCACCATACTCAAAGTTTGAATAAAGGTCGAGGTAGTTATTAATGACATACGCCTGTACCAGCGTGCTGCTGTCGGCGCTAGCCTCGCGCCACTCGCCCGACAAACTATAGCGATGTGCGCGCGCTCCAGAAGAAGGGTCCATCGCATCCCAGCGTGAAATCAGACCTTGCTTGTACTCATTCCAGGGAATTTGGTCAGTAGAGTTCCAGCGACCGGAGTAGGCCATTGCCGTCAGGTTGAATCCGTTTGCTTGGCCACCTTGCGAGTAGCGCAAGATACCGTTCAGCTTGTTGTAATTGTCGGGGTTAACCCATGGCCCGTCGTAGTGCGATAGCTCGAGTGCGTACAGCAGATTGCCATCATTAAACTTAGGTGCATTGGTGAGCAGTGTCCGGTAGAAGCCGTTTTGTCCGATACCGACGCTCGCCAGGCCACGGTCAACCTTGTCGATGTAGTAGATGTTGCCCGAGCCTGCATTGGCAAAATCGCCATCAGCAGCGTAGTAGGGGCCTTTGCGGTAATGAATTGATGAGATTAATTCGGGGATCAGTGGGTTGAGGTCTGCCCAGCCCTGCCCATGTGCGTGACTACGTTGGTTGATGGGCATGCCATCGAGCGATAATTTGAAATCCAGCCCGTGATCAAGATTAAATCCGCGCAAAAAATACTGGTTGGCTTTACCGTCACCACTGTGCTGACTGACTATTAGTCCTGGTACAACTTCAAGTACTTCGCCGGTTCGCGCTACTACACGATTACGAACCTGAAATTGGCCAGCCACGCCTTCGCCCGCGCTATCTGCTACGCCGATCAAGCTGTAGCGCGAGGCAGCGACCTCTACCTCAGGCAGACTGCGCACATCATCGGCATGGGCGCTTGTTGCGATACACGACAAAACAATGAACCCAGTGCTCAGTGGGCGGTGATGAGCCACGATCGTTCTCCTGCCGTGAAAAAAAGCGTAGCGTATGATACCAACAAGTGCAGCGCTGTACCGCATCGGTGCATATGCACCGAATAAGAAAGACAACGCGCGAATCGCACCAGATTCGCCATTAAAAATAATTTCAAAATACTAATATCGCATACGAAAACTGGCTATTGGACCAACGCTGAACCTATTGATTCGATAGAATTCGCTGAAAAAATAGTTGCTTTGTGGTACAACATCGATCGAACCCAAACGCAGGTCTTGAGCGGTTCGCTCCAAAAGAAGTTCATTAACTACAAACACTTCCACCCAACTCGGAGATTTGTGATGCGCATTATTCCCACACTACTTGCTGCGCTGTTGGCGGCAGGCGTCGGGTCGGTCGCTATGGCTGACACTGCCGATGTTAAAACTCAGACGATCGTCGAGATCAAGAAGCAGGGCGCTCATTGCGAGCAAGATCCTAACTGCTTCAACCGCTATCACCCGGCGATCAAGCCAGTGGCACGCGCCAAACCAGGCGACCTGATCGTCGTGCACACGCGTGATGCGCTCGACTCGAACCTGAATATCAATTCGAAGCCGAAAGATGTCACAGCGATCGACGTCAACTTGATCCACCCGATGACTGGCCCGATTTATATCGAAGGTGCCAAGCGCGGTGATGTGCTGGCGATCAAACTGATCGACATTAACCCGAATGAATATGGTTACACCACGATTATTCCGGGCTTTGGTTTCTTGCCTGATCTGTACACTGAGCCGTTCGTCGCCAACTGGAAGCTGAACCGTGTTGAGGCGGTCTCGGCACAGGTGCCTGGCGTTCGCATTCCGATGCGCGGCTTCATGGGTTCGGTAGGTGTTCTGCCCGGTGAGAAGGAAGTCGACGAGTGGCTGGCACGTGAATCGCAACTTGGCGCAGTCGGTGGCGTTGCGTTGCCACCCGAGCCAACCAGCGCGCGTCCGGCAGAGGTCTGCGGCCCGAATGGCAGCCACAAAGACAAGTGCTTGCGTACCATTCCACCGCGTGAGAACGGCGGTAACATGGACGTGAAACAAATGGTCGAAGGCACCACCTTGCTGGTACCGTGCTTTATCGATGGCTGTGGCCTGTTCATCGGCGACGTTCACTTTGCACAGGGTGACGGCGAAGTTGCTGGTACCGCAATTGAGATGGGTGCAGTGGTGACCGTACAGACCGAGATCCGCAAGGGCATGGCCTCGCTGGTCAAGCAGCCAATGTTTGAAGGCGGCTCGCAGATCAAGGCACTGGAACCCGATCGCTTCCACGCCGTAGTGGGTTACCCGCTGAAGAAAGCTGGCGAAGTACCACCGCAGTGGACGTATCTGGATAGCGAGAAGATCAAGCCGCTGACCAACCTCTCGAACGACGTCACACTGGCAGCGCGTAACTCGCTGCTGGCGATGCTCGAGTGGCTGCAAAAGACCAAGGGTCTGAGCAAGGATCAGGCATTTGTTGTGACCAGCGTTGCATGCGATCTGCGTATCAGCAACGTGGTCGATGTACCGAACTACGCCGTGACAACGATCTGCCCGATGGAGATCTTCGACGCGAAGTAATTCTGTCTGTAGGCTCGGGTAGCGACGCAGCACTACCGCGTTGCTCCCGGGCTTTTTTCATTCGCGTATCATCCATTATTCATCGCGGTTGATGCTTACGCTGCGCGAATGAAAAAAGCTCGCTCTCACCTCACCATGCTTAGAAGACAATTCATGCAGCAGGCCGCCGGCTTGCTCGCCACCGCCTTTGTACCGGCGCTGTGCGCAAACAGGGCGCACGCTCACACACCCTACGCGCAGTGGGATGTGTTTCGCAAAAGCCATTTGCAACTGCTGACATCGCACGCCGATCTGGCCGGTGATGATGTGGGTGATCTCTGGGTGGAGGTGCTGCGTGCCAAGCTACCGCTCAGCCGGGCGATGGTCAGCCGTGCGCATGACATGCCGCGTATCGCTGCGCTGTTAAAAACCAACCAGAGCAAGCTGGCAGTGCTGTCTTATATGCACGCACGATTAATGTTCACGGGTTCACCGCCATTTGAAGATTTCGCGCCGTTGCCACTCGAGGTGGTGGTCGATGATGGTAAGTACCTGCTGGTGTCGCGCCCCGATTTGCCTGTGCATCACGGCTTCCTGATTGCGACGACCTTAATGAGTGAAGCGCAAAAATTAAACTTGATCGACCCGGGTAAGGGCCGATTCGGCATGCCGCTGCATGCAGGCGCTCGCGCATTCTTTAGCGGCGAGAAGCTTGAGATGCCAACCAGCTCATGAACTGTTTTGCCCGGTACATAACCATTTGTTTTACCCTCGCGTTGTTTGCAGTCGGTATAGCGCAAGCGCACGATTCGATTAATGCCGAGGCACGCAAGAACTACATCACCAAGATACAAGAATTACAGGCCGCTGCTGCTTCCGGCTCGGCAGCGCCGGTGCGTGCGAAAAGTCTGTATCAGCTGGGTGTGACGCTAGATGAGATCAGGGATCTGTTTAACCAGGACATGATCAGTCATGGCATCGTCAAGGGGCTGGAGACTTCGCTGCTGCTGAACGAGCTGACCCGCATCGGTAGCAAACTCGAAGCATCGCCAAAGACGGGCTTGTATCTTTCGCAGCTGCAGCATTACCGTGAATCGATTCGACTCGATCCTCGCGCTCCATATATCGATCACGCGCGCTATATGCTGCTGAAAAGCCATTTCTACGACAGCTTTAGCGATAACCCACTGGTACCATTCTCACAAACCAAAGAAACGCTGGCTGAGATGATTGGTATTGCTGAGGGATTATTGAAATCCAAGCACCCGCAAATCAGTGGCGAAGAGCTGCGCTTCATTCTCGGGATTCACTACCTGCAAGCGATCAAGCAGCAGCAGGGGGATAAAGACGATACCTTGAAAAAGCTGAAGAAGCTGGTGCAAGATATGCACAAAGAGTATCCGCAAAGCCTTAAGCTGCTGACGCTTGAGTCATTGATGTCTTAGGTCATCATAGATCAGTGTGCTCATGCCTGAATCACCTCAGCTTCTGCTGCCTTACCTCGTAAGAAGACAATTCTGGTTCGCTTTATTACCCATCGGACGTTTGTTTATTCAGATCACGCTCGGTAGCTTGCGCCGATTGGCATTTGGTCTGATTGCATGCTCGGCCGCAGCACCATCGTTTGCGCATCAGACAGGAAATAGCTATCTCTACCTGCAGCAAGCAGATGAACAGCTCACGATTAATCTTGATTTTTATGTGCGTGACCTGGGTAACCTATTGCAAAAACCAGGTGCCGAGCCTGAGCCCGCGCCTGCTCCCGAAAAAATTCAAGCCTTACAAGCAGAGATTACTCAGCTGATTGAGAAATCACTCAGCATTGAAGTAGATGAGCAACCGCTAGCGCTACACTTCGTTCGCCAGACGGTGGTACTCCATAACGATGGCCTGTACGTGCGGCAGCAATTTACTGCGTCTGCGATTGATCCGAAAGTGCGCTTTGTGGTGGTGCGTTACGGATTTTTTACGCAGAACGATAAACTTGGGCGGGCGTTTTTCAAGCTGGCCTTGAATGGCGATGAAATTTCATCGGTATTTGATCAGGCCACCGCCACGCAGCGCTTTGCGTTAGGTTCAACCAAGCGCTCAGCGACCATTCTTTTGTTTAGCCACGAGGGTGCCAAACATATTTGGGAAGGCCCTGACCATCTGCTGTTTTTGCTGACGCTGCTGCTACCGGGCTTGGTGTTGTGGGGAGCGCGATCGCCTAACGACAATCAGATGATTTCGCATGAAGATCATCAGGCATCACAGCCTCTTGAGGCTGTGCCAATCTTATCGGTTAGACAGCATCGTGCTGCGTGGGTATTCGCTCTGAAGGTGATCACGGCTTTCACGGTGGCGCACTCGATTACACTGGCAATGGCAACGCTGGGCTTGATTAGTCTGCCGGGTAAGCTGATTGAATCTGTGATCGCATTGTCGATAATGCTGTCAGCAATACTGAATTTACAGCAGCGGCTTCATATCAATCACTGGCTGTTGGCATTTTCTTTCGGTCTGATTCACGGCATGGGCTTCGCGAATGGATTAAAAGAGCTGGGCTTATCATCGTCGTATTTTATCGAGACCCTGATTGCTTTTAATGTGGGTGTCGAATTTGGTCAGCTATCGGTAGTATTGCTGGTAGCGATACCGCTGGTATGGTTGGTTCGCAGTGACCACGGGCGCGAGCGGGTGATGCGCTGGGGCTCAATGACGGTGTTGGCCATATCAACCATCTGGTTCATCGAACGTTTGATGGCGTAATGTTCACATTAGCAGACCTATGAAAACAAACCTCTTGACTGTGATTACCGGTGGCGCCAGCGGTATTGGTGCGGCGTGCGTCAGACACCACGTAAAACGTGGCGATACCGTGATTGTGCTGGATCTGGCCAGTGCCTGGTCTGAGCAAAAAGCGCATGCCTTGGGTGCTGCGGCGTTCTACGACTGCGATGTGCAGGATGAAGCGCGTGTGCGTGTGGTGGCAGATCTGATCGAATCAGCGCATGGCCCGGTCGATAATTTGATCACCAGCGCAGGTATTTTGCAGCGCAAGCTCTCGCCCGATGCCTTACCCATGGCGCACTGGGATGCGGTCACCAATATCGATCTGCGTGGCACTTATCTCTGTTGCGCTGTATTTGGTAGCAAGATGGCGGCGCGTGGGAGTGGCGCGATTGTGAACATTGCGTCTATTACCAGTTTTCGTGCATCGCCGCTGCATGCCTATGGCCCCGCAAAGGCTGCGGTGGCCTCGCTCACTATGGGTTTGGCCGCAGAGTGGGGAAGATCGGGCGTGCGCGTGAACGCGGTAGCGCCTGGCTTTACGCTCACCGAGGCGATGCAAAGCGCAATCGATCAGGGTGACCGTGACCCCGCCGAATTGTCGCAGCCGACTGCAATGAACCGGCTGGTGATGCCGGATGAGGTTGCCGACGGTATCGGGTTTTTATTGTCGGATGCGGCGCGCGCGATCACTGGTATTGTGATGCCGATTGACGCCGGTTGGTTGTGTTGCAGTCATCTCGACGCATGGGGCGGCATACCTGGCGCAGTATAAGCAGCGGCATCATCGGCAGTTAAGCGTTTTTGAATTGCCCATGGCATCAGTGGCAGTTCAGCGTTTTTGAAGAGCCCATTTGAATAGTGGCCAGCTGACGATGATGAATGTGGCTGCTGTCAGCCACATCGCAATCGGCCGAGTGAAAAACAAGAGGGCGTCACCGTCCGATTTGATCAGCGAGGTGACCAAGTTTTCTTCCAGCATTTTGCCCAGCACTGCACCAAGAATAACCGGTGCAATCGGGAAGCCGTTTTCCTCCATGACGAACGCAATCACCCCAAAGCACAGGATCAAGATCACGCCCAGACTTGAGTTGGTGACAGCAAAAGCACCGACGATACAAAATACAAGAATAGTCGGCATCAGAATATTTCGCGCAACATTCAATACTTTGGTGGCGAGTTTGACGGTTAACCAACCGAGCGGCAACATAATCAGATTTGCCAGCATGAAGACGATGAAGATCGCGTAGATGTTTTGCGGATTATTGATGAATATGGTCGGACCCGGGTTCATGTTCTTTAGATACAGAACGCCGATCGCGATTGCGGTGATTGAATCGCCAGGTATGCCAAAAACGATTGCCGGTATCCACGCACCGGCTAACGCCGAGTTGTTGGCCGCGCCGGATTCTGCAATCCCTTCAACATGGCCAGTACCGAACTTCTCGGGTTCCTTGGAAAATTTTTTACTTGCGGCATAGCTCATCCACGCCGCCATATCAGCGCCCGCGCCGGGTTGAATACCAATCAGTGTGCCAAGTGCGCTGCCACGCAGCAGCTGCACCGGATAAGTTTTCAGCAGCCCCCACATGCCGCTAAAGATATTGCCAATCTTTGTCGCGACAACGATCGGCGGAGGCGCTACATCGGTCACGTAGCGCAGCAGCTCTGATACTGCAAAAAGCCCCACCATCATGGGTATCAGCTCAATGCCGCTCATCAGCTCAGGCAAACCCAAGGTGAAGCGTGGATGCGCTGCCGGATTTTCCATGCCAACACAGGCAATCAGCAGCCCGATCAGTAGTGAGATAGATGCTTTTAACTTGCTACCACTACCGACAAATACAGCAGCGGATAATCCCAGAATCATCAACCAGAAATATTCGAACGACGAAAACTGCAGCGCAAATTCTGCCAGTGACGGCGAAAACATGATCAATACCAAGGTGCCAAACAAACCGCCAATAGCAGAGAACACCAGGCAGGTACCGAGCGCCAGCTCGGCCTGGCCTTTGATGGTCATTTGATACGCCTCATTGGCGTATGCGGCAGATGCTGGCGTGCCGGGTATGCGCAGCAAGGCCCCGGGGATATCGCCCGAGAATATCGCCATCGCGGTTGCGGTCACAATCGCTGCCACTGCGGGTACCGGTGGCATAAAGAAGGTGAGCGGCACCAAGAGTGCAGTGGCCATAGTGGCGGTGAGGCCGGGTATGCAGCCGATCAGCAGCCCGAATATCGCGGCACCTAAAATAACGATGAGCACCTGCGGATCGAGCACCAGTTCCAATGCAGCCATCCACACTGACATACTCATACGGTTCGCCTCACCACTGGATTGGGCTTAACACGCCCCACGGCAAAGGCACGCGCAGGCCCTTGTAAAACAACGTATGAATTAACAGGGTGATACCTATTGCAAGCGGCAAGATTCGCGTAGGCCGTACTGACAGCGCATAAAACATGACCGATAAAATCGCTACGCTGCACAGCAGAAAGCCAAGAAATTCCGATGCCACGACATAAAAGATCAAGCACGCCAGCGTGATCAAAAAATTACGCCGATACAGCGGTGATTGCAGCCACGCGCCTAGCTGCACCCAGGGTTGTCCGGAATTTGCCTGCCGACCGCGCAGTATCAGTAGCGCCGCGCACAGCGCCAGTAAACCCGCCAATGCTTTTGGAAAAACCGCAGGCCCGATTTGCTGGCCCGGTACCTCGGGAAAGCCACTCGCGTTCCAGCCGATGAGCAAGGCCAGTACCAGCAGTACCAGCCCGCTTAAGGTGTCATGTAGTTTCATGCTGCGCTTTACTTCACCAGACCGACAGATTTCATGGTGGCGCCCATGTCGGCATCACCGCGCAGCATGAATTGTTCGAAGGCTTTGGCATCGGCATAGGTAATGCCGAAGCCACGGCTGGCCATGAAATCCTGAAATGCTTTGCTGTCGTAGATTTTTTTCAGTGCGCTGCCGAGTTTGGCCTGTGTGTCAGGTGGCAAGTTACGCGGCGCCGCCAGACCGCGCCAAGCACCCAAGGTCCATTTGCTGTTTGCTGCGGCCTGTAGCGTAGGCACATTCGGATACAAGCTGGATGCTTTGTCAGACATGATCACGAGTGGTCTGGCTTTGCCTGCATCGATCAGTGCGCGGGCCTCCGGCAGCGAGCAGGTGACGAACTCGACACCACCTGCGACCAAATCATTCATGGCCTGCGCTGCGCCGGTAGAGGGTACCCATGGCACGCTAGAGGTATCTATGCCGACATCTTTCAGCATGCCGGCCATGGCCAAGTGCCAGATACCACCGAGCCCGGTACCTGAAGATTTGAATTTGCCGGGGTTAGCTTTAATCGCTTTGAGTAAATCATCCAGTTTTTTATATGGCGCGTCGGATCGTACGATGATCGCCGCCGGATCAATATTCATCAGCGCAAGCGGCGTGAAATCACGCCCGGTGAGTGGGGTCAGTTTGGCCCAATGCAGCATGGTGATATCCACAGTAACCATACCCAGTGTGTAGCCGTCTGCTGCTGCCGCTGCAATAGCAGCATGACCCACCACGCCATTACCACCCGCGCGGTTGACCACATTCACCGGTTGCCCGAGTTCTTTCTCGAGCAAGGTGCTGATAATGCGCGCCACACCGTCGGTACCGCCACCGGCTGCAAATGGCACGATGAGCGTGATCGGTCGGGTCGGGTAGTTATCTGCTGCATGCGCAGTGTGCGCAATGCCCAAGCTCAGTAACAGGGTGGCGATCGTACGAGCACAGTATCTGAAAAACATGCGTATCTCCCTGTTTATGCCTGTTTAAGTGGGCGTATGTCGTGCGCTGTTACGTGCCTGGCAAGCAGCGCGCGCCAGCGCAGTGATATGCGACCAGTTTTTATCTTTCACCGCATCAGCGGGTGTCATCCAGCTACCGCCAACGCACAGTACATTCGCTTGCGATAAATAATCAGCCACTTCATTGTTGCTTATGCCACCGGTGGCACAGAACTGTGCAGCAGGGAACGGCCCGCGCATTGCTTGCAACCAGCGCGTACCACCGATAACGGCTGCCGGAAAAGCCTTCAAAAAATCATGACCGTCGGCGAGCGCGGCCATGATCTCGCTAGCGGTGGCAACGCCGGGTATCAGCATTTGCTGCTGCTTGCGGCAATAGCTACCTAGCGCAGCCGAGTAACCCGGGCTTACCAAAAACTGCGCGCCAGCATCACAAGCGGCGGCGGCGGTATTGACATCGCACACTGTGCCAGCGCCAACCGTGAGCGAGGGAAGCGCCTCACGTATGTGCTGAATCGCCTGCAATGCCACCGGGGTGCGCAGCGTAATCTCAAGGACACTCAAGCCACCCTCATTGAGTGCGCGGGCGAGTGGCACCGCATGATCGAGATCATCAATCACCAGCGTCGGTATCACGCCAACCGATTGTGCAAGATGTTTTAGCTGTTCAATCGATGACATCGCTGACTTCTTTCCGCCGCGAAGCAAGCCAGCGCTGCACATCGGCGCGCGTTGGCAAGGGCGCGACTGCGCCGAAGCCGGTAGTCGATAGCGCTGCTGCTGCATTGGCGGTATGTAGGGCTGATGCGATCGTCTCGCCGGCGCACAGACAAGCAAGCAGAGTACCGGCGAAGCAATCGCCGGCACCGGTGGCATCTAAACGATCAACACGATACGGCGCGAGCGAAATACGCTCGCCGGCCAGCCATGCAAGAACACCGCGATCGCCGAGCTTCAAGATAATCTGACGGGCACCGGTATCGATACACCATTGCAGCGCTTCCTCTGCCGACTGCAGACCGGTCAGTGTGAGAATGTCTTCCAGACTTGGCAGGAACACGTCGGCGTGTGCTGCGGTGGCGCGTATGGTTTCGCGCGCGCGCTCCACGGGCCACAGCGCCAGGCGCAGATTCGGGTCGTAGCTGATCTGGGTGCCGTGTGCTTTGGCGTATGCTATTGCTGCCGCGACCGTGTCATGTGACGACGCACTAATGGCTTGGCTGATTGCGGATACATGCAGCCAACATGCTGCTTCGATCGCAGCGACGGGCAGCTGTGCCGGCGTAATACGACTCGCGGCACTGCCACTTCTGAGGTAGCTGAAGCGGTGGCCCGACGCTGTGTGCGACACAAAATACACGCCGGTGTGGGCGTTCATGTCTCGCAGTACGTGCGACGTAGCGACAGCTTCGCGCTGCCACAAATCGCTGAGTAGCTCGCCGAACGGGTCGTTACCAATACAAGTAATGATACCGGCGCTACACCCAAATCGCGCCGCAGCGATGGCCACAGTTGAGACATCGCCACCGAAGCCCTGTAAATACTGCTGGCTGGATGCTGAGGTTTGATTAAACTCGATCAGCGGCTCACCGAGCGTCAAGATTTGCGGCGTCGCTGTCGGTGCTTGGCTCATCTTGTGCGCGGATATTATTTTGCCTAGTAGCGGTTGTATTTCTCAAGCGCTTTGCGCATTGATTTTTCGCGCTCGATGATCGGTATCATCTGTGATTCTTTATCATCATATTTTTTTAGCAGATCAACGACCTGAACTGCAGCCGCCGCAGGTACAACCACCACGCCATCTGCATCAGCGACGATGTAGTCACCGGGGTGCACCATGATCTCACCGCATTTCACCGGTATTTGTTTGTCAACGCTGATCATGCGTCCGACCGAGGTAGCAGGGCTGACGCGGCGCGACCACACCGGAAACTGCAGACGCCGCAGCTCGGTGATATCGCGCACCGCGCCATCAATGACCGCGCCGGCTAGTCCGCGTACTTTGGCTGTGGTACCCATCAGGTTACCCATGGCCGCAATTTCTAATCCATCCTGCATCACGTATACCAACACTGAACCAGGCGCTGCCTCATCGAGAATGTCGAGAATGTGGTTCTGGTATTTACGCGTATCGTTTTTGAGTACCGGCCGCATGAGCGCAGTAGCAGCACGCCCCACAATACGGGCGTCGTAAATCGGTTTTACGTCGGCAGACATCCAGCCACGCGCGCCTGTGGCTTCTTCGACCGCGTCCGCAATATTGCCCGTGCTATTTTCAGGTTTTTGCAGCGCTTCGATTATTTGCTCGGGGCTCATGGCACGCGACGGCAATGCAGTCACCGCGAAAATCAAGCCAAAACATAGCGCAGTGAGCACACGGCATATTAACCTTTGCTGGTGCGGGGAAATAAACGTATCGGGCATTTTCGTTCGGCGCAAAAGGTTGATAACCCGGCAGGGTCAAACCCGCCGCTGCGTAGTGCACATCAGTTGCCTATCAGCGGAGAATACACCGAAATAATCGACACGGACGCCGACCGTGAAGGCCGGCGCCGGTTATGCACCGAGTGAATCGGCGCTGAATGTTGACTACAGGACCGTAGCGAGACCCAACGACCGGCGTGCTGCCAGCTTGGTTTCGGCCTTGGCGGTATCGCCAAACAACTGCGCAGCCTCGCGCTCAACCGTGGAGGGCCTTACCGCAAAAAAGCGGAAGCGCTTTTGTAAGCCCATCCGCAGCACCAAAAGTGCGGCTGAGTTCACCGACATGCCTTTAAATCGTTGCATATCAATGGTTGCGGCAAGGCGAAATGCCTCTTCGGGCACACGCATGCCTTGTCCGACACAACTGCTTAACTGCCCAATCAGGTCGTCTCTATTCATGACGCGGTCCTTTCGCGGAAAGTGCCAATCTTGCGCTAAAAGCAAACGGCAACTTTGAGCGCATCAGTACCTAACCCGGGCGAGCTGCACACGCGAGAAATACGGGCGCATATCACCCATCCAGCGCCGTAACTCGCGCACAGGAATGTCGGTGGAATCATGGATTTTCAGCAGAATCTCGCTGCTGATAGCGAGCCGCCGTCTTTTTACTTTGCTCAGCACCGATGGAGAGAGCCCAACCACGCGGCCAAGCGCAGAAAGCGAGCGCGCGCCGAGTCTCTCGCACAACCGGTCTAGAAAGGCCTCAGGTGCATAGTGCAGCAATTGCGATTGATTTTCTGGCTTCATATCGATCTCCTTGTGGGGAATGGCACGCGAACTGCGCCGCGTTACCTGACCGAGACTGTGCCCGAGATCGGGCTCTGTAAAAACCAGAAATAATGAGATTGAAGGTTACGAAAAATAGGATTATCGTAATTTTAATAATTTATAGGCCAAGCAAATAGTGGCTGATTTTTTTCGATGATGAATTTAATGGGAAATTTTCCCAATGCATTCACCAAATCCAATTCGCGCGGCATCTTTACTCGCGCACCATCCTCGCAGCGTGACTTGATCTCCATCTTCAAGAAACACGCGTTGCTCGCCATTCGGTAAGGTGAGCGGCTTTTTTCCGCCTTCGGTAATCTCGAGCATAGCAGCGAGTTGATGTGGTTCAGGACCAGACAGCGTGCCGCTGCCGAGTAAATCGCCTGCTTGCAGATTGCAGCCATTCACGGTGTGATGCGTAATCAACTGCGCTAATGTCCAGTAAGCGTGTTTATAACTGGTCTGGCAAATGGTCTGCGGCGGTAGATCGGCCTCTCGCATCGCGGGCGTTGATAGCATCACTTTGAGTTGGATGTCGAATGCACCCGCTACACGGTTATGCTCGCTATCGAGGTAGGGCAGTGGCTGAGGTTCATCAGGGTCGCGCATGAACGGCAATCGGTAGGGCGCGAGTGCCTCCAACGTAACAATCCATGGCGAAATGCTCGTAGCGAAGCTCTTGGAGAGAAATGGCCCGAGGGGTTGGTATTCCCACCCTTGAATGTCACGCGCCGACCAATCATTCAGCAGACAAATACCGAACACATACTGCTCTGCCTGATCTATCGGTATTGGTGTGCCAAGTGAGTTTCCGGCACCGACAAAGATGCCTAGCTCTAATTCGAAATCCAGTCGTTTGGTCGGCGCGAGCATCGGACGCTCTGCACCCGGTGGCATCAGCTGCCCTTGTGGACGATGAATATCATGCCCCGACAGCACAACGCTCGACGCGCGACCATGGTAGCCAATCGGTACCCAGCGGTAGTTGGGGAGCAGCGGATTATCCGGACGAAATAATTTGCCAACATTGGTCGCATGGTGGATCGAGGTGTAGAAGTCGGTGTAGTCACCAATACGCACGGGTAACGCGTATTCCACATCCTCCATCTCTAGCAGACACTGCGCGGTGATGCCTTGATGTTTTGCGTCTTCGCGCAACAAGCGCGACAACGCTAACCGCAAACTGCTCCACGCAGTGTGCCCCATCGCCATCAACGGGTTTAGCGTGCTGCCAGATGCCGCTAGTGCGGCTTGCTGCGCTTCACCCGTGAGAATGTTCTTGCTGCTCAGAGCGGCTAAATCAAGAACCTGATCGCCTATCGCGACGCCACCGCGAAATACCTCATCACTTTCTTTGCGCCGAAACACTGCAAAAGGCAGATTCTGAATTGGGAAGTCCGTGCCGGGCAGGTTGGCGGAGGCGACCCAGCTGCTCAGCTTGGGGTCGTGGGTTTCGTTGAGCAGACTCACTACGCCATACTCCCGTCATGCATCCACGCGGCGTGCTGCGGCGCTTTTTTTGTTTTGCTCCATTCTTCCAGCATCTCCCATTTCACGGCATCGAGTTGTTTATGCATTTCGGGCGTGCCGCAGTCATACGCCAGTTCAAGACGATGGCCATTCGGGTCAAAAAAATAAATACTTTTGAAGATGGTGTGATTCGTCGGGCCAACTACATTGATACCCGCTGCTTCGAGCTTGGCTTTGGTCTCGAGCAGGGTCTCTATCGAATCCACTTTCATCGCCAGATGCTGTACCCAGGTCGGGGTATTGCGATCACGATCCATCTCGGGCTGCGTAGGCAGTTCGAAGAAAGCGAGAATATTTCCACCCCCTGCATCTAAAAATACATGCATATACGGATCGGGCGCTTTGGTGGAAGGTACTTCGTTTTCGGCGATCGCCAAAACGAACCGCATATTCAAGTGCTTGGTGTACCACTCTACCGTTTCCTTAGCGTCTTTGCAGCGATAAGCTACATGGTGAATTCGCTCGATTTGCATAGATTTCCCACTCAATAGATTTACTTTTTTAGGCAGCCTCAGTGCTATCACGCGCAACCTGCATAGCTTCGCGTAGCACGCTGATGTCACCGATATGATTGGCAAGAATTAAGATCAGCTTGGCGTTCAGCATCGCGCTTTGTGATTCGCTCAGATCACGGTGCGTATCAATGAGCAGCTGATAAAAATCATCGCCGGGCGAAAAATCACGGAAATAGCGCTTACCGGATTCATGAAAATTCGGCTCAGTGATCAGTGACATCATCACTCCTCAACAAAATTAGCGGTGGCGAGTGTGACTGCGGCGACAATGCGCGAGATCTCGGTCTCTCGCCAGCGTGCAGCCACATGCTGGTCGGGCCGCACCAGATAGCAAGTGCCGTCGGTCGCGTCATAGCGTGCAAACGCGAGGCCTTCTTGATCGAGTAAGACGTTCAAGCTGGATTGCGTGCCGCGGCGGGCAATCACTAAAGTTTCAATCGGTATTTGGGCGTGCGCCAGCCCGAGCAACTGGCGCTGCATGGCCTCAGTGATCTGAATGGCATCCTCGCAGAAGTACAGCAGCTGAAACTTTCCACCGAGCTGATCGATTAACCAGGCAGGCTGACCATTTTTCAGCAGCGGTGCATCATCCATGGGTGCACCAGGCACCATATCCCCTGTGAAGGGTTCGCTATCTGGCGTGTTGAGCAGCGAATTGGTCAGAAAGCTCGGTACAGATAATCTTCCGGAGTTCACCAGTTTGCGTGCAAATGGCAGGCTGCGGGACAGTTCAAGCACTGCATTGCGAAAGGTCTGGCTCACAGGCCCTTTTGGGGTAATGAAATCAGTAGAGCGGGTGGAGTTGAGTATGTTCTCATCCGCGCTGAGACCACGCTCATCCGTATAAGTATCCAGCAAGCGTAGCGGTGCACGACCATCCATCACCAGTTTGAGTTTCCAGATCAGGTTATCAGCATCTTGTATGCCGGAGTTGGCGCCACGTGCACCAAACGGCGAGACTTGATGTGCAGCGTCACCGGCAAACAGACAACGGCCATGACGGAACTCGCGCATGCGGCGGCACTGAAAGGTATACACGCTGACCCACTCCAGCGAAAACTCACGTTCGTCACCGAGCATGGCTTTGATACGCGGAATCACCCGTTCAGGCTTTTTCTCTTCTTCGGGGTCGGCATCCCACCCGAGCTGAAAATCAATGCGATACACATCGTCGGCCTCGCGATGGAGCAGTACCGATTGGTTACGATGAAACGGTGGATCAAACCAGAACCAGCGCTCAGCCGGGAAGTCGGCTTTCATGAGCACATCGGCAATCAGAAAACGGTCCATAAAAACTTTACCCTCGACATCCAGGCCGAGCATGGACCGTATCGGGCTACGGGCACCATCCGCCACGATCAACCAGTCGGCTTCTATCTGATAACTACCTTCGGGGGTGGAGACTTCAATCGCAACATAATCATCATGCGGTGAAACAGCAGTGACTTCATTTTTCCAGCGAATTTGCACGCCCGCATCCAGCGCGCGTTTGACCATGTACTCTTCCAGGTAGTACTGCTGCAGATTGACCATACCGGGCCGCTTGGAGCCGGTTTGTGGACGCAGGTTGAAGTTGAAGACTTCTTCTTCATTGAAGAAGGTGCGCCCAACATCCCAGCCCACACCTTTGGCCACGACGGCATCACCGCAGCCAAGTCGGTCGAGAATTTCGAGTGTGCGCTTGGCGTAGCAAAGACCTCTCGAGCCGACGGAGACTGTATCGTCGTCATCCAGCAGCAGCACCGGAATATCGTGTTGACGTGCGTCGATCGCGGCGGCCAAACCGACCGGGCCGCAACCAATGATGACTAACGGATGGCGATAAACCTCACCGCTAGTCAGTGCCGGTGGTGGTACGAAAGGAAATGTTTGATACCGGTAAGCCTGATGCATGTTCAGTCTTGCAGCGCGTGCCACATTTCTTTGTCGCGCTCTGCCGTCCAGATACGTGGGTGCTTGATACCGCTGGCTTCGTCGACTGCGCGCGTTACATCAAATGGCAAACAGTGCTCGTAGATAAACACGTGGCCAAATTTATGATCCATATTGCTGCGCGTGTGTTTCATCGCACCTTTTAAATCCAGCCCTTGCGCCACCGCTTCTTTGGCAGAGGCGAGCAGCGTGCTGACAAAGTCTTTGGTGTAGTCGATGCCTTGATTCACTTCGCCCGGGTTCATCAGCGCGGGGCCACGCCCTGGAACGAGTTTATCGGCATGCATCGCACGCAGCACTTCCAAGGTGTGCGGCCACTCTTCAAGTTGTGCGTCGCCGGTGTAAGCAGCTGCGCCGTACTCGACCAGATCGCCCGAGAACAGTACCTTTTGCGACGGTATCCAGACGATGGTGTCGCCCTTGGTGTGACCCATGCCGACATGCATGATCTTCACCTCGAGCTTACCCATGAACAGCGTGATCTCTTTTTCAAACACCAGGGTGGGCCATGTCAGGCCGGGTACGGTTTCAACGCCCGCAAATAATCGAGGAAAGCGATCAATTTCGGAGTGCATATCCTGCTCGCCACGCTCAACGATCAATTCATAGGTGCCGCGCGAGGCGATGATTTGCTGCGCACCCTCAGCGACATACGCTGACGCTCCTAATACCCGCACGGCGTGGTAGTGGGTAAGGGTGACGTATTTGATCGGCAGATCCGTGATGTCGCGGATGTGCTTGATGAGCGACTGCGCCATCGCCGGCGTGGCGGTGGTGTCGATCACCATCACAGAATCATCACCAATGATCACGCCTGAGTTCGGGTCACCCTCTGCGGTGTAGGCATAGGCGTTGTTGGATAGCTTGATAAAGCTGGTTTTTTTCTCTTGCAGGTCGCCCTGCGAGGCGAATTTTTTGTCGGTCATGGAATCCTCTGTGGCAGGGTGCGGCCAACTACATGCAAAAGTCGCAACTCGGAACCGAGTGGTGTCTGCCGCAAGCAAAAATAGCTTAACCCGGCATTCGTTTTTGGTCAATGTATTTGATAATGCTGAACTGTTTACATAGGCTTAAGCCATCCGTACACTAGTTAGCATTCATTCTCTAAGCCTTTCCATGGAAGACAAGAAAAGCCGTGGTATTCAATCCATCGAGATCGGTGGCCGCCTGCTGACCGCCTTGGTCGAGGAGGGCGCGCCCATGAGTCTGGGTGAGCTTGCAAAAAAAGCACATATGCCGTCGGCAAAGGCGCACCCGTATTTAGTGAGCTTCGGCAGTTTCGGGCTGGTTGAGCAAAACCCCCTGACCGGACGTTATGAGCTGGGGCCTTTCGCCTTGCAGCTCGGCTTGATCAGCTTGCAGCTGCTCGACCCTGTGCGTATTGCGATCCCGGTTATCACGCAGCTTGCCGCCGATATTGATCAGACGATCGGACTTTCTGTGTTGGGTAATCGCGGACCAACCATCATTTACATCAGCGAGTCGAGCTACCCGATCCACGTCAACATGCGGACCGGTACTGTGATGTCGATTCAGGCGACGGCTACCGGCCGTGTCTTCGCTGCATTTCTGCCGCCTAAGCAAGTTGAGCGCATGGTCGAGCAAGAGCGGCGCAGCGGTGTGGCCGGTGACTTCGGTGCAGCCGATATGAAGTCGGGCGCCTTAGAAAAAATCTTGGTGGATATTCGCAAGCGGGGTATGGCGCGCGTCGAGGGCAATCCCATCCCAGGTATCAATGCGGTCTGTGCACCGGTATTTGAGCACAGCGGCGCTATCAAACTCGGCATCACCGCGATCGGCCCAGCAGGTAGCTTCGATGTCAGCTGGGAGCATGACAACGTCAGAAAAATTAGTGAATGTGCAGAGCAGGTATCCCATCGGCTCGGGTATCGAGCGTTAGCATGAAGCTTCAGATTGGTTAGTTAATCATCGATTTTTTAAATGCGCTGGCAAACGACAGCAGAACCGGAAACAGGTAGCTTTCGCAAATGGGCGGATGATCTCGCTCAGGCCTTCGTTCGTCTGGAGCCGACGATCTTGAATCCCAGTTCGTCTTTTACCGGACAGATTGTGCAAACCACCGTGGGAGATATCCAGATCTCTCGCGTGAGTGCCTCGGGGCACAAGGTCAACCGGTTAGCAGAGCACATACGCGCGGGCGAGCGTGATGTCTGTTTCGTTAATCTTCAGATCAGCGGTTTAGGGAGCACGCGCCAGCGAGGTCGCGAGATATCAGCCTCGCCAATGGACTTGGTCGTCGTCGACACCACAGAGGAGTTCGAGATTGCTCACCGCGCACATTTCGACCTATTCTCTCTCGAGGTACCGCGCTCAAAGGTACCGGAGCAGTTACTGAGAAGCGGAGGCTGGTCTTCTGCACGATCGCCGGTTCATAAGGAATTAGTAATTCCTTATGACCCCCCCTGTTCACTACTGTCCGAGCCTATTCCCCTAGTGGGGCCTATGTTGTCTCTGGTGCCGCCGATAGAGCGGTTCAGTAGTAGTGCCTGACAATTTATTGACTCAAGGAGACAGGGATGGATAAGTCGCGCCGCGCGTTTTCACTCGGAAGCCTGGTGGCCTCCGCCTCCGTCATGATGGGGGGCGAAGCTCTTGCTGACTTTACTGGATACAAGCTTTCAGGTAAGCCGGAAGCGTTCGTCAAAAAGATGGGTATCAAGTATCCGATTGTTCAAGCTGTGATCGGCGGATCGACGCCAGATCTTGCAGCGGCTGTTTCAAACGCAGGCGGTATGGGCGGGATTGGTATGTCTTGGTCACCGGAGCAAGAGGTGCGCGATTACGTGAAAGCGACTCGCTCACTGACCAAGGCACCGTTTGCGATTGGCTATGTACTGACGTTCGGCGCTGGCACGCTACCGGCTGCGCTCGATGCCGGTGCACCAGTGATTCAATTTTCTTTCGGCACGCCCGATAAAAAACAAGTATCGATGATCCGCGCCGCCGGCGCAAAATTTGGTATGCAGGTCAGCACAGCAGATGGTGTCAAACAGGCTTTGGATGTGGGTGCTGATTACATCAGCTTGCAGGGTCAGGAGGCCGGTGGGCATGTCCAGGCGCAGGGAAGTTGGCGCGACAACCTACCGCGTGCGTTGGAGACGGCTGGTAAGACACCGTTGCTGGTGGCTGGTGGTCTGTCGACCGGTAAAGACTTACGTGAAGTGTTGCTGATGGGCGTATCGGGTGGCGTGTTCGGCACAAGATTTGCGGCGACAAAAGAGTACCCGAGCCATCCGGAGTACAAGCAAAGAATGATTAATGCACGCTCGTCGGACACTGCACTCACTGTCTGCTTCGACGGCGGTTGGCCGGGTGCCCTTCATCGTGTACTTCGTAACCCAACACTTGACGCTTGGGAGGCTGCAGGGGCTCAATGGGCTGGCTTGAGACCAGGAGAGGGCGATGTCGTCGGTACTATCGGCGATATGAAATTCGCGCGCTACAGCCTTTTCCCCGCCTTTGTCGTCACTCAGGGCAAGCCGCAAGAGATGGCGATGTACGCTGGGCAGGGCATCGGTGCGATTCGCGATATTCCTAAGGCTGGCGAGATTGTTGAACGGATATGGAGTGAGTGCGTCGGCCTCACAGTTTGAAGCGAGCCAAGTGTCATTGATTTGCCCGCGACGGCATGCATTATCCGTCGCGGCGCTTACGCAGGTTGGGATGGAGTTCCTCTAGCATCTCTGCCCCGTGCTCCAGTACGAAGTAGCGGAATGCCTCGGCTGCCGGAGACTGCGCGCTACCATTCAAGGCCACCACATGCCACGCGCGGGTGATAGGTGTCTCGTCGATATCGAGCACGACCACTTTATCGTGCGCGACTTCCAAGCCCACGGTATGCAATGAGACGAAGGATATACCGAGGTTGGCGATTACTGCTTGCTTGATACTTTCGTTCGACGACATTTCCATCGAGATCCGCGGGGTGAGACCGCGCTCCTTGAGGAAGCGTTCCATCAGCACACGCGTGCCCGAACCTTGCTCACGCGTGACCAGTTCAAACTGATTGAGTGCGATCGGTGCGATACCTTGCGCGCGCGCGAGCGGATGCTCGGGGTGGGCAATGAACGCGTGCGGGTGCTCGGCAAATACCTCAACCCGGGTGTCCATATCGGCGGGCGTGCGGCCCATGATTGCCAAATCGATATCGCCATCTCTCAGTAATTCAACCATCTGATCCCGATTGCGCACCTCTAGTCGCACCTGCAAACCGAAATGCTCTTGGCGAAAGCGTGCCAGCAGTTGCGGCAAAAAATACTTGGCGGTGCTGACCAGGCCGATACGTAACGTGCCCGGCTCAGCGCCGCGCAGCTTGGCCAGCGTGATCTCTGCCTCGCGCAGAGTGGCAGCAATGCGCTTGGCATAGACCAGAAAATACTCTCCGGCGGTGGTCAGCTCGACCCGCCGGCCAGTGCGCGCGAATACCTCGACGCCGAGATCGCTCTCCATCTCTTTTATCTGCATCGATACCGCTGGCGCGGTCAGATTTAACTCTTCTGCAGCTTTGGAAAAACTTAAATGACGCGCCGCAGCAAGAAAAACCCGCAGCTGCCGCAATGTGAGATTGCGGAGAAGTTTCAAATTCTTCAACTTCAGATCCGGTAAGAAAGGCTGAACCAAATGAACATTTTTAATGAATATACCTGAAGCATCGGAGCAACTAGAGTTCGGGCATGCTCGATGAATTTGTTGGGCGCTCGACAGGGGAACAGTGATGAACAAGCCAGTGGATGGACGAATTACCGATGTAAAACAGCGCTACAAGGGCGGCGTACTGAAATATGCGCAGATGGGTTACTGGCGACCGGACTACGAACCCAAAGAGACTGACGTTATCTGCGTGTTTCGAATCACGCCGCAAGAGGGCGTCGACGCGATTGAAGCAGCTGCCGCAGTCGCGGGCGAGTCATCCACGGCGACATGGACCGTGGTGTGGACCGATTTGCTCACCGCACACGAGAGTTATCAGGCCAAGGCGTATCGTGTTGATTTGGTACCCGGCACCGGCGAAGGCACTGGTAAAGAGCCCCAGTATTTCGCGTACATCGCCTACGACATTATTTTGTTTGAAGAGGGTTCTATCGCGAACATGACCGCATCGCTGATCGGTAATGTGTTCTCGTTCAAACCATTGAAAGCCGGGCGTCTGGAAGATATTCGTATTCCAGTGGCCTATGTAAAAACCTTTAAAGGCCCGCCGACCGGCATTATTGTCGAGCGCGAGCGCCTCGATAAATTTGGCCGTCCTTTGCTGGGTGCGACGATGAAGCCCAAGCTCGGTTTGTCGGGAAAGAATTATGGCCGAGTGGTGTATGAGGGTCTGACCGGTGGACTGGATT
>SXGQ01123838.1_pt1 | contig 33223 bp, 34 predicted proteins | sample 3178371 | NCBI WGS metagenome assembly SXGQ01 (sample SAMN11356859, study PRJNA531348) | freshwater metagenome | isolation source: freshwater sample F1-20 | place: China: Fuxian Lake, Yuxi | collected 2017-12-25 | reverse complement strand
GGAATGGACCTATGGGTGTTTTTGAAATGAGTAATTTTGAAAAAGGAACTAAAAAAACCGCTTTTGATATTGTAAAAGCCACAAAACTTGGAGCCTATTCTTTAATTGGAGGAGGAGATAGTGTTGCAGCAATTAATAAATATAATCTTGCTGATAAAGTAAGTTATGTTAGTACTGGTGGCGGCGCTTTATTAGAATACATAGAACAAGGTACTTTACCTGGCGTTAGAGCAATAAAATTATAATAAAATGATGAATATTCGTGTAGGTTTTGGTTTTGATGTGCATCCTCTGGGAGAAGGACGAGAGCTTTGGCTTGGCGGCATTAAATTGGAATTTGACAAAGGCTGTGTTGGCCACAGCGATGCAGACGTGTTGCTTCATGCTATTTGTGATGCCTTATTGGGCGCCGCTAATCTGCGCGATATAGGATTTCATTTTCCAAATACCAGCCCTAAATACCAGGGGGCAGACAGTAAATTATTATTAGCCGAAGTGGTAGCTTTATTAAAAAAAAATAATTATGCAATTGGTAATATTGATGCTACATTGAGTTTAGAAGCTCCAAAAATAAATCCACACATTAAAGCAATACAAATAATTTTAGCATCTATTATGGAAGTTACACCAAACGAAATTTCTATAAAAGCAACTACCAACGAAAAATTAGGTTATATTGGCAGAGGCGAAGGGGTTAACGCTTATGCTGTTGCTTTGATTTATAAAAAACAATAGCAAAAATAAAATAATTTTGAATTAATTTTTTATAACCATATGAAATCCTTTTTTGCTTTTTCTTTTTTTTTATCTTCAATTCTTCTAATTAATGCTCAGAGTTATAATTATTATTTTGGAAATCTTCACTCTCATACTGCCTTTAGTGATGGTAATAAAGATTCTTTAACTTCTGGAGTTGCCAGGCCAGATGGTAGTTATGCCTATGCAAAAGCATCTCAAAATTTCAATTTTTTAGGTATTTCAGAACATAATCATTATTCTTCTTTACGTAATCCGGGCTTTAAATTACCTCGTTATCAAGTTGGTTTAAATATGGCAAATGCAGCAAATCAAGAAGGTACTTTTTTAAGTTTATATGGTATGGAATTCGGTGTTTCTTCAGATTATAATGGACATGTTATTATTTATGGTTTTAATCAACTACTAGGTTGGGAAACAAATGTTGTTGGACAACCAGGAAATAATTACGATATATATAATGATAAAAGTGACTTCGATGGTTTGTTTAGAAAAATAAAAAATAATCCTGGGGCTTTCGCTTATTTGGCCCACCCAAATTTTAATGATTTTTCAACCAATGGAAATTATACTGGTGCTTTAGCATATGCTCCCTACAATGCAAGCTATGATAGTGCTATTGTAGGAATGCCACTTAGAAGCGGTCTAGCTTTCAGTTCTTTCGAAAATTATAATGATTATTCTATTGGAAATTATTTTATTTATTTTAAAAAATTACTTTATCAAGGCTATCATATTGGTATAGGATATGATCATGATAATCATTATACAAATTTCGGTCGAAGTAACGGAGGCCGACTAGTTATAATAGCACCATCGCTTACACGCAATTATTTAATTTCTGCAATGCAGCAAATGCATTTTTATGGTAGTGACGATTCTAATGCGAAAATTGAATTTTCGATGAATGGAAATATAATGGGATCTATTTTATCAGGCAGTGTTTATCCAACCTTTCAGGTCTTACATAACGATCCCGATGGAGAATTAGCAGACACAATTAAAATTTGGAAGGGCTATAAAAATAGCGGTGGCTTGTGGGCAGATATAGTTAATACTTCAATTCATAGTAATATTTCTGGATTTACTGACTATTCAATTCAAACGGGTATTGAGTATTATTATTTTGCTGAAATTAAACAAGCAGATGGACAATGGATTGTAACCTCACCCATTTGGTATACTGGAACATCGCCTGTTTTTGTAAAAGAAAATTTACAATTGATAGATTTTAATTTTTTTCCAAATCCAGTTTTGAAACAACTTAATTTAATTGTCCCACAATTAAACCAATATGAAGCAATTATTTCTGATGTTTTAGGAAAAGTAGTATTATATAAAAAAAGTAATCAATCAGAATGTTCACTTTCAATTAATGAAATAGTTTCTGGTATTTATACCTTAACAATAAAAACAGCTGATGCTTCTCGTTCAAAAAAAATAATTATTGAATAACTTAGTTAATTATTTCAGATTGCTGCTCTTCTTAATCTATCGTTAATTGCTCTTCCTAAGTCAATGTCCGGTAATTCGCCGCAGATAATAATCTCTGAATCACTATCATCAGCTAATCTTAAAAATTTAAAAAGATTAACTGCAGCTTCTTTAAAATCTTCAGTTTCAGAAAGATTATAAATATTATTATAATCATCTAATTTTATTAAATCTCGGCCAAAACAAATTAAATCTATTTTATTTAGATAATGTTTTTGTTTTAATTTTTTGACATCGCCAAAAAATAATGGTTTTTTGGGCGCGTAATGATTTTTTAATTGTCCTGGTGTTTTTGGATTAGTCGATTGATTAATTTTTAATTCTACCGGACCAATTATTTTTTCAATTGCCTCAACCGAAAGCCCCCCTAATCTGTAAATACAAACGGTATCATTTTCAATTCCTATTATACTTGATTCTATTCCTACTTCACATTTTCCACCATCTAATATATATGCTAAATTATTTCCAAAATGTTTTTTTACATGATTTGGTTCAGTTGGGCTTACATATCCAAATGGGTTAGCGCTTGGAGCAGCTAAAGGAAAAGAAAGAGATTTTAAAAGTTTTAGACTTAACGAATGATTAGGAATTCTTACAGCTACTTTATCAAGTCCTGAAGTTATTAAATATGGAATGTTGTTTTTTTTTGGAAGCAATAAAGTTAAGGGGCCTGGCCAAAATTGTTTTGCTAAAATTAATAAACGTTCGTCTTCAAAATCAGCATAAAGTTTAACGGCTTCAATTGAGTCTAAATGAATAATAAGTGGATCAAAAAAAGGTCTATTTTTTACCTCGAATATTGATAATATAGCTTTTTCGTTTAATGCATTAGCCGCCAAACCATAAACGGTTTCGGTTGGTATTGCTACTAGATTTCCTTTTAAAAGCAAATCTCTAGCAAAATTAATATTGGTTCCTATTTCTACCAAGGTCTTCAAAGATACTATAAAGTATAAAAAGTTGATATTTTTTATTTTTTTCGACTTTAAATTATGATTAATATTATTTATTTAATTACACCAAATTAATGGCAACAAAAAATAAAATCATTACATTTGTTTAATAATGAGTGAGTTAATTACCCTTAAAGATAAGCAGTTTAAGCCATACATTTTAGAGATTGAGATTTTAGATGCAGTAAAAAAAATGGCTGATGTTATTAACTTTGAATTAAAAAACGATTTACCCTTATTTTTAGTAGTTTTAAATGGCGCTTTTATGTTTGCTGCCGATTTATTAAGATCAATTACTATTCCTTGCGAGGTATCTTTTATCAAAGTGGCAAGTTATGATGGAGTTGGCAGTACTGGAACCGTTGATGAATTAATCGGGTTAAATGAAAACATAAAAGGAAGAACAGTGGTATTAGTTGAAGATATTGTAGATACCGGATTAACAATTAATCGAATCTCGGATATTCTCTATTTTAAAGAAGTTAAACAGGTAAAAGTTGCAACAGCATTATTAAAACCCGATGCTTATAAAAAAGAATTAAAAATTGATTACGTTGCACATAAAATTAAAAATGAATTTGTTGTTGGATACGGCTTAGATTATTTAGGCCTTGGAAGAAATTTAAAAGAAATATACATATTAGCTTAAATAATTGATCATGGAAAAAATGTTAAATCTTGTGTTATTTGGACCACCAGGTGCCGGTAAAGGAACTCAATCAGAAAATCTCATTAATAAATATGACTTAGTGCATTTAAGTACTGGGGATCTTTTCAGAAAAGAAATAGCCCGCGGCACCGATTTAGGTAAAAAAGCTAAAGATATAATGGATAAAGGTGAATTAGTTGGAGATGATATTGTGATAGGGATGATTGAATCTAAACTTGATGAAAACATAAATGTAAAAGGATTTATTTTTGATGGTTTCCCTAGAACTAAATCTCAAGCGATTTCATTAGATGATTTGTTACAAAAAAAAGGTACTGGAATTAGCGCAATGTTAGCTTTAGAAGTTGAAGACAGCGAATTAATTAAACGTTTGTTATTGCGTGGTCAAAAGAGCGGCCGACCCGACGATAAAAACGAAGAAGTTATTCGTAATAGAATAGTTGAATATAATTCTAAAACTTTGCCACTTAAAAAATATTATAATGAGCAAGGTAAGTTTCATTCAATTGATGGCATTGGTTCTATTGATCAAATTTTTAAAGATTTAGTAGATCGTATTATTTTTTTAAAAGCCGAAATGGATTTAACAGCTCTCGAAAGCGATTTAGAACATTTAGATTTAACTATTCAGGATTTTGAAGTGGCCAATGAAATAGCACCAGAGTTATTGCTCGAAATTGATTCAATAAAACGAGCCGAGGTAGAGGAAGCCCAAGAAGAAAGAGCATTAAAAAAACGAATAAAAAAAACTATTTCTAAAATGCCCATTCAAAAGCCAAAATTAAAATTATTAGTTAAAAAACAAGTTTCAAAAAAAATCATCTCAAAAACTATGTTTGTAAAAAAGAAAGCTATAAAAAAAGCAACTAAAAAAACTAGTGAAAAAAAAATAATACAAAAAAAAGTGGCTATTAAAAAACCAACTATTAAAAAAAATAAATTAAAAAAAATAACTAAAAAAATATTGCCTAAAGCTAAATTAAGTTTAAAAAAATCGGTAAAAAAAGCTAAGCCGATTAAAATAGATAAAAAAATAAAATCGGTTTTTAAAAAAAATTCTGCTTTAAAGGCAACTAAAAAAGTAATAAAAAAAAGTAAATAAATATCATTACTTAAATCGCCTAACGCTCACATATTCGTAAGGCTTTTCTATTTATATTATATAAAATGGAAACTAATTTTGTTGATTATGTAAGAATATGTTGCCGAAGCGGAAAGGGAGGGGCAGGTTCTGTTCATTTTCATCGTGATAAATTAACTGCTTTTGGCGGCCCAGATGGCGGAAATGGCGGAAGAGGAGGGCACATCATTTTGCGAGGCAACAAACAATTTTGGACGTTAATACATTTAAAATACCGAAAACATATTATTGCCAAGCCAGGTATTAATGGCTCTAGCGGAAATAGTTCTGGTAAACAAGGTGATGACGATATTTTAGATGTACCTCTTGGAACTGTAGCAAGAGATGCGGAAACAGGTCAAGTTCATTTCGAAATTACCGAAGAAGGGCAAGAAGTAATTTTAGTGCCCGGAGGAAGAGGAGGCTTAGGAAACGCAAATTTTAAAAACAGCATCCTTCAGAGCCCACAGTTTGCTCAACCAGGCGAACCAGGTAAAACAGAGTGGAAAGTTTTAGAATTAAAAGTATTGGCCGATGTAGGTTTAGTTGGATTTCCAAATGCTGGTAAATCCACTTTATTATCTGTAATTAGTGCCGCAAAACCCGAAATTGCAAATTATCCATTTACAACTTTGGTTCCAAATTTAGGGATCGTTTCATATCGTGATTATAAAAGTTTTGTGGTAGCGGATATACCAGGTATTATTGAGGGTGCACACGAGGGAAAGGGACTAGGGTTAAGGTTTTTAAGACACATTGAAAGAAATTCTTCTTTATTATTTATAGTGAGTTGCGATAGTAAAGATATTGTTGATGAATATAAAATTTTATTAAACGAATTAAAAAAGTATAACCCCGAATTATTAGATAAAAAAAGAATTTTAGCCATTAGTAAAGTCGACATGATGGACGATGAATTAGAAGAAGAAATGCGAAAAGATTTAAATAAACGCTTAAAAGGAAAAAACAAAGTGCCTTTTATTTTCTTTTCATCTGCTAGTCAAAAAAATTTACAACAACTCAAAGACTTATTGTGGCAACAGTTAAACGATAATTAATTTATTGTTAAAATCTAATAGTAGTATTAAATTAATTTATAATAATTTAAATCTATTCTAATTGAATTAAGTATTTTAATTTTTAATCTTAATTTATTTTATCTTTAAATAATTAATTAAGTATACCAATCAAATTTAAGTAATGAAAAATTTATTTTATTTTTATTAGCCAATCTTCAACTACATCAGAATCAATAGGTTCCGATGTGCTCACAGGACCATCTATTGGTACTCAAACAATAAAAAGGAACTGTTACCAATTCTTTAATACCGTGTACAAGTAATAACATCACAACGTAAGGCCCATCAGAAGCTATACCTTTGCAGTTTTATTTCTAAATTTAATATTAATCGCTTTTATTTATTTCTATTATGGAATTTCTACAAAGATAGGCTATTTTTGCTCATTTTTCTTTTGCTCTAACCGAATAAATCATTATCTTTACCGTCCCTTAAAATAGAACACATGCCAAAAATGAAAACTAATTCCAGTGCTAAAAAGCGCTTTAAGCTCACTGGAACAGGTAAAATTAAAAGAAAGCATGCTTTCAAGCAGCACATTTTGACTAAAAAAGAAAAAGATCGTAAACGTTCTTTAGGTAAAATGGGTCTTGTAAGTGATGCTGATACTAAGAATGTTAAGTTTATGTTAAACATTTAATACTTTTAAAATTATCATTAAAGCGGTTGTTAAGCAGCCAAAATTTTAGTAGAAAAGTTTAGCCAGAAGCTAACACTAACATTTAAAACCAAAAATTAAAAAAATGCCAAGAAGTGTAAATCATGTAGCCAGTAGGGCTCGTAGAAAAAAAATCCTTAATTTAACTAAAGGTTATTGGGGTGCTAGAGGTAATGTTTGGACAATTGCCAAAAATACGCTAGAAAAAGGATTAACTTATGCTTATCGCGATCGTAAAAATAAAAAACGTACTATGCGTGGATTGTGGATTCAGCGCATTAATGCTGGAGTAAGAGAGCACGGAATGAGTTATTCGGAGTTTATTGGAAAATTAAATTCAAAAGGGTTAAAATTAAACCGCAAAGTATTAGCCGATTTAGCTATGAATCATCCAGAAGCATTTGCTGCAGTAATTAATGAACTTAAGTAAGTTTTACCTTCATATTTAGAATTTTCGCCCCTAAATTTTAGGGGCGATTTTTATTTGGTTAAATACTATTTATAAATTGACTTATTTTAACGTTAGAAATCCAACATAATGCCTTTATTTGTGTTTAAATATCAAGTAAATCAAGGAAAACAATGAAGGCTGCGATAAAAATAAAAAAACCAGAAATTAAAGGTACTACATATATAGTAAAATTACGAATCGATAGTAAAACGGTAATTACTGTCAGAACAAAAGAAAGTTTAAAAAATTGGAAAGCAAAATATCCAAATGCCGTTGAGCTTTCTTGATATTTGATTCAAATCCATTTTTTGCGTTTAAAGTAATACAACAGACCCATCATCATCGATAGCATAATAATCCACACGGCAGCATAACCGTATTTAGATTTTAATTCAGGCATAAATTCAAAGTTCATTCCATATACTCCAACAATAAATGTTACTGGAATAAATATAGTCGATATGATGGTTAATACTTTCATTACCTCGTTCATTTTATTTGAATTTGTACTTAAATAAACATCCATTATTCCACTTAGTAAATCGCGATAAGTTTCTATAGTATCAATAATTCGAGAGCTATGATCTTGCAAGTCTCTAAAAAAAAGTTGAGTATTTGAGGAAATAAATTTTGATTCAGATCTTAACAAATTTGAGAGCATATCGCGAAGTGGCCAAACTTGCTTGCGAAGATAAATTATTTGTCGTTTTAATTTATACAGCTGCAATAGAGATTGATGTTTGGGATCGTTAATAATGGCCTCTTCAATTTCTTCGACTTTATCACCAATTTTTTCTAGTGCCGAAAAGTAGTAATCTACAACAGCATCCATTAAAGCATAAAATAAATAATCTGCTCCTAATTTTCTTACTCTTCCTTTATGTTGTCTTAAACGATTTCTTATTAAATCAAAAGCGTCGCCACCATCAGGTTCTTGAAAAGAGATAACTGTGTCTTTTGTAAGAATAATCGAAAGTTGTTCGGCATGCACTTCTTTTTTATAAATTATCATTTTCATTATAGAAAGTATATAATTATCGTATTCTTCAAATTTTGGTCTTTGGTCTACATGCACAATATCTTCTTTTGTAAGTGGATGAATGTTATAATGTTTGCCAATTGACTCTATTACATCTAAGTTATGAACTCCTTCAACATTTATCCATTTAACCATGTTAGGTTTTATTTGATTAAAGCATTCTGAAAGATCATAAAAATCTTGTTCAAAAAAAATGGTATCGTTAAACTCAATAAGGGTAATCTTAATTCGTTTACCTTCATGCTCACCACTATAATGCATAGTGCCAGGAGGAGCACCAATATTTTGATATTTACTCATTTGTATCTGTTTCTAAGTCTATGTTTTTATTACCTTGAACTACCAATACTATTTCGCCTTTAACTGGGTTCGAATTATAAAATAGAATTAATTCCTCTAAACTTCCCCGTTTTGTTTCTTCAAAAAGTTTTGAAAGTTCACGACAAACGCATGCTTTTCGATTAGCACCCAAATGCTTTTGTAATTCTTGTAATAATTTTATTAATCTAAATGGCGATTCGTAAACAATAAATGTTTTTTCTTCGAATGCTAATAATTTTAATCGTGTTTGCCTGCCTTTTTTTTGAGGCAGAAAGCCATAAAAACTAAATTCGTTGCAAGGCAAGCCACTATTATTAAGAGCTGGCACAAAAGCGGTGGCTCCAGGTAAAGAAATAATCGAAATATTTTTTTCTATAGCTTCTCTAATTAATAAAAAACCTGGGTCTGAAATGCCAGGTGTTCCCGCATCGGAGATTAAGGCAATATTTTTTCCGGAATTTAATTGGGTAATAAGTTCGTCTAAAATTTTATGTTCGTTGTGTTGATGATATGATTTTAAAGGTTTTGAAATACCTAAATGTTTTAATAAAAAAGAAGAAGTGCGTGTATCTTCAGCTAAAATTAAGTCAACTTCTTTTAAGGTGTTAATGGCGCGAAGAGTAATGTCTTCTAAATTTCCTATAGGGGTTGGCACTATAAATAATCGTCCGCTCATATAAAATTGAAATTAATTTTTAATATTCAATAATAAAAACTGAAAAGGAATAGTTATTGATAATTAAATGTTAATGGTTAGATTAGAATTTTAAAACTAATTAAAATTATTACGAGCTTATTTAAAGCTTTGCATTTCGCATAATTTTTTATAGGTACCATTTAGTGCTATCAATTCTGAATGATTTCCTCGTTCGATAATTTCGCCCTGGTGCATTACAATAATTTCATCAGCATTAGCGATAGTTGAAAGACGATGAGCAATAACAATACTTGTTCGATTTTTAGTTAAGTTGGTTAGTGCCTCTTGAACTAATTTTTCACTTTCTGTGTCTAAAGCAGAGGTAGCTTCATCTAAAATTAATATCGCCGGATTTCGGAGAACTGCTCTTGCAATACTTATTCTTTGCCTTTGTCCGCCACTTAATTTACCACCCCGGTCACCAATATTTGTATAATATCCTTGAGGTAATTGTTGAATAAATTCATGTGCATTTGCAATTTTAGCCGCTTCAATAATATTTTTTTCATTTATATTTTCTAGCCCAAAAGCGATGTTATTAAGAATATTATCATTAAAAAGGATACTTTCTTGAGTAACAACTCCAATATGACTTCTTAAACTTTTTATTTTTATATTTTTTATATCAATCCCATCAATTAGTAATTGCCCCTTATCGTTTTCATAAAAATGACAAAGTAAATCGACTAATGTTGTTTTGCCGCTTCCGCTTTGACCAACTAAGGCAATAGTTTTACCTTTTTTAATACATAAATTAATATTTTTTAAAATACTGTTATTTTTATCTTGATGATAGCTAAAAAATAGATTTTTGTATTCGATAGTATTATTAAATTGAATTAATTCTATTGCATTTTTAGAATCAAAAATGATATTATCAGCATTTAAAATTTTATTAATTCGTTCTTCACTAGCGATTCCTTTTTGAATATTGTTATAAGAATTTGTTATTTGTTTAATTGGAGGTATTAACTGAGAAGCAAGCGCGAAGTAACTAATAAATAATGCGGCAGAAAGTTCTTCAGAAAAAACCATTTTACCTCCTAAAAATAGAACGAGCATTAAAATACCTGTAACAATTATTTCTGTTAGTGGAGAACTTAAATCTGTTTTACGATAAACTTTAGTTGATTGTTTAAAAAATGTTTGATTTAGAGATTCAAATTTATTATGCATAGTAAGTTCGGCACCAAATGCTTTTATTACTTTTAAACTCCCTAAACTTTCTTCTATAATACTAATAATTTGGCCTAAAGTTTCTTTTGTCTTAATAGAAGCGTTTTTTAGACTTTTTCCTAATATGACGATAATTAGAGCGGCAATTGGGAGTAATAATAAAATATAAAGCGTGAGTTTTATACTAATTAAAAGCATTAAACTAAATAAAATAAAAATGGTAAGTGGTTCTCTAAAAATCATTTCAAGTGTTTGCATAATACTCCATTCAATCTCTAAAACATCCACGGTCATCCTACTAATCAAATCTCCTTTTTTTTCTTCACTATAATAACTCAGGGGTAATTCAAGTGCTTTTTTATACATTTTATTTCTTAAGTCTCTAACTACCCCTGTTCTTATTGGCGCAATAAAATAAAGAGCAAAATAACGGCATATGTTTTTTAAAAAAGTAAGAATTAATACACTCAAACAAATAATTATTAATGCACCTATCTTTCCTTTTTTTATAATTAGAACAGCTAAATAGTAGTTAGAAAAATTTTGAAAATAACTTGAACTCAAAGAAAATTTAGATAAGCCTTTTTGTAAAATTATATTTAAACCAATGATGTCATTCTTAAATAAAAGGTCTAAAAAAGGAGCTATTAATGCCAAAGTAGAGGCAGATAATATGGCAAAAAGAACATTAAAAATTATATTTAGAGCAGTGTAACTTTTATAGTTTTTTGTATATTTTAAAACTGAAAATAGTTTTTTCATGCCTAATAATAAGTGAATTTTAATAAAATTATTAGCTAATATACTACAAAAATCTCATTACATTTGTCAGATGGAAAGCCTGAGGCAACAAAAAGTAAATAAATTATTGGCTAAAGAATTAGCTGAAATTTTTAGAAGTAAATCTAAATCACTTTTTGGTGGTGGATTTATTACAGTAACAACTGTTCGAATAAGTCCAGACCTGAGTTCTGCAAAAATTTATATTAGTATTATGGCAACTAAAGATAAGGCCGTCACTTTTAAATTAATACAAGATCAAAATAGTATTATTCGTAAAATACTTGGACTTATTGTTGGCAAACAATTACGTATTGTTCCACAGTTAATGTTTTTTATTGACGACTCGCTCGATTATGCCATGAAAATTGAAGCACTTTTAAAAAAGTAGTATTTGGATTTTTCGTTTTATATAGCAAAGCGTTATTTAGTTTCAAAAAAATCGAATAATGCCATTAATATAATTAGTTGGATTAGTATTATTGCTATTGCCATTACAACGGCAGCATTAATTGTTATTTTAAGCGCTATGAATGGGCTTACCAGCACAGTGGCTAATCTGTATAATGTGTTTGAGCCCGATTTAAAAGTAACACCAATTTCAGGAAAGTATTTTAAAATTAGCAATGTTGAATTAAACAAGTTGAAATTGATAGATGGTGTTTTAGCAATTTCTCAAACAATAAGCGATAAAGCTCTTCTAAAAAATTTTGATAAGCAAACTCTTATTTCAATCAAAGGAATTGATAAGTATTTTAATAAAGTAACAAAAATTGATTCGGCAATTGTGCAAGGCATTTATGGGTTGAATGATTCAGTAAATTCTAAAATAATTTTAGGTCGAGGAGTAGCAGATCAATTACAAGTAAATATAGGGGAATTAAGCTCAGATTTAATTTTATTTAGCCCAGTAAGGGGTATCTCCAACTCATTAAACCCTAATGATAATTTAAATCAAATCTATTGTTCGCCGTGCGGTGTTTTTAGTTTAAATGATGAACTTGATTATCAATTTGCTTTTGTGAATATAGAAACGGCAAAAAAATTATTTGACTCTCCCACTAAAATTACAGCTTTAGAAATATCTTGTGATAAAGAAAAGATAGAAGCAGTGCAAACAATCTTAATTAAAAAAATGGGGACAGATTTTGTTGTTAAGAATAGATATCAATTAAATGATGCTTTATTTAAAGTTTTAGAAACAGAAAAACTTGCCACCTTTATTATTTTGGCTTTTATTTTGATAATTGCAACATTTAATATTATTGGTGCTTTAACCATGTTGATTATTGAAAAACATAAAGACATAAAAACATTATTTAGCATAGGAGCCAGTTTGCCTCTAATTCGAAATATTTTTATGAGAGAAGGTTTTTTGATTACTGCAATTGGAGCTACATTAGGATTAATAATTGGATTATTTATTTGTTGGCTTCAAATTAAATATCATTTAGTAAAGTTTGGCAACGAATATATTATTCCATACTATCCAATAGATTTAAGGCTGAATGATTTTGTTTGGATTTTTAGTGTAATTATGATGATTGGATTTTTTGCAGCCTTATATCCTGTAAGAGTTTTTACAAAAATGGATTTAGTTCGCTAAGAAAAAAAAGATTTTTTTATTTCATTAATCTATTACACTTCCCACCATTTTGCTTCTATGCCAATATATACCCCATTTTTTTTACTTTGTATAGGGTATGTTTTTAGGGCAAACGCTCCACCAGATGTTGCTCTTCCATTTTCTAAATTAAAAGAATATCGATGAAGTGGGCAAACAATTTCATTATTTTTAGAGCAAAATCCTTTACTTAAACTTGCGCCATTATGAGGGCATTTATCTTGAACAGCAAAAAATCCATTTTGGGTTTGAGTAACACAAATTTTTTCGTTTCGTAATTCAAATACTATTATTGTGTTTATTGGGATTAGAGATTCTAGTTCAGTTCGATTATCAAATATTTTTATCCAATGATAGTTCATTATTTTATTGAAAAGATGCGCTGATTAAATAATATCGTTCATAGTATAAATGCCTTTTTTATCTTTTAAAAACTCTGCAGCAATAATAGCACCTTGAGCAAATCCTTTACGACTGTGGGCTTTATGCATAATTTCAATATCATCAATGGTAGAATTATATTTAACAAGATGTGTCCCCAAAACCATTCCTTCGCGTGTGTCTTTGATAAAAACTGTATCCTTATTTTTATTTAAAATACTCCATTTTTTTTTCCGATCTATTTTATCAATAATTTTATTTGCTAATGTAATGGCAGTGCCACTTGGTTTATCTAATTTATGAATATGATGAATTTCTTCAATACTAATTTCATAATCTTCGTATTTATTCATCAATTCTGCTAAATAAGTATTTACTTTTAAAAATAAGTTTACCCCTAAACTAAAATTAGATGCATAGAATAAACTTCCTTTTTTTTGTTTACATAATTTTTCTACTGATTTAAAATTATCCTGCCATCCTGTAGTTCCAACAATAATTGGTAAATTCGCATTAATACAAGTTGTAATATTTGATATTACTGCATCTGGTCTGCTAAATTCTATCGCTACATCGGCTTTATTTAAATCAGATGATGTTAATAAATCAGAGTTGGTACTATCAACTATCAAAACAATTTCGTGATTTCTTTTGGTTGCAATGGTTTCAATTTCTTTTCCCATTTTTCCATAACCGAATAAAGCAATTTTCATCTTATTTAAAATTTAATTTAACTGATAAACCTATGGATGTATTGAAGTTATTATATGAATCTTGATAAATATTTTTCCAAGGATCTATTTTTAAACTTAAGTCATCACTCACATCAAAAGATTTTAAATGACCATCTACATTTGCATCTATAATATTGAAAAGATAGACTATTACTAATCCGATAGCCGATAAATCTCTACTTTTTTTATAACTTAATTTTAAACTTTGTAATTGTTCGCCAGAGTAATTTGTTATTTGAGGTATCGTACTTGGATCATTATCATATAAAGCAATTACACTCGTCCTATATTTATTATATTCTTCAGTATTTATCTTATAATAATAGCCAAATCCAATAAGACATGAATAAATAATTGGTACTTTCCATAATTTTTTATTATATAATTGCCCTAAGCCAGGTAAAATCGAACTCATGATAGTAGGTATACGAGGATGAGAATATTTAATTATTGTTGATAATGGTTTATTTATTATACTATCTGAACCCAATATCGGATTGGATTGAGCAAATAAAGTCATATTGCTGGTTAGTAAAAAATAATAAATAGATATTAAAAAACAATGTTTCAAATTATTTTACAAGATTGTGCACAAGTGTATTACCAAAATTATTATGAAGTATTTTATCCATATTTTCTACAAGTTTATTAATATGAATTAATTCATTACTATTACTAATGGGCAAGGTATTTGACCCTTTTTTATCTATGGTTTCGATTATATAGTTCACTGTGAATTTACTTTCAGTAACTCCCGGTTGATATCTAATTTCTTTTGTATTTTCAGATTTTATCTCATTAAAAATTCCAGTTTCGGTGAAGTCATTAATAATCATTCTAACTAACCTATATGGGACATCTAATTGCTCTGATATTTCTGCATCAGAGAGTGGTTTTTCTCCATTATAAAATCTTTTCGAAACTACATTAGCAATCATTAGCGAAATTATTTTTTTGTATCTCGAACTTAATTTATTTATTTCATTTTTTAATTCATATTGGTCTACATGTTCATTTGCAAAAGCAATTTCAGCTCCAAATAATACCACATACCAACTATATTGTATTAAAATTAAAAACAAAGGTAAAGCTGCAAAACCACCATATATAAAATTTAGTGAGTTGGCTCCAATTTGAAATTTTATATAAGCCCATTTTAATATTTGAAACATGATAGAAGCTATAAGTCCTGCAACAGCTGATGATTTTAATTTAACTTTTGTATTTGGCATAACTAAATACAAACAAGTAAAAACCGCTATGATTAAACAATATGCAAATAATTTAATTAGAAATACGTTAAGTACACTTAACAAATGCATATTACCAATTTGATTTTCGATAGATAAAATAATGCCTCCAGCTAAAATAATTAGAACAGGGCTAATTAGCATGACTGTTATATAGTCTGTTAATTTTCTTAATAAAGTTCTTCCTTTTTTTATTTCCCATATTTCATTAAATATCTCTTCAATGCTATCCAGTAATTTAATTACGCTCCATAATAATAAAACAATACCAAATCCGGCAATTAATCCACTTTCTGTATTTTGTAGCATTGCTCCAGCATAAATAAATGCTTTTTTTAAAAGTTGAGTATATTCAGGATAATTAATTAGTAATTGTTCTTGTAAATTTTTTTCAAATCCAAATCCTTTAGAAATTGCAAAAACTAAAGCTAAAACCGGTACAATTGAGAAAATAGTATAAAATGTAAGAGCTGTAGCTTTTGTAAAACATTTATCTTCGTAGAAGCCTTGAATAGATAGGAATAAAATTCTTAATTGTCGCAATAATATGCCCTGTCTTTTATTGACCTTATCCAACCTAATTTTCCACATTTTTACCGAAACAAAATGCCATAAATTTTTTATACTTTCTATCACTTTCGACATACAAAACAAAATTAACAAAATAATTATATTGACTTTGAATTTTAATTATCTTCAACAATAATTTAAACTTATTTATCATTTATTGAAGATTCAAAAAAAACATATTTTTCAAATATTAGGCCCTTTATTAGCAACACTAACTTGGCTTTTTATCGATTTAGATCCATCTAACCGACAAGTTACATTAATGGCTGGAATTACCATTTGGATGTGTGTATGGTGGTTTACAGAAGCTGTAGGCTTAGCAGTTACTGCACTAATACCAGTTTTAATGCTACCCGTTTTTGGAATTAGCGATTGTAAAATTGTAGCTCAACAATATTCAGATAGTATCATCTTTTTATTTATTGGTGGTTTTTTGTTGGCTTTTGCTATAGAAAAATGGTATTTACATAAACGAATTGCGCTTAAAATATTATCAATTGTTGGTACAAAGCCAGGAACTATTTTGTTTGGCGTTATGCTAGCTACTTATTTAATTAGTAATTGGATAAGTAATACAGCTACAACAATTATGCTTTTTGGCGCTGTACTAGCATTAATAGAGGAAACTAAACAATATATTGAAAAAAATCAAGGAAAATTTGCAGCGGCATTATTATTAGGATTAGCTTTTTCGGCAACCATTGGTGGAATAGCTACTCCAGTTGGAACTCCGCCAAATATGTATTTTTTTAAAGCATATCACCAAACATTTCCTTTAAACACAGATTTAAATTTTTTGAAATGGAGTGCAATTGCATATCCAATTTCTTCACTTTTTTTATTAATTACATTTTTAGTCTTGTTTTATTATTTTATTTATAATAAAGTTAAATTAAACATTGATAAGGCTTATTTTAAAATTTCATATAAACAATTAGGTGTTTTTACTTGGGAAGAAAAATGGGTATTTAGTATTTTTATTATGTCAATTATATTATGGTTTTCAAGAGCAGATATAGATTTTGGAAACTTAAAAATTTATGGATGGAATCATCTTTTTATTGTTCCAAAATATATGGACGACTCTTTTGTGGCATTGCTTGCGGCTATGTTATTATTTTTAATTCCTTCCAAAAAAAATGTTGGGCAGGCTTTATTAATATGGGAAGATGCAAAGAAACTTCGTTATGATATTATTTTAATGTTTGGTTCTGGCTTTGCTTTAGCTTATGGATTTGAAATTTCAGGTTTAAGTAATTGGTTAGCTGCAAATTTACAAGTTCTAAAAGGTGTGTCTCCGATATTTATTATTTTATGTATTTGTATTGTAGTTACAATTATTAGTGAGTTTGCTTCTAACATTGCTAGTATACAATTAGTTATTCCAATTATGATTGCTTTACAAAAAGATTTGGATTTACCCCCTTTATTGTTAATGATGCCAGCTACTTTTGCCGCATCCTTAGGTTTTATGCTACCTGTCGCAACCGCAGCAAATACAATAGTTTTTGGCACAAAATATATTCAAATTAAAGATATGCTTAGAGTTGGTTTTTTATTAGATGCTATTGGAATAATTATTATTACCTTGATGTGTTATTTATATTTAGCTTAAAATGATAATTGGAAAAAATATTCACAAAAAATTTAATGATCTAGAAATTTTAAAAGGACTAGATATAAACATTCAAAAAGGAGAAATTGTTTCGATAGTTGGATCTTCGGGCGCAGGTAAAACAACCTTATTAACTATTTTAGGTACATTAGATAGGCCTTCACATGGAGAGCTAATTATTAATAATCAAGATGTATTTAAACTAAACGATAAAAAATTAGCGGCTTTTAGAAATTTACAAATTGGTTTTGTTTTTCAGTTTCATCAATTACTACCTGAATTTAATGCCCTTGAAAATATTTGTCTACCTGCATTTATTGCCAATAAAAGTAAAAAAGAGTCTGAAAATAGAGCCTACGAATTATTAGAGTTTTTTAATTTATCGAATAGGGCTCTTCATAAACCGTCAGAATTAAGTGGAGGAGAGCAACAACGAATTGCAGTTGCTCGTGCTCTTATTAATAATCCTTCAGTTATTTTTGCGGATGAACCTAGTGGAAATTTAGATAGCCAAAATGCCTCAGAGTTGCATGAGTTATTCTTTAAATTAAGAGAATTGTACCATCAAACTTTTGTTATCGTGACTCATAACAACGATTTAGCTAAAATGGCAGACAGAATTTTAAAAATGAAAGACGGAAAAATTTTATCTTAATTTTTAATTTAAATTAATGAAAAATAAATTAAATAATATTTATTAAAGTTTTTTTAAATCATCATACCAGCAATTGTTGCAGATAAATAACTAGCTAAAGTCCCACTAATTAGAGCCTTTATCCCTAATTTTGCTAAATCTGCTCGTCTTTCTGGAGCCAGTGCACCGATACCCCCTATTTGCATGCCTACTGAACTAAAATTAGCAAAACCACAAATAGCAAAGCTGGCAATAATTAATCCTTTTTCGCTTAATGGTTTTGTTAGTTTATGTGTTAAAGTGTCAAAAGCAACAAATTCGTTGATTGATAATTTTTGTCCCATTAATGTTGCCACTTGTTGAACGTCTTCATAGGGAACTCCCATACTCCATGCCATTGGATAAAAAATTTTTCCAAAGATGAAGTCTAAAGAAAGTTCTGGATATATTTTTCCTAAACCATAGTTTATTAAAGCAATTAATCCAATAAAACCGATTAGCATGGCAATAACATTGATGGATATTTTCATCCCATCGGAAGCTCCATGCGAAATAGCATCTATTAAATTTGTGTGTTCTTTTTTTACTTCAAGTTTTACTTTGCCTTTTGTAACAGACTCTTCCGTTTCAGGTAAAATAATTTTAGAAATAACTAAAGCCGCAGGTGCAGCCATTAAACTAGCCGCAAGAAGATATTCAGCTTTTGCTCCCATATTAACATAAACAATTAAAATCCCTCCAGCAATACAAGCCATGCTGCCTGACATTGAAGAAAGTAATTCACTTTTAGTCATACTTGATAAATATGGCCGTATTAATACTTGAGCCTCAACTTGCCCAACAAAAGCACTAGCAACATTGCTTAGAGCTTCGGCACCACTTGCTCGCATAACTACATTCATTACTTTAGCAATCACCGAAATAATTCTTTGCATAATGCCAGTGTGGTATAAAATTGCAACAAGCACGCAAACTAATATTATCGTAGCAGTTACACTAAACGCAAATACAAATGTTTGCTGCATTCCATAAGATAATACAGATCCTTGATGATTATCCACCATTATTCCTCCATAAACAAAAGAGGCACCTTGGGTAGCAAATTGTTCTATTTTAGACATTCCTTTACCTACTAGCTCAAAAAAATGAGTAATAAAAGAAACTTTTAAAACTAAAAATGCGATCGTAATTTGTAAGGCAAGCCCACTAAAAATTAAACGCAAATTAATTGCCTTACGATTATTTGATAATAATAAAGCAATTCCAAAAATTAGTAGAATACCTATTATTCCTGTAAATCTTTCCATATAAATAGATTATAGAAAGCAAAATACAAAATATAATAATGTAACCAAAACAAAGATATTTACTTATTATATTAAAAGGAGGCCACATATGAAACGCTTAGTTATTATGAGTTTGTTAATAGGATGTTTTCAAACTCAAGCAAAACACAGAAAAATTTGTTTGCAAGACGCTTTGGATTTAAAACTTGTAAAAGCTAAAGCTTATAGTTTAGGGGCGTATCAGGGCTCTTGTATGACAATAAAAATAAAAAATTTAACAAAAGATTCTTTAATTATTTTAATTGAAGCTGGTCGTAAATTAAATTCTTTAGATGATAATTATCAGGATATTTTAATAGTTAAAGAAGAATTATTAGGATTTAGATTATCTGAAGAAAAAAGTATTAAAATAAAAGGATATTGTTGTCAGGCATCCAATCGAGGCCCATTCTCAGGCTTAGAATATGGATTAAATAAGTTAGCAGACACTAATTTGGTTAAGTTGGCAAATTATTTAAATGAAAATTCATTTAATCAAACTACCGAACAAAACGCTGTTTGGGCTATAAGCGACAATAGAGTAACCGCAAGTATTACTGAAATCAACGATTCAATAGTTCTTCCACTAAGACAAATAGTTGCATCGATTAAAAGAGAGCCTATACCTTGGTATAAATTACTTACCAAAAATTTTCAATATTCGACTGGGCAAATTTCTAATTATCCAATTTCATTAAGAGGAAAGTTAGAATATTCAAACGAAAAATTAAATTACGCTACACTAATTATTGTAAATGATAAAGGAATTTGGACTGGTAACTTAAAAAGTTTTTGGCTAGATCCAAGCATAAAAAATGAGTTAGATTTAAATGTTTCTCTTAAGGGTTTTGCAAAAGGAAAATATTCTATTCAACTTATTACTAATGAAAAACAATTGGCTTCTAAGGATTTTGAAATCTGAATTTAAGAGTTTATTACTGAGTAATTTTTGAAAGGCTATTAGAGGATATTGAGAAGTTAAATTATATCATAAAGTAAAAGGATTGAAGATGTATTGCCAAAAAACAGAAAACGTAAAACATACTTTTGGTTAACATTGAAAATCCTCAAAAGAATTGATTCGAATTATAATTATTTTTATATACAAATATTACTAAAACAAATTAAAACCCTTGTGAATAAAAAAATAATTAAAATATTAATCTTTAGTTTATTATTTTTTCCTTTTATATTATTCAAGTGGAAATGGTTTAGCTGGGTTCCGAATATTTTTATATTATTGATTTTATGTTTTTTTTGCTTCTTTGAGGGGGCTTTACTAAAAATATATTTCTTACAAATAAGAGCCAAAAATATAAAAAAAGGAAATAAAAGGGCACTATTATTTATTGCATTTATCATTTTTTTCATGTATTTATGGAGTATTGAAAATTATCCAGCTACCGGTTATAAACTATTTTATATAATACTTTTTATACTTGGACCAATTTTGAATTATAATGAAGAAATCAAAATACAAAATACTAACGGTGATCTTATTGAAAAATAATATTATTTATAATGCATCATGTAAAATATATGATTATATAAAGTAGAAAAATATTTTTAAATAAATAGAAAAACTCCATGTTGGTTATGCTTAAATAGCAAAGAAAGTTTAAATAACTAAACACTTCTTTTTCTTAGTTTTTTGCTACTTAATGTAACTATTAAACCAATTATTGGAGTTAATAATATTGACCAATAGATAGATTTACTATATCCAATTTGTCTATATGTTCCAATAAATTTAGCAATGAAATATGTTAATCCAAAGTAGAGCGCAACCCATATAAAATAATCAAAATTCATATTTATATTTTAAAAGATTAAAAATTTGTGTTAATCAATATATGAAATTAATTTCCAAAAACTTTCTTTAATAATTCTGAAGCTCTAGCCATTGGATCTTTTCTTATTTTAGCTTCTTCCTCAGCAATTAAATACATTAATCCTGCGATTGCTTTATCTGTAATATATTCATCTAAGTTTGGATTTTGTTTTTTTACAAAAGGTATCGCATTATAGGTATTTGCCAAAGGTTCCCAGTAGGCGGTAACTTTTGTTTTAGAAATAGCATCTTTTATAATTGGCAAAAATTTATTTTTTAAAGGGCTAGAAGTAGTTTTTATCAGGTATTCAGTTGCTGCGTGTTCAGTTCCCTTTAAAATACTATAACCATCTTGAACGCTCATGTTTTTAATAGCATCTAAAAAAACAGTTGCAGCAGTTTTTGATGCTTCTTCAGCGGCTCTATTTAGACTTTGTTCAAACTCAATTATTTTATTAGACATGCCCATATTGCTTAGTTTAGACTTCATATCTTTTGCATCTTCTGGCCAAGGAATGAAAATAGCAGGGTTTTTATAAAATCCGTCTATTTTACTTGCTAAGTCTGAAGCACCAGAAGCACCTACACTGAGGGCTTCCTTTAATCCAGCCACAATTTCTTCGCTTGATAAATTAGATTTAGTAGCAGTTAAAGCTCCAAGCTTGTCTTTCCCTTGATTTAAAGCATTTTTAAAAGATTGTGATAAAAAAGTTGTAGAAAAAAAGAAAGAAAAACAACAGACAAAAAGTTTCATTATGTATTAGATTTAAAGTTAGACTAATTAAAGTTAATAATTTTTTATTTAAACCTTTAAATGTTAGTAGTTAATAAATTTTAATTATTAAAATATAATAATTTTAATTAATTTAAATTAATGAATTTTATATAGATTAGATAAGCACAGCTCTTTCATGAAAGCAGAAATCTTAACCATTGGCGACGAAATTTTAATTGGTCAAATAACCAATACAAATAGTGTTTGGATTGCCCAGCAGTTAAATTTAATGGGAATTAAAATTGTTCACATGGCAAGTATTTCGGACAATGAGAATGAAATTATAAAAGCTTTAGAAGATGCTACATTGCGAGCAGAATTTGTATTTATAACAGGAGGTTTAGGGCCAACTAAAGATGATATTACAAAAAAAACAATTGCTAAGTTTTTTAATACAGAGTTAATAATAAACGAAACAGTTTTAAAAATGGTTTCAGATTATTTTTTAAAAAGAGATAAAAAACTATTGCCAACAAATTATAATCAAGCACTCGTTCCAAAAAGTTGCCAAGTAATTTTAAATCAAAATGGAACAGCGCCAGGTATTTGGATGAAAAAAAATAATACTGTTTTTATAAGTATGCCAGGAGTACCTTACGAAATGAAATCCATGATGACTGAGATTATATTACCAAAAATTAAAATAGAGAATAATTTACCATTTATTTATCATCATACGGTTCATACAACTGGTCTTGGCGAAAGTGCATTAGCAGAATTAATAGCTGATTGGGAAGATAAACTAATAAATAAAAATATAAAGTTGGCATATTTACCACAACCAGGCATTGTAAGATTAAGACTATCGACTTTTGGAAATAATTTAGACGTGTTGAAAAAAAATATTTATTTAGCTATTGAAGAATTAAATATAATTATTGAGGAATTTATTTTTGGTTACGAAAATTATGGAGAAGAATCACCCTCTTTAGAAAAAATAGTAAGCAAACTTCTTAGAGAAAAAAAACAAACTCTTGCTTTAGCAGAAAGTTGTACGGGAGGCTATATTTCTAATTTATTTGTTCAATTACCTGGCGCTTCGGAAATTTTTAAAGGAGCTATCGTCCCTTATACAAATTTTTCAAAACAAGATTTATTAAATGTTGATAAAACCATATTTGAATCTGATGGGGCGGTAAGTAAACAGTGTGTAATTCAATTAGCAAAACAAGTTTTATTAAAATTTAATAGCGATTATTCTATAGCAATTTCTGGAATTGCAGGCCCAAGTGGTGGATCAGATGAAAAGCCAGTTGGTACTGTTTGGATTGCAGTTGCAAATAAAGATGAAGTTAATGCGCTTAAATTTCAATTTGGTGATCACAGGCAAAGAAATATAATTATGAGCTCAAATGCAGCAATTAATTTATTGAGAAAATTTATTTTGAAAATCTAATTCTCTTTAATAAAAAAGTGATAAATTTAATAATTAATGATCGAGTCTATTTTAAACGCGTTTTTTTATTTTAAATGAATGAGTTCGTTTGTTTTTAGCATTAAATCCATAAAAAGAATTTTCGGATTTGCATTACGTTCGATATAATAATAATTTTGATTAAACTCATTAATAAGCGTTTCATAATTTTTATGATTTATAAAAGGCGCAAACTTTTCTAAAAATTGATATTCTTGCCCGGTTAATCTTACAAGATTTTTATCGCCATAATTAAACATTAAACTATCTCTAAAAACTTCTAAAGCATATTGTAAAAATTGTTTTTGTTTTTCGCGTCCAGTTACTGCGTTATCTTCTATCCACTGTAATACTTTTCCACAATCAAATCTTAATGTTAAGCGCATAAAGTTTTGAAAGTTGTTTAAAAAAGAAATACTTTCTTCGTTATTTGTTAATATTAACATAGCTTCTGCATAATTTCCGTTAGCTAACAATGCCGATTGTTTTGATACTTCATCAGAAACGCCAAAATGTTTTATTAAACCATTGCTAATTTCATCTTCGTTACATTGTTGAAAAGAAATTTGCTGAACTCTAGATATAATTGTAGGAAGTAATTTTTCAATATTATTGCTTACAAGAATAAAAATTGTTTGATCGGGCGGCTCTTCTAATATTTTTAATAATTTGTTGGCGGCTTCAGCGTTCATTCTTTCAGGTTGCCATATAATCATAATTTTGTAAGAGCCCTCGTAGCTTGTGTAGCTCAATTTTTTTATAATATCATTTGATTCTTCAACAGGAATAATGGGTTGTTTGTTATCTACTTTTAATTCATTGAACCAAGAATCAATTGTTAAGTAGTGATTTTGTAAAAATACACTTCTAAATTCTGAGATTAAATCGTTACTACTTTTAATTGATTTGCTTTTTGCGATTGGAAAAACGAGATGCAGGTCGGGATGAATAAGTTTTGAAACTTTATTGCAAGAATTACAAACCCCACAGGGGCCATCAGCTAATTTGTTATTACAAAACAAATGTTGGGCAAAGACTATTGCGGTTGGTAAATTTCCAATTCCATCAGGGCCACCAAACAAAATAGCATGAGGAACTCTGCCCTCATTTATCATTTTAATTAAACGATGCTTGGGCTCAGATTGGCCAATAATTTGATTATAGTTCATTATAATTAAAACTTATTTTACATTAAATTCATTCATACAACGCGGTAAGCCCATAAAAGTGAAGGCTTTAATAGCATCACAGCACAATTTAATGCGATCGTTTAAGGTATTTAATTCCACCTCGTTCCACTTACCAAGTACATAATTAACTTGAGAGCCTTCATTAAAACTATTACTTATGCCAAATCTAAGTCTGGGATATTGTGTTGTATTTATTAATTCTTGAATATTTTTTAATCCATTATGACCACCATCGCTGCCTTTGGGGCCTATTCGGATTTTTCCAAAAGGCAAAGCCAGATCGTCTAAAATAACAAGTAAATTTTCTAGATTTATTTTTTTTGCTTGTAACCAATATTGTACGGCTTTACCACTTAAATTCATAAAAGTAGTTGGTTTTATTAAAATTAAATATTGACCTTTATATTTTAATTCTGCAATTTCGACGTGTCTATCCGATTTAAATATAAGGCCAGCTTCCTTTGCAAGTTCATCAATAATTTTAAACCCAATGTTGTGTCGGGTTTCGGCATACTCTTCGCCTATATTTCCTAAACCAACGATTAAAAATTTACTCATAGTAAAACCTTTAATTAAAATTATTTATTGTTACAAAGTATTTAATTTTTTTTGTGAAAATTATGTTTTATATTATATCTAATACATTTCCAGTATTCTTTGCTATAACTTACAAAAACCTCTTCGCCTTTATTAATATCACGATCGGCAACAATGAAGCAATTATTTGAAATAACTTTATAAGAGGCGTTATTTTTAATTCCTTTATTTCTGCTTAAGCCTTGTGCATCGTTTGCATATCGGGCTTTATAGTTTGGTGTTGAGAAGGCATCGATGCATCTGTTTTTATTAATAAAAAACAAATAGCCATCTTTATCTTCAAGAACTCTTTTTTCGTATTCTTTCCAATCTATAATTTCTCCTTTATATTCAATAATAATAGAGCCTTTTTTAATTTGTTTGTTTGTAAAAAGGCCTTTGCCCGCATTTGATAATAAAGATTTTTTAACTATAAGTGACATAATGGCGACAAATGTAAATGTTTTTTTTGAATACCTCGTTTGATAAAAAAAAGTTTTAGAAATTTGTAAAAACTTGTTGTATTTTGTTAAGAATTAAATTAATTCGTCATACTTTAATAATACTGTTGTATGTGACCGCCGCTAATTATTTGAAAGGATTTATTTTCTTTTGCTTTTTTACTTGAAATTAATTCACATCCATTTTCAGAAAGTATTAAAAGTCTGGTACAATATTTTATTAATAAATCTAAATCATGGGAGCTAATTAAAATACATTTATTTTTTTCTTCACTTAATTTTTTTAAAAGAATAAAAATATCATGTTTTGAAGCATAATCTAAAAATGCACTCGGCTCATCTAAAAGCATAATCGGAGTTTGTTGTGCTAAAGCTTTTGCAATTATTGTTTTCTGAAACAAACCATCGCTCAATTCGGAGCTAAGTTTATTTATATGTGCTGACAAATTGCATGCTTTTATTGCCTCATTAATGTAAACTTTATGATTTTTAAATAATTGATTGAATGAGTTTGAGTAAGGCATTTGACCGGATGCAACAATATCGTATACAGTTAAATTAAACCCTTCTATTCTTTCTGTTAACACTACAGAAATTTGTTGAGATAGTTCAAGTAAGGACATCTGTTTACGAGGTATTTGATTAATAAAAATTTCACCAGCTAAAGGCAAAATAAGACCGCTTATGCTTTTTAATAATGTTGATTTTCCAATGCCATTTATACCTACAATTCCAACTATTTCACCCATAAAAAAAGACGCACTGATATTTCTTAAAACAGTATGGTGATTATTGTTTTTTAAATAACCTAGATCGGCATTTTTTATTGAGATACATTCTTTATCATTCATCATAATTACCAGTATTTAGTTTTAAACATTAAATAAATTACTAGTGGTGCTCCAATAAAAGTTGTAATCATGTTTATAGGTAAGGAAATGGAATTGAAAATTGAATTTGATATCGCGTCGGATAGTAATAAAGTTGAGCTACCAATAAGTATGCATGAAAATAAATGAACTTGTTGTTTAGATGTTTTAAAAATTAAACGAGATAAGATAGGAATGGCAATTCCGATAAATGCTATTGGTCCACAAAATGCGGTAGTTAAACCAGTTAATGCAGAAGAAATTAAAATTAAATAAAATCGGTTTTTGTAAAAATTTATCCCAAGATTACTTGCGTAATTTTTTCCTAAAAGCATAGCATTTAATGGTTTGATAAAACAAAAAATTGACAGCATAAAAATAAAATAAAATGTAAAATAAATATATAGATCACTTTGGGTAGTATTTGCAAGAGAACCCATGCCCCAAACTACAAATGTTTTTAGGCTATTTGAATCAGAAAAGTATTCAAGTGAAGTTTGAAGTGCACCGCATATTTGAGAAATCATTAAACCTATTAAAAGTAATATCACATTACTACTTATTTTTTTAGAAATAAATAAAATTAAAAAGGTAATAATAAGACTACCTGTAATTGCTGAAAAGACAATATAAGTTTTTCCATAAAAATAATTATATATAAAACTAAATGAGCTACCTGATAAAATACTAGCTGCAACCATTAGTGAAGCGCCAGAGCTTATTCCTAATACATAAGGACCTGCTAGAGGGTTTCTAAAAATTATTTGTAAAATTAAACCAGATAATGCAAGTGAGGAGCCAGCAAGAATAGCAGTGATTGATTTTGGAAAACGGATTTGCCAAAAAATAAAATCATTAGCTAAAGCTATTTTATTATTTAAATCCTCTGAGCCACCATACCATAAACTTAAAAAGCATGTTGATATAAAAAAGAGCATCAGGATGACAAATTTTATTGTAATATTATTTTGCAAAAGTTTATTTTATAATAAAAAGTATAAACGAAGATATATTAAAAACTTTAATCTTTAGATTTATAAAACCTAGTTTATTTTTTTGTAAAAAGTTAATTTATTATTAATTAAATTGATTAATTCAGGATGAAAAATTAAAATTAAATCATTTAAAATTTTATTAGGATAAATCATACCTGTTTCCCAATAAGAACTGTAGCCAAGCGCATTAGTATTTTTATTATTATTATATAAATTCCCAACTTTAAATGCATTAAATTCTTTATATCTATTATCAAAACCTAATAATTCTTTTTTTGTTTTAATACTAGATAGATTAATCCAGTAATCAGCATCGTTTGCTTGAGCAAAAACTTGCTCGAAACTTAAAGGGAAACTTCCTGTATTTTTATTTTTTGACCAGATATAATTTGCATTTGCGTCATCGATTAATTGAGCTACATAACTATTTCCACCAGGAACATACCAAGCATCACTATATTTAATTTCGGAAAAAACGCTTGGCTTAAAGTTTGAGTTTTTAGCTATTAATTTTAATTCTAAATAATTTTTTTCAATTTGATTAAAAATGGAATCGGCTAGCTCTTTTTTGTTTACAAAGGCAGCAAAAAATTTAATCCATTCGGCTCTAGCTAGAGGAGAGGATTCGAGGTGATCAAGAATTATTGCAATTGGAATACCAGTTTGATTTAGCTTTTTATTATTATTTTTTTCGCCTTCTCCCGTTCCAAAAGTAAAAATAATATCTGGAAAGAGTGTAATAGTTTTTTCTAAATCAATTTGAGGACCTTTTGATAGTTCTATAATTTGATTCAATCTTTGTTTTTTAATTATTTGAGGATTATTTACATAGTCAATATTATCTATTGCTGAAATCGAATTAATACAATTTAGTTCACAGAGCATTGATGAGTAAATACTACTTAACACCACAATTTTATTACAAGGAGATTTAATAAAAAAATTATTTTTTGAATTTACTTTTAGATTATTACCCGTTTTATAAATATAAAATTTAGCTGTAGTGTCTAAATTATTTTTATTTCCAAATAGGCAAACCTGAGTAAGGTTATTAGAATAAATAATAGTAAATCGTTTGGCATACTTTATTTCTTTATTTTTTTGTAGTATATTTTTTTGTTTAGGAATATTTTCTTCTGGCGCTTGACAGCATAATAGTAAAAAGTTAAAAGAAAAATAAAAGTATAAAAATTTACTAAGCTTCATTTAGATTGATTTCGAATGTAATTCCTTTTGGCAGATTATTTTTTACCATTATTTCTCCGTTATGGCCTTTTACAATTTGTTTTACAATATATAAACCAAGTCCTGTTCCTTTAGAGTTTCTTATGTTTTCATTTTCGCCTCTATAAAATTTAGTAAAAATATCTGATTTATTTTTATCAGAAATACCACAACCATTATCGCTTATTTTGAATGTAATATATTTATTTTCACTTGTTAATTCAATAAAAATTATTTTTGGAAAAAGACTATATTTTATAGCATTATCAACTAAATTAGTTATGATTGAAGGAAATGAAAATTCATCAATTGATGCAAATAAATTTTCTTCAATATTATTAGTAATTTCTCCTGATTCAATTTCTTTTTTATAGTATCGATTTAAAACATGATTTATAATTTGGCTAATATTTTGTTTTTCTAGTTTAAAATCAAATTCATTGGCGTCCATTCGGCTCGCAATTAGAACGTTATCGATTAGCGAATTTAACCGTTCTGTCTCTTTTAATGCAGTATTAATTAAATCTTGCTTAGTTGACATTTTTAATTTTTGTTTTAATAATGTCTGTAGTTGGAGTTTTGTTGCTGCAATAGGAGTTTTTAATTCGTGAGTTATACTTAAAAAAAAGTTTTTTTGTTGGTTATTTATAGCACTTTCTTTTTCTTGCGCCAATTTTATTTTATAAAAACCAAAAAGTAGTAATAATAAAAAAACGCTTCCTTCGCCAACAATCATAAAGGTTTGCATCCTTTTTTTATGATGTAAATCAGCAATATCTTTTTTTAATTGAATTTCATTCGGGGAACTAAGCTCAATAAGTTTTTGTTTTTCGTTAATTATTTTTCCATTTTGTGTTACTAATAAATATTCCCACCATAAAAATTGTAAAAGAATGTAGCATAAAAGAGCTATAAAAATTATTTTAGATTTAGATTTAATTTTCATTTTTAATTTTCTTGAGGGATTTGAATAAGGGCCTCTATTTGATAAAGAACTTCATCAGCACGTTTTATGGTCTTTACATCGTCGATTGCTAGGTATAATTTACCATTTTGTTCTTTTAATTTGCATAAACTAGGGTATTTCTGACTAAACATTAGTGAACCTTGAAATATTGGGCTAGAAAAATAATCACTTTTTTGTTTATTTAAAAAATAAGCAAACATTTTATTATTTTTTAAAGTTAATTTTTCAAATCCTAATTTCATGGCTTTCCATCTCATTTTAACAACTCGAATTAATTCAATGGTTTCAACTGGAAGGGGACCAAAACGATCTTTTAAATTATTTTCAAAAATCAATAAATCTTCTTCTTTTATTATGTTGTCTAATTCTCGATATAACAACAATCTTTCTGTAATACTATTTATATAAATATCAGGTATTAGTAATTGAAGATCAGTGTCAATAATCGTTTCTTTAACAAACTGTCTTGAAAATACAGATTTATTTTGTGTTTCTCCATTTTCATTAATTATTTCTTTATACCAATCTTCTTCCTTCAGTTCTTCAACAGCTTCGTTTAAAATTTTCATATAGGTATCAAATCCCATGTCGTTTATAAATCCACTTTGTTCCCCACCCAATAAGTTACCAGCCCCTCTAATATCCAAATCACGCATAGCAATTTGGAATCCGCTTCCTAAATCATTAAAATCAACTATTGCTTTTAATCTTTTTCTTGCTTCCTCTGTTAATAAAATTTGAGATGGTGCAAATAAAAAACAAAATGCTTTTTTATTACTTCTTCCTACACGCCCTCGCATCTGATGTAAATCGCTTAATCCAAAATTCTGAGCGTCGTTTATTATTATTGTATTTGCATTACTAATGTCTAAGCCACTTTCAATAATTGTTGTTGCAATAAGAACATCATAATCGCCTTCCATAAATCCTAACATTACTTTTTCAAGTTTATCTCCATCCATTTGCCCGTGACCGATAGCAATTTTGGCATCTGGAACTAAACGTTGAATAATTCCAGCAATGTCAGTAATATTTTGAACTTTATTATGTACGAAAAAAACCTGACCACTTCTGCTTAATTCATAACTAATAACATCTCGAATTAATTCTTCGTTAAAATTGTGTAGTTCAGTTTGAACAGGATACCTATTTTGAGGAGGAGTAGAAATGACAGAAAGATCACGCGCACCCATCAAGCTAAATTGTAATGTTCTTGGAATTGGAGTTGCGGTAAGGGTAAGGGTATCAATTGTTGATTTAAATGTTTTAAGTTTATCTTTTACTCCAACTCCAAATTTTTGTTCCTCGTCAATAATTAATAAGCCCACATCTTTAAATTTCACTTCTTTTCCAACTAATTTATGAGTTCCAATAATTATATCAATTTGACCTTCGCCTAATTTTTTAATAATTTCTTTAGTTTCTTTAACGCTTCTAAATCTATTAATATAGTCTATATTACATGGCAAATCTTTAAGACGTTCTTTAAAAGTTTTAAAATGTTGATAGGCTAAAATTGTAGTTGGTACTAATATAGCTACTTGCTTACTATCGCAAACAGCTTTAAACGCAGCTCGAATTGCAATTTCTGTTTTCCCGAATCCAACATCTCCACAGACTAATCTGTCCATAGGATGAGGCTTTTCCATATCTCGCTTAACATCATTGGTTACCTTAAGCTGATCAGGAGTGTCTTCGTAAATGAAAGACGCTTCAAGTTCGTGTTGTAAATAGTTATCTTTTTGAAACGAAAAACCTGGCTTTGATTTTCGTTCGGCATACAACTTAATTAAGTCGTAAGCAAGTTCTTTTACGTTTCGTTTTGTTTTATTTTTTAAATTTTGCCATGTAGCACTTCCCAATTTATCTATTCTCGGCACTTGCCCTTCTTTACCACTAAATTTGCTAATTCTATGTAAACTATGAATACTAACATATAAAGCGTCGTTATCTTTAAATAATAATTTTACACTTTCTTGTTCTTTTCCATTTATATTTAATTTTTGTAGGCCAGCAAAACGACCAATTCCATGGTCAATATGTGTTACATAGTCGCCTGGATTTAAAGTTAAAAGTTCTTTTAAAGTAAAAGTTTCAGCGCTTTTGTGTTTTAGATCTTTAAGTTTAAATCTGTGGTACCTTTCAAAAATTTGATGATCGGTATAAATTGCAATTTTTAAGTCTTCATCAATAAATCCCTCATGAATATTTAAAGGAAGGTAATTTATTAAACTATCGTAGGTTTTATTTTCATAAGCTAGCAAATCGTTAAAAATTGAAATTAATCTTTCGGCCTGTTTATTATTGTCGGTAAGAAAATAATTTTGATAGCCATTATTTTTATTTTCTTTTAAATTTGAAATAAGTAAATCGAAGTTTTTATTAAAACTTGGTTGTGGTTTTTGATTAAAATTAATTTTGTTTCTGCTCAGAATTGATTTTATTCCAAATTCGAAACAAGTATATTCTTTTAATAAGACTCTTAATTCATTGGAATTAGAATATAATTTTTCTGGTAAAACTTGTATTATTTCTCCAAGGTAATTTCTGTGTGCCTTTTTTGCCGATTCAAGTTTTTTTTCAAAAATATCAAAAGCAAATTCTACATCATCAATAAATAATAGGGTGTTAGAGAAGCAAAAATATTCTAAGAGTAACCCTTTTTCTTCCAGAAATAAAGTGGAATTGATATTTGGAATAATTGTGATAAATTCGAAAGTGGCATTAGAAAGTTGAGAAGATGGATCGAATGTTTTAATCGCTTCAACATTGTTTCCAAATAACTCAATACGATAAGGAAGTTCATTCGCAAAAGAGTAAATGTCAATTATGCCACCTCTTATACTAAATTGACCTGGTTCATAAACAAAATCTACTGTTTCAAATTTAAATGAAATTAATAACTCCGAGATAAATTGAATTGATAGTTTTTCGTTTTTTTTTATTTGTAATGTATTTTTATGCAATTGTTTTTTTAAAGCAACTTTTTCAGATAGCGCTTGAGGATATGTTATTACAATACCTGAAAAAGAATCTTTAGCTATTAAATTTAAAACTTCTGCTCTTTCCTGAATATTAGCATTTGTAGTTTTTTCTATTTGATAGGGCTGCTTGTAGCTTTCAGGAAAAAATAAAATTTGCTTATCAGGTAATAAAGTATCCATATCGTTTAAAAGATAGGCTGCTTTTTCTTTATCAGAAGCTATAACAACACATATTTTTTGTGTTTTAGCAAGGAGCGATTCAATAAAAAAAGACAAAGAAGATCCATTTAAACCATTTAAATAATGGTTTTGATCAGGAGTACTATCGGCTAATTTGGAATGAAAAATTCCTTTTAGCGATTTATTTAAGGTCATTTTTGAATCTATAAAATTAAGAATAATTTGATAATGAATCTTGGCTTTATTTTACTACTTTTTGTTAAATTTAAAAATCACATAATTTCGATAAATACTTTGACCTTTTCTTTTAATTGATTAATTTTAGAAAAATTACCTAATTTATTTTACATATGAAAAATTTTACTTCAATCATTATCTTTTTAGCATCAAGTTTAACTGCATTTTCTCAAACACCAAGAGTATCTCT
>SXGQ01798168.1_pt1 | contig 33242 bp, 32 predicted proteins | sample 3178371 | NCBI WGS metagenome assembly SXGQ01 (sample SAMN11356859, study PRJNA531348) | freshwater metagenome | isolation source: freshwater sample F1-20 | place: China: Fuxian Lake, Yuxi | collected 2017-12-25 | reverse complement strand
GTCGCTTCCATGTCACGCTTCACGGCAGCGATCGCCGTCACTTGATCTTCGGTCTCGGTGAACGGGAAGGAGCCTTCGAACTCCACCTGCCACTGCGAGTCTGTTGGACATGAAACGCCCACCGTCGAATTGCGCACCGCCTGCACGCGCAGCAGCTCCCCCGCCAAGTCACGCACGGCCTCGGTGACTTCTTCCTTCTGGCGCTTCCAACGCTTGCTGCCAAGTCCGCTCAGTTTCGGCCGCGCAACGCCTGCACCGATGTAGCGCTGCACGAGCGCGACCTTGCTGGCCGGCACATGCAGGATCGTGTTGCCGTCGAACTCGAGTTTGAGGTGCTCCTCATCCGCCGCGTCACCCGAGGCGGAGGGCATCTGAACAAGCCCGTGATAGAGCGCGATGCCATGATCACGGTGCACCACGGCGTCGCCCGGATCGAAGCTGAGGAACGCCTCGCGCGAGCGCCCGCCGAGCGCCGCGGAAGGTGGCTTTCGGCTTCGCGTTCCAAATCGGTGCAGTAGTTCATGCCACGGCACGAGTGCGAGCGAGCGCGCGCCATCCTGCCAGATGAACCCGCGGTGAAGATGGCGCTGTTCAATCCGCAGCGCATCTCCGCGCTCGGTGAAGAGTTCGCGCGCGCGCTGGACATCGCCTGGCGTCTCGCACATCACCACGACATCCGCGTGCTCCGTGAGCGACTGCGCCTGCGCAATCGCCTCGGGCAGCGGCTCGGCAAACATCGGGAGCGGTGCAGCCGGTACATCGATCCGCGCTCGGGCATCCACCGACTGCACGCTCACGCCGGCTTCGATGGTGGCGTGGCAGTTCTTCACGAGTGCGCGCAGGGAATCGGACCAAGGGAAGACACCCGCTCCGTCGGTCACACGGTCGAGGTATGCGCGCGATTGTTCGGCGATCTCCGCCGTCTCAGCGAGCATCAGGACCGTGCCGTGCGGCAGGCGCGGCGCAACCGACTCCAGCACTTTCGTATCGAACATCGCGTGAACGCACAGCAGGTCGACTGCGTCGAGCCGTCGATCCGTTGCCTGCGTCGCAGGATCCACCTCGAACAGTCCTTCGAGCTCATCGCCGAAGAAGTCCATTCGAACTGGTGCAAGCGCGCCGGCGGGAAAGACATCGATCACGCCGCCGCGCACAGCGAACGATGCCGGTTGCTCGACGCTCGGGAGTCGGTCATAGCCAGCGCGCGCGAGCCAATCGATGAGCGCTTCCCGCGGTTGCGGCGTCCCCATTCGAACGGTGCGCATCATCGCGTCCATCGATGACTCCGCCGCCACCCCCTGCATCAGGGCGGGGACGGGTGCAACGATGACATGCGGCGCGGACTCGGTGGATCGCTTGCCTGAAGAATGTGAATCGTCCGCCGCGTCGACTGCGCGCAACACGCGCATCCGCTGCGCTTGAAGCTCCGCGGCTTCCTGCCCATCAGGCGCCCCCTCGAGTGCAGGGAACAGCAGCACGGGAACGCCGAGCGACTCCAGTTCCGCCGCCGCCTCATCCGCCTCATCGCGGTGTGCTGTGACGAGCAGAAGCGAACGGTGTGCGGCGAGGCTCACCGCACCTGCAAGAACGGTCGAACTTGATCCAGCGGCCCCGTGGACCGCAATCGGGATCGTGCCGCGCGGCATCTCGATGCGCTCCACGATCTGCGCAACGGCCGTCGACGACACGATGCGCGTGAACCAACGAGGGCGCTCTGCGTTCACGGCGCTGACACGCTGCACACGGCGTGCGGCTCGACGGCGGCGAGCGTGGCTGGACCGATTCCTTTCACGCGCCGCAAGTCAGCGACCCGCGCGAACGGTCCCTGAGCCGCGCGCGAATCAATGATGCGCTGCGCCACTGAAGGGCCGACTTCAGGCAGCAGGCACAGTTGCGCTGCATCGGCGGCGTTGATGTCGACACGCGCCTCATGCACGGAAACGAGCGGGCGAGGGCGTTCCCACAGCACATCCGCTGCGAGCCCCGCCACGGCCATCGCCGAAACAACGCCGATCGCATGACGCGCGCGAACACTCGGCCGCACGCGGCGGTGCTTGGCTTGACTATTTGGACGCGCGTTCAAGCGTGATCCCCCCCGCTCGCCGATGCCTGCGACCTGACCTGCTGCGTCGATGCGGCGGTCCAGTCCCCGAGCGGCTTGGCGAGGCGGCGGCGCGCCTTCACCAGCGCCTCAAACGCGGGCTTCGGCATGCCATCGCCCGTCGTCAGTCCGCAGGTCACGCCACGCGATGCATCGTCCGCGAGCGTGTTCCACAGGACCGTTCCGACATGCCCCTTGCTGAGTGCGACCTGAAACATCTGCAGCGCCCAAATCGACTGCGACTTGGCGGACCAGGGCGCGCGCCAGTAGCCGGCCTTCGGATCCGTCGGTCCGCTCGGCACATCGATCGACACGAAGAGCGTCTTGCGGATCGAGCGCAGTGCATCGAGCGCTGCGCTCACTTCGAGCAGGTCGCGCGTGAGGTGGTCTGCGCCTGCTTGTCCCATGCAGAACTTCACGAGAACGCAATCAATGCCGACTCCCTCGGTACCGAGCGTGTCGACCAACGTTGTCGGCGTAACGGCGCGCGACAGCGATCCAACTGCCTCGGCGAAGGGGCGGGGAATCTCCAGCATGATGGGCACCTCGCGGCGCGACTTGCGAAGTCCAACGGCGATGCGCCGCGTGACCTCGACCATCTGCTCCAACTTCAGCGGCCACCATGCGCAGTCGTTGATGCCCGCTGCCACATTCCACATGCCTGTCCGCGCGCCGACCAGGTCGCCGACGGCCTCGGCGTAGCGCCAGACCGCATTACGCAGCGCATCAAAGTCGCCGCAGCGCGCGCGAAGCCATTCAGGCAGCGCGTGTTCGCGCAGGTCAAGCAGTGGACCAACCACCACGACCTTGCCTTGCGATGCCGCCCATTCGAGCCAAGGCTCGACGGACGAGAAGTCAAAGCGCCCCTCGGTCCGCTCGATCACGCTCCAGTCGAGCGGGACCTGAAGCAAGTCGAACGCCGTCGCAGCCGATGCAATCGCCCGCTCGCCCGCTCGACCTGTGACGCGCGCCCCAAGGGTGACCCGACCCGCTGGGCGCGCTTGGTATCGGCGGTGCAGCGCGATCCGCGCGTTCGCCACCGCGAGTCGTTCACCCGCCTCCAGTCCCTTGACCAGCGCCTGCGCAGCCTTGCGATCCGCCTCTGCGCCATCGGCACTCGTCATCGACGCGGTGAAGTCGCTGCGCGCGTCGTTCCACTGTGCGATGGCAGCCGCGCACCCCGGATGATCCCACACCTGCCACTCCTCGCACTTCGCAATGAAGAGTTTGATGCGATGGCGCGCCAACTCTTGCAAGAGCGCATAACGCTCGTGCCGCTGCTGCAGCAAGCAGGTGGACAGCGCCAGTCGACCCATCGAGCGTGTTTCGCATTCGACGTTCACGGCCAACGCGACATCGAGTTCGCTGGCGCAGTCGAGCTTGCCAGGGCGCAGCGTGAGTTCGCCGGCAACAGACAGGTCATTGGCCCCGAGCACATAGCCATGGCTCGCGTCGACCCGCACGGGCGGCTCGTCCATCGTCTCGAACGCAAAGCGCAGCATCGGCGAAGGCGAGTGTAGCGGTCTGCTTGCACAGAACGCTGCAGTTGCCGCTTCGGCACACGCGCGTTCGACCTCCGTTCCTACACTGCCGCGCCATGCAGACTCCCGCGTGCGACGCGCTGTTCCAGACGCAGCTTGCCCTGCCTGGACGCCGCGCGGGAAAGGTGCGCGATCTCTACTCGCTTCCTGCTGCGCAGGGCGTTCCACGCATGCTGCTCGTGGCGACCGACCGCATTTCTGCATTCGATGTGGTGATGCCCACGCCGATCCCCGGCAAGGGTCGGTTGCTGACCACGATTTCGGCAGGATGGTTTGGATTGATTCGCCGCGCGAAACTCGTCGACGATCATGTCCTCAGCCTTGATGTGCCCACCTGCAGCGGCATCGACCCAGCGCAGCGCGAAGCACTCGAAGGACGCACGATGGTCTGCCGCGCAGCCCAGGTCGTGCCGATCGAGTGCGTCGCGCGCGGCTATCTCGCAGGCAGCGGATGGAGCGAATACTGCGCGAACCACAGTGTGTGCGGCGTTGCCCTCCCGCGCGGACTGCGCCAGTGCGAGCGACTGCCCGAGCCGATCTTCACGCCCGCGACGAAAGCGGCTGAGGGGCATGACGAGAACATTTCCTTTGAACGTGCCGCTGCGGCCGTGGGCGAGCAGTTGATGGAACGCCTCCGCGACCTGACGCTGCGCATCTACTCGCTCGCAGCCGAACACGCATTCGCGCGCGGACTCATCCTGGCAGACACGAAGTTCGAGTTTGGGTTCGAACTCGCAGAAGATGGGCGACCCACGGACCGTCTGCTGCTCGTCGATGAGGTGCTCACACCCGACTCGAGTCGCTACTGGCCGCTTGACGGTTACGAGGTGGGACGCGATCAACAGAGTTTCGACAAGCAATTCCTCCGCAACTGGCTCCTCGAACTCGTCGCGGCGGGCCGATGGGGAAAAACACCACCTGGCCCCGAGATTCCAGCGGAAGTCGTCGATGGAACGGCCGCCCGCTACCGCGAAGCCCTCACGCGGCTCTTCGGTGGACGCTCCCCAGCCGACCTGCTGCGAGGCTGACGCGGCGGAAATCGATCAGCGGACTTGCTGTCAACGAAGCGCAGCTTCCGCCACATTTCTCAGCAGCATCGCGACCGTCATCGGACCAACGCCGCCCGGCACTGGGCTCATCCAGCCGGCGACTGACGCCACATCGGGATGCACATCCCCCACCGTCACTTGTCTCCCATCCTTCCCGGCAACGCGGTTGATGCCCACATCGACAACGACAGCGCCCGGCTTGATCCATTCGGGAGTGACCAGCGCGGGAACGCCCGCCGCGGCAATCACAATGTCCGCCTCGCGCGCGATCTTCGGCAACTCCGTCGTGAATCGGTTCGCACTGATGACCGTTGCCTCCGCGCGCATCAGCAGGACTGCGATGGGCTTCCCGACGATGTTGCTTGCCCCCACGACGACGCACCGCGCACCGCGCAGCGACGCACCAGTGTGCTCAATCATCTCCAGTACGGCGAGCGCGGTGCATGGAACGAGGCTTCGCCTTCCGTACACGACATTGCCGATGTTCGCGGGATTCACACCCTCCACATCCTTCTCGGGGGCAATCAGCGACTGAACGCGTTCCGTGTCCACACCAGCCGGCAGCGGCAAGTGCAGCATCATCGCGGTGACCGCCTCGTCCGTGTTCATCAGCAGGACTCGGCCTGCGATCTCCTCGTACCCGCTGCCGGCACCGAGGCGATGCAGTTGGTATTGGATCCCAGCCTCCTCGCAGGTTCGCACCTGATTTTGCGCGTAGATGGCGGCTGCACCGTCATCACCCACGAGGATCGCATCGAGCCGCACGGAACGACCGCTTCGCGCGATGCGTTCCCGCAGCGATGAGCGCACCGCGGCACCGAGTTGCTTGCCATCGATGATCCGCGCTCCCATGCGGGCAGCGTAGCGGTTGCCCGTATGCTCATGCGGAGTCCGAATCCGCCCACTCTCGAGACCAACCATGATCACATCACTCCTCGCGCTGCCGCTGGCAGGACTGCTGTTCGCCCAAACCGTTCCTGCGACACCCATCACTCCACCGAAGGAGGCAGCAAAGGGTGACGCAAAGGCGTCCCAACCAACCGAGCCCACGCTCGTGCCTGGCTCACCCGCACCGTTCCCGCAGATCGAGAAGTTCGTCAAGGGCGAAACGGTCTCCTCGTTCAACCCTGGCGGCATCTATGTGATCGAGTTTTGGGCGACCTGGTGCGGTCCATGCAAGTCGAGCATGCCCCACCTGAGCGAAGTGCAGGAGAAGTATGCGGACAAGGGTGTGCGCATCATCAGCATCAGCGATGAGAAGATCGACACCGTCACGAAGTTCCTGGAGGACCCCAATTGGGCAGCGAAGACGCGGTACACGCTCTGCGCGGATCCAGATCGATCGGCGCACGACCAGTACATGAAGCCCGCGCTGCAGTCGGGCATCCCATGCGCATTCATCGTGAAGGATGGAACGGTCCAGTGGATTGGGCACCCGATGCAGATGGACCAGCCGCTTGAGTCCGTGGTGGCCGGCTCTTGGAACATCAATGATGCCAAGGCATCGTTCCTCGGCGCAGCGACGGCAAAGGTGGCGCAGCGGCGGCTCTCGGCAGCGCTCCGCGATGCCAACAAGAGCGGCGATTTCACGGAATTCCTGACGATGCTCGATGACGCCATCGCCAAGGCGGATCCGGAAACGGCTCGCAGCATGCGCCTGCAGAAGTTCCAGCTGCTGCTTGGACCCGTCAACCAGCCCGACAAGGGCTACGAACTCGGTCGCGCGCTCGCCGCAGAGTTCACGCAGAAGAAGGAAGCCATGGGCCTGAACCAGCTTGCGTGGTATGTGCTCGATGCACCGAAGCTCAAGCAGCGCGACCTTCCGTTCGCGCTCGCTACGGCGGAAGCCGCGGTGACGGCCAGCGGCGGCAAGGACGGCGCGATTCTTGACACGCTCGCGCGCGCGCAGTTCGATTCAGGCAAGGTGTCCGATGCGGTCGCCACGCAGAAGTTGGCCATCGAGAACACCCCCGCCGGCGACATGCTCACTGAGATGAAGGAAACGCTGACGCGGTACGAGAGCGGCAGCAAACCAGCGTCGAAGTGATTCGCCAACATCACCGCAGCGCTAACGCACTTCCGTTTCGCGCCCAAGCGCGGCACTTTCGTAGATCGCCGCGATGATTCGCTGCAGTTCGAGCCCATCGGCAGCCGTCGCGGCAGGCTCGCTCACGCCTCGAACCACATCGCCAAAGCGGCGATACTGCGCATCCCACGCCGCATCCCAGCCGCTCATCGATTGCCCGAGCAGCACGGGTGAACGCTCGTCAAGAAGTTCCCCGTCACGATCGGCGACCGTGCGCACTTCCGCACCAAAGATCTCGAAGTGAACACCCGCCTTCGCACCGCGCAGCAGCAGACCGTCACGCGCCGCGCCAGAAGGAATGTTCGCCGCCCACGCCACATCCACCTCGATCGAAAGCCCACCGTCACACCGAAGGAGCGCGATCGCCGAGTCCTCGACATCGAAGGTGCCGTCCACTTTCGGCGGACCGCCCCACATTTCAGGTGAGCGGTACGCCTCGATGGGCGAGCCAAATCGCGACGCGGTGCACGCACTCACGCGGAGCACACGCGGCCAGCCCGCGAGATGCAGCGCCAGGTCGATCAGATGAACGCCCACATCGATCATGCATCCTCCGCCCGATCGGCTTCGCGTCGTGAACCAACCACCCAGCCCAGGGATTCCGCGGCGCCGCGTGCCGCGCGCCTGAATGAAATCGATCGGACCGACGCTCCCAGATCGCACCAATCCCATCACATGCTGCGCGGCTGGCGACGAACGGCACACGAGCCCCATCTGAAGCCGCCCCTTGGATCGTCCCGCCGCAGCGCAAATGGAATCGCACTCGGCGACCGTGAGGGCCATCGGCTTCTCGAGCAGCAAGTGCCGGTTCGATGCGAGCACCGCCTCTGCGCAGTGCGCGTGCGCGTCCGTCGGCACGGCGACGGTCACCGCATCGACCCGCGGATGCCGCAGCAAGGATTCGAGGCTCGACGACGCCGCCGCACCGTGCTTCGAAGCGAGCGCATGCGCTCGTTCAGCCTGCGAATCCCAGCATGTCACCAGTTGGAAGCCGCTCCGCATCGCTGCGTCCGCGTGCACATTGGCAATCCCGCCGCAGCCGACGATTCCGAGCCCGATTGCGGTCATTCCCTAGGATACGGCGGCAATGAGCAGCACCAGGACGGTGATCGTTGGCGCAGGGATCGTGGGCCTGTGCACCGCGTACGAACTCCTGCAGCAAGGGCGCGATGTCGTCGTGCTCGACCGCGAGTCCACGCTCGACGGCGCATCAGCAGGCAATGCCGGACTCTTCTCGATCGGCCACGCGCCACTCACGAAGCCAGGCGCATCCTGGCGTGGACTTCGGTGGATGCTCGACAGTCGTTCACCACTGTGGATTCGCCCGAGCCTCTCGCCAGCGCTCCTGCGTTGGTTGTGGACATTTCACAACCACTGCACGCCAGAGCATCTGGAGCGCGCCACTCGCACGCTGTGCGCGCTCGGATGGCGGACCGTGCAGGCGCTTGAACGCATCCTCGACCTCGAAGGCATCGACTGCTTCTACCGTCGATGCGGCTGGATGGATCTCATCCTCGATGAACGCAACCTCGACGCAGCCCAGCGAGAGGGACGCGCGCTCGCGCGCTACGGCTATCGAACGGATCGCATCAGTGGGAACGAACTGCGTCGGCGCGACGGTGCGTACCGAGACGAGGTTGCGGGAGCCATTCACTACCTCGATAGCGCGATCGTGCACCCAGGACTGCTCCTGCGCGGGCTTCTCGCCGCAGTCCGCACGCGCGGCGGATCGGTGCGGCTCGGCTGCGATGTGGCTGGATTCGAGCGCGCACACGATGGGCGCTGCGTCGGCGCAAGGCTCCGAAACGGCGAGGTCATCGAAGGCAGCAGCGTGGTGCTCGCCGCGGGCATCTGGTCCGATCCGGTGGCGTCAAAACTCGGCATCGCACTGCCGATGCAAGCCGCACGCGGCTATCACGTGCAACTGGAAGGGACGGGCATCCTGCCGAGAAATGGCGGCGTCATGCACGAGACATTTGTCGCGTTCAATCCGATGGGATCACAGCTGCGGCTTGCGGGAACGCTCGAGATCGGACCGACCGGCCGACCCTGGATGCGTAAGCGTCTCGATGCGCTGACCACTGCAGCGCGCCGCTACCTGCACGGCATCGATCAGGCACACATCACCGCGGAATGGGCGGGCTACCGACCATGCACCGCGGACGGCATGCCACTTGTCGGTCCCGTGCCGACGATCCCTGGACTGTTCGTGGGAACGGGACACGCCATGATGGGGCTGGTGCTCGGTCCCGTGACCGGCCGCATCCTGTGTGCGGACATCTGCGGGACGCGCCATGAGATCGACCCCGAATTGCTCGACTGCATGCGTCCGCATCGGCTGCGCACATCGCGCGCTGCCTAGCACATCGTGAGCCGCGCCGCCCCACGCACGCCGCTCGCATCGCCGTGCATCGCGCTCCGCAGCGGTGTGTTGAATACATCGGAGAAAAGCCGCTGACCGAGGAGTGAAGGCACACGCTCGTAGAGCGCTGGGATGTTGCTCAGCCCTCCGCCGAGCACGATCACATCGGGATCGATCAGGTGAACGACACCCGCGAGCGCATCAGCGAGTCTCGTGCAGAGCAGGTCGATCACCCGCTTCGCGCGCTCGTCCCCGTCCGACGCGCGCTCCGCGATCACGGACATCGCAGCCGACTCGCCGCCAAGCGCGACATGCTCGCGGGTCAGCGCGGGGCCCGATAGAAACTGCTCCGTGCAGCCGTGCAGACCGCAGTAGCACGGGCGCGAGCGGCGCTCCGCCGCATCCGTGCCTGGCATTTGGGTGTGCCCCCACTCACCCGCGACGGCGTTCTGCCCGACCAGGATGCGACCGTCAACCACCACGCCGCCACCGATCCCCGTGCCAAGGATTGCAGCGAAGACCACACGCGCGCCGCTCGCTGCGCCGTCATGCGCTTCACTGAGGGCAAGGCAGTTGGCATCGTTGGCACCTCGCACCTCGCGGCCGAGCAACCTCGAGAGATCGCCCACCACATCTCGCCCGTTGAGGCAAGTCGAGTTCGCGTTGCGGTGCAGTCCCGTGCGCGGCGACACGCTGCCTGGATAGCCGATGCCGACTGGACACTCGCGTTTCGCGACCGCGTCAAGTTGCCGAACCAACTGCGCGATGGCGGCGAGCGTTCCGTCGTAATCGCCGTGCGGAGTCGACACGCGCGGGCGCTCCAACTCCTCTCCATCATCCTCGAGCAGGCACGCGGCCACCTTGGTGCCGCCAAGGTCGATGCCGATGCGCTTCATGGCAGCACGGGCAGCGCCCGCACAACGCAGTCGAGCAGCGCAGCGCCGAGGCGCGCGGTGCGCCCCCCGATGTCCAGCGGCGGCGAACACTCTGCCAACTCGATGCCCGCGACTTTCCCGCTGCCCGCGATTCTGCGAAGCACCGTGCGCAGCATGGCATCAGGCAGGATGCCCATCGGAGATGGCGCACTCACGCCCGGTGCACTCGACGCCAGGAATGCATCGAGATCGATGCTGAGGCACAGGAGGTCGACCGATGCGATGAATCGATTGATGATCGCAGCCATCGACGACTCCTGGGACGGTGTGAACGCATCCGCATCGACGATCTGCGCTCCGTGCGCCGCGGCGGACTGCAAGAGCGCCGGCGTGTTGTGCGCAGGCTGCATCCCAAGCAACAGATAGCGAAACGGTGCACCAATCAGCGCGCTGTGGCTGTGCACTTGCATGAACGGCGACCCAGAGTGCGGATGCCCGCGCGTCAGCGGACGCATGTCGACATGCGCATCGATGTTGATGCAGCCAACGATCGCGCCCTTCGATGCGGTCTCGACAACGCCGAGCCAGTGACCGAATGCCTGATCGTGTCCCCCACCAAGGACGATGGGCATCCCACCGCCGACCCGCACCGCTGCGACCGCGGCAGCGAGTGAACGCTGCCAAGCCAGCACATCATCCTTGGGACCCGAGACATCTCCCGCATCAAACAGCGAGAAAGCCGACGGCGCAGGCAGGTTGGAACATGCGGTCCGCAGTGCGCTCGGACCCTCCGCGGCGCCCGGGCGACCTTGATTCGCGCGCACGCCCGCATCGGACGGATACCCGATGACCACAAGCGGGCGCAGACGCTGACGCTCCGCTGGTTCCGCATCCCAAGGATGAATCGCCTGGTGCCACCGCCGTGCCTCGGGCTGCGGTCCATCATCTCGGCCTCGCCACTGCCACGCCATGTGCGCGATCCTACGGTTCCAGCGCGAGGGCGGCGCGGATCACCGAAGGCCGCTACTTGCCGCCGCCGTCAAAGATTGACTTGAAGGTGTCCCCGACTTTCTGCAGCCCGTCCCCGATTGCGTTCCCGCTTTTCTCCAAGACGCCACCGAGTTGGGATGCGGCGGACTGCAGACCATTCGAGAACGATGCGGGCAATCCTTCGATCTGCGCCTTCGCGATCGCCACGATGAGCTGATCCATCAGTTTCGCGGAGATCCGAGACGCCACTTCGTCCACCGAGGTCTTCGTGCCGATGTCCTGCACCACGATGTCGGGAATCGTTGCATCGATGGCCTTGCCTGACGCGAGTGCGTTCTCGAGCCGAGCCTTGACACGAATGCCCGTGATGCGGAGTTCGCGCACGGTCACCGTCGACTTGGACGGCTCTGCAGGCGCGCTCTTGCTCGGCGCATCCGCGGCTCCGGCGCTCGAAATGTTGTCTGCCACCACCTGCAGGTTGATGCGTCCATTCACCTCGGAAATGTCGACTGCCACACCGCTGATCGCCACTTGGTCGATCACGATGTCATTGCTGATCAGTTCGCGGAGCCCAGCGCGCACTTCGACGCGGTCCACCGAAAGCATGGCATCGCCCGTAAAACCAGCTGGCTGCGCCACCACGAGTCCATCGACCGATGTCGATCCAGACAAGAGCCCCAGATGCACGCCGCGAACCGAAGTCGCGACGCCCAGGACTCGCGTCCCCGCGGTCGACACCAGTCGCGCGGCGACCGCATCAACGAACAGCACGGCCATGACCGCCGCCGCCACCAGCAGCACGGCGAGACCGATCACGACCTTCTTCAACATCGATGACTTGCTTGCCTTCGAATTGCTTGGCGCATGCTGGGTGTTTGCGGAGTCGCTCATGCGGGCGAAGCCTATCATTCAAGCCTCATGGACCGCGATACTCCTCTCGATGCCGAAGCCAATGCCGCACTCGAACATGTTCGTGCGCTACTGAAGTACATCGGCGAAGATCCAACTCGCGAGGGGCTGGTGGATACCCCGCGGCGCGTGGCCCTTGCGCTGCGCGAGCACTTCGTCGGTTACACGATGGACCCAGCGAAGGAACTGCAGCGAACCTTCTCGGAGATCGAGGGCTACGACCAAATGGTGCTGCTCACGGGCATTGATGTGCACAGCCACTGCGAGCACCACATGGTTCCGTTCGTCGGGAAGGCGCATGTGGCGTACATCCCGAGCGGACGCGTCGTGGGGCTCTCCAAGCTGGCGAAGGTCGTGGAGATCTTTGCCAAGCGACTGCAAGTACAGGAAAAGTTGACGGCGCAGATCGCCAACAGCATCCAAGAACACCTGCAGCCACTTGGGGTTGCGGTCGTCATCCAGGCACGGCACTTCTGCATGTGCTATCGAGGCGTTCGCCAGCCGCACGCATGGACCACCACCAGCAAGTTGACTGGCGTTTTCCTCGAAGATCCTGCCACGCGCGGTGAGTTCCTCCGACTCATTTCCATCGGACAGGAACCAGCGACGGGCTTCTGAGGACCACCCCCCGCGTCACGCGGTGCGTCCGACCGCGTCGATCGCGATGCACTCGAAGGCCACATGCGCCGCCAGCAGTGCCGTGATTCCAGCGACATCGCGTGCGGGACACACTTCGACCACATCGGCACCGACCAACTGTGCCCCCGCGAATGCGCGAACCTGCGCGAGCAGATCACCTGACGACAACCCGCCACACACCGGCGTTCCAGTGCCAGGCGCGAACGCGGGATCCGCGCAGTCCACATCGCACGACAGATAGAGCGGCGCATCGGCGATGCGGCGGCGGAACGCCTGCACCTGTTCCGCCGCATCCGCTGCATCGGCATGGAACGCAGCTGCAGGAATCGTGGTCATGCCACTGTCACGCGCGAACACGAGATCGTCGAGCGTGTTCAGTCCCCCGCGCTGACCAATGAGCAGCGTGCGAGTCGGATCGATGCATCCATCCTCGACGGCCCGCCGCAGGACCGATGCGTGGCTGAATGGCTCGTCCCACACGCGGTCCACGCTGTCGACATGCGCATCGAGAACGACGAGCGCGAGTCCGCTCGCGGGTCGCCCGCAGTGCTCCCACGCGGCACGAATGTTCGCGAGCGAGACGGAGTGATCGCCGCCGAGCGCTTTCGCGAAGTCCGTCACCATGTCAAGGTTGTCCGCACAGGAAAAGGGCGCCACGGGCGCGTCGCCGGCATCGGCGAGGGAAAACACCTTCGCGACATCCACCTGCAGCTCGATGCTCGCGGGCTTCACATATTGGCTCGCCTCGCGCACCGCGCGAGGACCGAACCGCGCGCCTGGATGGAATGTCGTGCCGCCGTCGAAGGGAATGCCGTACACGATCCAGTCGTGCGTTCCTGACGCATCGGACAAGCGCGGAAAGCGCATGAATGTGGCGAGCCCCGCGAATCGCGGCTGGACCCTTCCGCTCGGCAGTTCAGTCGCCATCGGCGCAGGATAGGCGGACGCGCATCAGAAGGGATCCATCCCCGGCGGCAGCGGGGCCGCGTCGGTGCGTTCCTCCAAGTGGGCCACTGGGAACGCGCATGAGTCCACGCTGAACGCCGCCGCCGGTCGATGATTGCCCGACAGACCAAGCCCACCAAAGGGCAGTCGACTGCTCGCGCCCGCGGTGCCCACATTCCAGTTCACGCAGCCCGCGCGCAGGCGCGCTCCGATCGCATGCCAACGCGCCTCATCCGCCGTGAATACCGCTGCAGCAAGCCCGAAGCGCGTGGCATTCGCCTGCTCGACCGCCTCCGCATCATCGTCGACCACGGCAATCTGCAGCAGTGGACCGAATACTTCTTCATCCGCATCCGCACTGAACCGCTCCACGCGAAGCACGCCAGGCGTCAGGAACCATCCAGCACGCGCAGGCGCACGCGCCGCGAGCAGTGACACGCAGCCCTCGCGCACCCGCCGTGATTGGAACGCGACGACTGCCTCACGCGCGGCTTCGCTGATGAGCGGCCCCATGAACACGCCTGGCTCATCGCCGCCGCCGACGCGAAGGCGCGATGCGACTTCCACCAGCAGACCAGTGAACGCATCCGCGATGCGCCGCTGCACGATCACGCGGCGCGTGCAGGTGCAGCGCTGACCAGCAGTCGCGAACGCGGATCGGACGCACTCCACCACTGCCTGCTTCAAGTGACAATCATCGAGCACAACGGCTGGATTGCTGCCACCCATTTCGAGCGCGACGATTCGCCCCGGCCGATCGATGTTCGCCTGCAGTATTCGACGGCCGACCGGCCAAGACCCAGTGAACAGGATGCCGTCGACATGCGCATGTGCAGCGAGCGCGGACGCCCCCGCAGCGGCCGCTTGCACCACATTGAAGACGCCAGGCGGAAACGCCGCTTCTTCGGCGAGTTCCGCAAGGAGTTGTCCCACTGCAGGCGTGCGCTCGCTCGGCTTCAGCACGACGGTGTTTCCAAGCAGCAGCGCCGGCACGAAATGCCCGTTGGGCAAGTGAGCAGGAAAGTTGAATGGTCCAAACACTGCCATCACGCCGTGCGGACGGAACGCACAGACGCCGCGCCGCGAGGGCGACAGATCGATGCCGAATCCGCGCACGCGCTCGAGGGTGCGTTCCTCGATCGTGATCGTCACCTTCTCCGCAAGCGCCTTCGCCTCGAGCAGCGCCTCGCCACGCGTTTTCCCCGCTTCGAGGAGCAGCAGATCGGCGATGCGCGACTCATGCTGAACCACGACATCGCGCCAGCGCAGGAGTGCAGCGTGCCGAGTCGCCGCGGGCGCCTCCGCCCACGCGCGTCCTGCTGATCGCGCCGCGGCGACCGCACGATCGATGTGTGTTGGCTCAGCGGCCGCCTTCCACACGGTCGTCGACGGCTGCGACGGATCAACGCTGCAGATCTGCGCCTCTCCCCCCGCCCCGGCGGGAAGCGGTTGCCACGAACCGCCGATGAAGTCCGATGGGGCGTGGCGCAGCAAGCCGCGCCGCACTGCCTCACTCATGCGCGGCTCCGACGGCGCGTCGGCGCGCCACTGCGGCGCCGCCCACCGACCACGGGCACTGCACGCCCCTGCGCATCGAACGCCGTGACGGCGATCTTCATTCCCTTGGATGCGCCGAGCGACTCGATGACGCGCTCGGGCAGGACCACCTTCCCTGCCCGCAGCGAAAATCCACTTCGCACGGCACGGAATCCCTGAGCGCCGGCGCACGACACGATCCCGCGGTGCGAAGCGAGTGCGCCCGCACTGCCGAGCGGCAGCACCGCTGATGCCTTCACGATCGGGATGTCCGCCGTCACCGCCTCGAGGTACGGACCACCATCGAAGGGATCGACATGCTCTTGCGGACGGAATCCGAGTTTGGTCAGCATGTGCAGTGCAGGAATCGTCTCCTCGCCGACCTTCCCCACGAGCTGGCGCGCTTCGGGCGGCAACAGCGATGTGTAGATCTCCACCGACGGGAAGAGCTTGAGGATGAACTCCTTGCTGCGTTGATTGAAGGTGTCCGCCTCGGTGTACGAAAGATTGATGAAGCGTCGACCGAGGTAATCCCACAGCGTCGATCGGCTGTCCGGCGTGAGCGCGCCCATCATCTCGGCGATGATGCGCTTCTGGAATTGCTGCGGGCGCGCAGCCATGAACTGGAAGCGCGTGTGCGAGAGGAATGCACCGAGCTTCTGCGGATGGCCGCGGTATCCAGGCGCGAGGATCAGCCCGCCGATCTCGCTCGGTCCGCTTTCGTCTGTGTCAAGTTGGATCGTGACATGCACCTGCCCCGTTCCGAGGTCCTTGCTGTAATGCTCGCGGCGACGCACGCGAAAGAAGAGGTGCGGGTGACCAGGCCACGAAATCCGCGAATACACCGAGCTGGTGCCGATCACCGAGCCCGAATCCGTGTCCTCGAGCACGAACACGAACTCGCGACCGCGCGAATCCGCCACCGACCCTGCGAATGCGCGGTGGCTGCGGTCGAGCTTCGCTGCGAGCGCATCCCGGTCATGCGGCAAGTTGAAGGAATGAACGAGTCGCGCCAGCTTCAGCAGCTGCGGCATGTCTTCGATGGTCGCTTCGCGGATGACGAACATGTCAAGCCACCTTGCCGAGTGCGCGCTCGATGATCTCGAAGACGGGATGGAATTGCGCAGGCTCCATCACCCCGATCGGCGGCAGCAGACGCAGGTGATAGGGACCGTGACCGCATGTAAGCGCAATCACACCCTCATCGAACATCGCCTTCAGCAGTGCGTTCAAGCGATCCTTGCTTCCGCCGAGCGGCGAAAGGCGCATCATGCCGCCCGTGCCGCCGACATGCGACGGCTGCGGGCGTCCGAAACTGTCGAGCACCGGCGGGAAGAACTCTGGGCGGCGCCGCACCAGATCCTCGGCCCGCTCGCGGAACGCACGGTGCAGCGCCGCGATGCGCCCATTCGGGCCGTAGTAGCCGCCATCGCGCAACGTTTCCAGTGCGCACCGACCGACATGGAATGCGCTCGCGCTCGAACTGAATGTGCCCGCGAGCAAACCGGGCTGGGGATTGAATTCCTCGCGGAAAAGGCACGCGCACACTTGGCTGAGCTTTCCGACCGTCGCGACATCGATGTACTCGCCGAGCCCAAGCGCGTCGAACGCGAACATGCTTTCCGTTCGCCCGAACGACTGCACTTCGTCAGCCCAGACAGGGATTCCGCTTTCACGGCAGATGCGCATCAGCGCTTCAAGATAGGAACGCGGCGCAACGCGGAACCCACCCTCACCCTGCACCAGTTCCATCACGAAGCACGCGTGCTGCTTCGGATACCGCGCGACAAGTTGCTGCAGATGCCAGACCGCGATTTCCGTCGACCGCGCGCCGAGTGCCTCGTCGTAGTACGGCATGTAGTCGACGAGGATGTTCTGCACGAGCCCTTGCCGATAGCCCGCGGTGTCTCCGATCTGGCTCATGGTGGTCGAACGACCCATGAAGCAGTCGGCAAACGCGATGACGCGCGGCGCACCCCCCGTCTTCTGCTGACAGACCTTCAGGGCGTTCTCGTTGGCCATGCAACCTGAATTGGTGATGAAGCAGTGACGCAGTGCGCTCGTGCGCGCGGCCTCCGCTTGCAGGATCTCCGCAACCGCCAGCACATCGGCATTCGGCTGCAGGTGGCCGCCCATGCAGATGTCCGTGAGCGCCCCGACGATGGCAGCTTCCACCATGCGCGGATCGGAATGCCCAAACATGTGAACGCCGATCCCGTTGATCATGTCCCACTTGACGCTGCCATCCGCGAGTTGAACGAGCGCACCGTTGCCGATTCCAGCACCGACATACGGATACATCGTCGGTCGGCCTCGCAGCGCGTTGTGACGCTGCAGCCACGCGGACGCTGCTGCTGCGCGCTCGGGGTCTGCCGCGCGAACGCCAGTGATTCCAGCCTGCAGCCGACGCAACTCCATCACGATCGCCTGCACCGCCGCACGGACCGCTGGTACTTCGAGAAGCGGTGGCGTCCCATCGATCGCAAGCGCGTTCGCGGCGGGCGCAGCGGGTTGGGAGGGCGCCGAAGTCATGGTCGGCATGGTACGGGCGGTCGCTCCATGATCCGCCGAATCAGCAGCGCAAGAATCGCTGCTCGTTCGCAAAGGCTGTCGATCACCACGAACTCATCCGTGCGGTGCAAGTTGCCTCCGCGGACCCCGAGTCCATCGAGACATGGAAGGCCCGCATGTTGCAGGACATTCGCATCGCTGACGCCACCCGTCGACACCGCGCGGCATGCACAGCCCACCTGCGCCGCGCATGCCACCGCCAACGACGCGAGCGCCTGCACCGAATCCGTTGCCGGCTTTGCGGGGCGGTTGTGCACGACTTCGACCGTCAACCGCGGCAGCGCAGCCTCCTTCGTTGCAATCGCGCCGAGCACCCGCTCCACCTCTGCGCGTGCGGGCGCCGTGAAGTAGCGCGCGTTGCCCCACGCCGCGGCATCAGCAGGCACCACATTGGTCGCCGCGCCGCCCTCGAGGGGACCGATGTTCAGGATGCATCCGTTTGCAGGATCGTTCGCGGCAAGCACCGTGCAGATCGCCTGCGCCAGCGCGTGCACCGCTGAAATCCCCTGCGCTGCGTCACGCCCCGCGTGCGCCGCGCGTCCCTTCGCATCAATGCGGAACTGCGCGGAACCGGGTCGCTCCATCACGAAGTCGTTGCCGACCGCTGGCTCGAGCACGAGCCCCACATCACACTCGCGCGCCACGCGCTCCAGGATGTGTGCGCTGCAAAAGCTCCCCGTCTCCTCGTCGGCGTTCAGCACGAAGGTCCAGCGCGGGTGAACGCCCACTTCGGCGAGCACTTCGAGTGCCGCGAGCGCGACCACCAGCCCACCCTTCATGTCTGCCGCGCCGGGACCGTGCCGCATGCCACCCTGTTCTTCGCCGAGCATGCGAAACGCACCCTGCGGATCATGCACGGTGTCGATGTGACCGCTGAGCAGGATCCGCGGCCCGCTGCCACTCTCGCCGCCGCGTGCAATCAACACATCGCCCTCATCGTCGCCCGCAGCACTCTCGCGCAACCACGGCGGCCGAACGCCGCCCTTGACGCGTTCCACACGCGCACCGAGTGCCTCAAGTCGCGCACGCATCCAGACCCGTGCCGCATCAAGCCCGTGCCGATGACCGCAACCCGTGGGGATCGCCACCAGTGCGGCAAGATCCAATTCCATGGAACCACGCCGCCGATGGACCGCATCGATCACGCGTTGCACGGCGGCAGCAGCGGTTGCCTCAGCGTCCACGACACGGCTCCACAACGGACCCCCAGATGCCATCGAACGCATGCGTCGCAGGGCCTCGCATTCGCACGGGGCGGTCCGCCGCATCCCACTCGATCCGCAGCCGACCTCCAGGAAGATCGATGTCGGCCGCACGCGCGCAGCGCCCTTCCAAAACGCCGGCCACCAGCACCGCGCTCGCCCCGGTCCCGCACGCAAGCGTGATGCCCGACCCGCGCTCCCAGGTCCGCATGCGCAGATGATCGCGTGCGACCACCGCAGCGAAGTGCACATTGATCCGCTGCGGAAAGTGGTCGTGATGCTCGATCGCTGCGCCGACGCGCTCGAGCGGAACACCGTCGAGGTCGCTGCACCAGAACACGATGTGTGGGTTCCCCATCGAAACGAGCGTGGCGGTCGGTTCAGTTTGCGATGCACTCCACCACGCAAGATCAGTGTCCACGATGCTGCCCGTGCGGGAACCATGCGCGGCGATTGCGTCGCGCCACATCGGTGCATCGAACCGTATGCCCACCAGCCGCTGCTCCCCCGTCACGCCCGGCCAGCGCACGCCCATCTGGGAGGCACTGAGCATCGGTTCACCCATCTCCACCTCCGCTTCCGAGACGAGCCCATCCGCGCCGCACCACCACCGCACCAGGAGAACGCCACGCCCCGTCTCGATGCGCAGCGGATTGGCGGACGACATCCCGCGATCAATCACGAACTTCGCGACACAGCGCAGTCCGTTGCCGCACATCTGCGCTTCGCTGCCGTCGGCATTGAAGATGCGCATCCGCGCATCGGCCGCGCAACCGTCGCTCGGACGAGCCACCAGAATCACACCGTCCCCACCAATGGCCGTGTGCCGATCGCACACCGCGCGTGCGAGCGCAGCGGGATCCCGCACGGGTTCTGCATCGGCATCGATGTACACATAGTCATTGCCGATGCCGTGCATCTTGCTGAAGCGAATGCTGGTCATGCGTCGGGTCGCGGCACTTCGCCAAGGTCAATGACCACCTTGCCGCGGCGATAGAAGTCGGCGTTGATGCGGTCACGGTCGATGAAGGTGAACACCAGCCCATTCACGCCCGTCGCGTCCGCATAGGCGAAGTCGCCCCAGTGCGGACCTGCATATCGACGGTTGTCGTAGGCCTGTGCATGGTTGTGGAAATGAAAGAGCGCGTCGTAGCCGGCTTCGAACATGTCGTTGGATGCCTCGAAGCGCACATCGCTGCCCACCTGGACTGGGCCGAACTCCACCAGTTCGTAGCGCCCTTGGGGATCGAGCCGCAGCAGGCCGCCGTACTCGGTGCGGCGATCCGCCTGATCGCGGTCCGCGATCTCGAACAAGTGTGCCCGCAGCGGCGGCTGGCGCAGCGCATCACGCGCGACCAACACTGCCGCGCAGTCGCCCCAATCCAGATGTTGGGCGTGCGCGCGCGGCGTTTCAGCGAGTTCCGTGCCGTAGCCCTCGAACGATGCGCTGTACCGCTTCTCATCTTGCGCTGCGAGGGCAGCGGAGATGTCCGCAAAGAGTTCGTCGCGCGACCGCGTGAGCAGCGCGGGCTGCATTCGCGCCACCGCCACCAAGACGGGGATGTCGCGCGGTTCGAGCGTGGCGCGCGCCTCGGGCGACAACCGTGCTGCGGCCGCACGCGCCTCATCCCAGAACGCACGCTTGTCCGGCTTCAGCAGCGCGCGCATCCAGAGGATTTCCTCGCGGTTCGCGGGGATCACGCCGAGATCGTTGGCGCAGCGGCGCATGTCAAGCACGAACGAATCCGTCGTGGCAAGCGTCGTGTCCGCGAGCAGGTCGAGGATTCGCTGGCGTTCACCAGTGGCAATCAGCAACTCCCAGCAGCGCGCGCGCAGGTTCGCTTCCTTGATCGGGTCGCTGCGCAGCAGCAGATCGAGCAGCACCTGCGGAACGCGCTCCTTTCCCCAGAGCTTGCAGAGCGCGTGGTACTCGGGGCGATCCTCGAGCTTGACCGCGAGGATCGGCAGCGGGACCGCCCATGCGCGCACGAGCGTCTGCGTCATGTCCTTCCAGCCGAGGGCAGCGATGCGGCGGCACACTTCTGTGCGCCACTCATACTGCAGCATTCGCGGCAGGTTGAGTTCGAGCACCGACTTCAGTCCATCCGGGTCGTGCTTGATCAGGCGCTCCCACGCTTCATCGCGCAGCGCACGCACATAGTCCGGCTGCACCACGATTCGCCGGAGCGCCTTCAAGTACGCGGGGTTGGTGGGATCCGCATCGAGCAGTTGCATGGCGGCAAGCTGTCGCGCAGGCACCAGATCGGTGCGCCCAAGCGACTCCAGAGGGTCGCCTGCAGGGGTTGCGGCGCACGAAGCAATCCACAGGCACGAAAGTGCAACGAACGCTCGCCAACACTGACGCAGCTGCCGCGCGCGCGTGCCTTCCGTGGCGTTCATATCGGCAGTGTAAGGAGTTCGATCTACACTTCGCTCGCTCGCATGCCAGCTTCGCGCTCAACTCAAGGTGAAGCTCCCATCGAAGGCGAAGGCGCCGAGGAACTGCTGCCTCGCGTCCGTGCCGTCGTGGATCTCATGCGCCCTGACATCCAAGCCGACGGTGGCGATGTCGAAGTCGTGGCCGTTCAGGCGGGCATCGTGCAGGTGCGGCTGCATGGAGCGTGCGTGGGCTGCCCATCGAGCCGCGTCACACTGCAGGATGGACTGGCGCGACTGCTCCGCGAACGGGTGACGGGCATCACGGGCGTCGAAGCGATCAAGTGATCAAGCAATCAAGCCCACCTGCGGGGCACAAGACCGATGTCAGGCGCCGCCTTCGGCCGGACGGATCTGACCAATGACATTCTTCGATGGGTCAACGGCCCCAGCAAGGATCTGCTCCGCGACTTCCTTGCGGTGAACGGCGACCTCGCGTGGAAACTCGAAGGCGATGCGCACACGGTCACCCTTGATGGAGGCGATGCGAACGATGCCGATCGGGGACGCGGGGTTCCCGATGACGACCTCTTCGCCTTCTCTTCGAGTGATGACCAGCATGCCGGTGGACCTCCTGCCCATTTTGCAGCGGGACTTCGCCCGCCGACTAAGTCGGTTCGCCTCCGGCGCACCATGCGCCTTCCCTGCGAACAACTTGGACGAGTGTCATCGACCAAGTATCCGACCTACTTGAAGGGTAACCAAGATGGACCTGCGCACGCGGAAACTGCGGCAAATCCCGCGAAAAATGCCCGTTATCGGAGCACAAAAAAGCCCCCGCGTCGGGCCAGTGACGCGGGGGGCGCAATAACAGTGGCTCCACGCCGACTGTTCGTGCCATGTCGCCATCCTGGCTTCGGCACACCCAAGGGCCATCCGTGGCCCGATGTTCGTGCTTGAGCGGCGCGTCCCTGCAGCGCCCAAGCGTTGTCGATCCGCGCCGGCTTCCCTGCCGACGCCGATTTGCTAGCGAGCGTGGCGGTCCTTCACCGCGCTCCTGTCTGACGAGCGTTCATCAACTGATTGGCCTGCTGCCACAACGATGCCGTGGACGCAGACCTGTCCTTCGCCCCAGCCTTCCATGCCGCGGATGCGATGAGTTCGAGATGATCGCGCACGCCGAGAATCACGATGGATCCTGCCAAGCCAAAGCGCGTCAAAAGCCGATCTGGAATGCGAACGCGTCCAGCCGTGTCGAGCGGGCAGCGCGCGGCCTGACTGTAGAACGATCGCTCGAATCGTCGCAGCACATCGTCGCCGATCAGCGATCCCTCCTGACTCATGGCCAAGCGCTCGAAGGTCTTGCTCGGCCAAAGTGTCAGCACATCGTCCGCTCCAGGCACTGCGACAAAGTGGTCGCCGTTGACCGCTGGATTGAGTACTTCGCGCAGCTCGCTCGGAATGGCAAGACGCTGCTTCGCGTCGAGACTGTGTTCGTATTCGCCGAGGAAGAGCATTTGCGAGGTCCATGAGTGGCTGTGTGAACTATACCCACTATGCCCCACCTTGCAACACTTCTCCACAAATTTTGAAGTTTACGCCACACATCGAAGCACTCGATCATGGTCCGAGAAGACATTCGAATGTCCGCATCGAATCATAAAGCTCTGAAAAATAGATAGTTGTGGACAAAGTTTTTTATCGCCCTACACTCGGCTCGGGCGTAAAGATTTTTGGAGACGCAATCCGCATGCAGACCGACAGACCCGCAGCCGTTCGTTCGAGTGTTGCGCACGTGCTTGATCTCGTGCCCGCATCCACATTTCTTCTGACCGCTGCATTCGGCGAACTGCGAAGCGCAGTCACGGTGCGCTTTGTGCAGCAAGTCGCAACGCAGCCGCCGATGCTGCTCATCGCGATGGAGAAAGGGCAAACGATCTCGCCGATCATTCGCGACGCACGCAACTTTGCTCTGTGCGTCCTCGACCGACAGGAACGCGTCTTGCCGAGGTTGTTCGCGCAGTCACCCGATCAAGGCGTGGATGCATTCCTGACCGTACCGCACATGACCGTGCCTGGAGGCGCGCCCGTGCCAACGCGAGCGCTTGGCTTCATCGCGTGCGAAGTGGTGCGACACCTTGACATCGAAGCTGACCACGAGGTCTACATCGGCATGGTGCATCATGCGGCCCTGCTTGATTCGAGCCGTAACAGCGGACCGCGCCCTGGCGGATCAGGCGCTCATCGATCCGCTGCGAAGCGCTCCAAGGGAACGGCGCGCGTCACGCGCGTAGCATCCCGACGCCGCGGCGCCTGATCGCTCGCGGTCGGACCGCTGACCCGAAGCTCGGCAGCACTCGCGCACCCACCCCGCCTCTCCCGCCTCGATGACTGCGCACGACTCCAATCTGTTCGCGTGGGATTACCGCGCGCTGGCCGCGCAACTCGGTGAGCCGATCGTGCCGATCATCGATGCTCACGCGCATGTGGCTGGGCTGGATGCTGCACCGATCCTGAAGGAGGCGATGGACCTCTACGGCATCGAGCAGATCTGGAGCATGACCTCGAACATCGACGAAGTCGAGGGGCTTCGCGGCATTCTGGGCGATCGCATCGCCTTCATCGCCATTCCCAACTGGCGCGCCACGGACCTGCGCGAGAGCCACGGCCATGGCTACGCGCAGCAGATCCGCCGATACCACGCACTCGGCGCGCGCGTCGCGAAGTTCTGGGCTGCACCGCGCGGCATCGACATGGGACTGCAGGCGGGCGATCCTGCGCTCATGCGCCTCGATAACCCCGTGCGTGTTGCGGCGATCGAGACAGCAGTCGAACTCGGCATGACGCTCATGGTGCATGTGGCCGATCCAGACACATGGTTCGCCACGAAGTACGCCGACGCCGCGAAGTACGGCAGCAAGCGCCAACAGTATGAACCGCTCGAGGCGCTGATGCAGCGCTTCCCCGTTCGATGGATCGCTGCGCACATGGGTGGTTGGCCCGAAGACTTGGCATTCCTCGACGGTCTGCTCGAGCGGCATCCGAATCTCGTGCTCGACGCGAGCGCGACGAAGTGGATCGTGCGGGAGATGTCACGCCATCCACGCGAACGCGTTCTGCAATTCTTCACGCGCTGGCGGGAGCGGCTCCTGTTCGGGTCAGACATCGTGACGAGCAACGCGCATCTCACGGAAACGCCTGGCGGAACCGAGATGGACTCGAAGGCGCAAAGCCGTGAGAGCGCATTCGACCTCTACGCAAGCCGCTACTGGGCGCTGCGAACGCTGTGGGAGACAGCATGGAGCGGCCGCAGCCCGATCGCGGATGGCGATCTCGCGCTTGTCGATCCGAGCCGTTCCCCGAAGGATTCGCCGATGCTGCGCGGCGTGAAGCTGCCGCGCGAACTTCTGCTTCCATTCGTGCGGGAAAACGCCGAGCGCATCATGCGGGAGGCGATGCAGGGTGGCGTGAGCGCGGCGGATTCGAATCAACCTGGCGATGCGAGTGCCGCCACAGCACTGCGCGAGTCGCTCCTCGCAAGCAGCCAGCGCACGAGCGCCAATCGGTCCCCTGGCGCGTAACAGCCTGCCGCACCCGCGCCAGGACAGCATGATGCGTGCACGAGATCAGTGCCCGCTGCAAGCGCCCACCAACCGCAGTGCCCCCACCACGCGAGCGGCGCGCCGAACACGCGGCCGAGCACGGGGGTCAGCGCGGGGCGTTGCAGCAGCGCGACATCGGCAGCGCGCCAGATCTCGCTCGGCGTTCCACACATGTCCGACACGATGAATCGGTCCTGCATATGCAAGCGGCGTGCATGCCGCTGCGTCTCCGTGACCCACCGCGCAGAGGCAGGAACCATCAGCGCGAGATCGGCCCCGGCGAGCACGGCGCGCCCGACCGCTGCGAGTGCCTCCGCTGCATCGATCGCGCTCGGCCGATCACCGATGGCGAGCACAAGCCCCGTCGATTCGGCAAGCCCAAGATCCGCGCGAATGGACGCATCGAGATCCGCCCGAGCCGCAGAGCCAGGACCTGGCACCTTCCAATCGCCGCCACTGCAGGAACGCGCGAACAGCGACGACGCCGACTCACTACAGCGCAGCGCGAATCCTGCGGGTGGCTGCGCTGCAACATCGCACGCCACATCACCAAGCGCAGCTCGCACGAGCGGCGCCACTGCGGGTCCATGACAATGCACATGCCGCGGCATGACGCCGCGTGCACGGACCCAGTCGCGCAGCCGACGCGCACAGAGCGATGGGATTCCCAGCGGCGGAAGGATCACGCGCGGCACACAACCCCGAACGAGCGACGCCGCGGCGCCACGCCCTTCGGCACCAATCAGCACGCACGCTTCCGCATTGGCGGGCAAGGCTGCTGCAGCTGTCCAACCCACCGGCTCGGTTGCCTGCACCACATGCAGCACGCCGCTGCGCGGAAAATGCGCCAGCGATCGCGCCCCCATCACTTCTTCACGCCCAGCCGTCCGCCGAGTTCGCGGCGCGGATGCTCGTAGAACAACTTGGCGACATCCTCCCCGATCTGCGCAGCAAGCTTGTCCTCGATCTCGCGGCGACCCGCACTCGTTTCAAGCAGCGACGGATTGATGTCGAGCAGGTCGCTCTGCACCGCTTGGGCACCCACCGACGGCCAGAGGCGCGTTCCATTCGCCGCATCGATCACCTTGACGAGCACAACCGCCTCGGGACCGCCCTCCTTGCGACCGCCCGCGAGCACGAACTCGTCGACCTCCACATAAATGACTTGTTCCGCTCCGAGCGACTCACCAATGCGCTGGATGGACACGGGCTTTGCAGCGGTGTCGAGCCGCCGTGCAAGCGCAACCGAATCGCGCGTCGAGATCACCTCGGGCACGACATCGTTTTCGAGCAGTTCGGTGCCCGCCGCATCGCCGATCTCCACCCGCAGCGCCACGCGCGACATCCGATTCTGCTTGTCGTCCACGACAACGATCGTCTTGCGCGACTGAAGCGCGTAGGCCGCTGGTTCCTTCGGCGGTCCTTGGAGGATGTAGTTGGCAGGAATGATGTAGTTGCAGCCGACGACCGCGGCCGCCGCACCGAGCAGCGCGCACGCCATTCGGATGGAAGCGCGGGACGCGTTCATTTGCGCTTGATGCCTCGGTCGGGATACTTGTCTTCGATGTGGTCGTAGAACAGGTACGACACCATGTCGACGAAGGTCTTCTGCAGACCAATCTCGATTTCGCGCGCACCTGCCTGCGCCTTGCCGATGCCTTCCATATCAGGGAACTTCGCGATCACCTGGAACTCCTCGGCGTAGGAGTCGGGGTCGATGCCGTCCCGCTCCACGATGCCGACATTCGCGGCGGCCACGCCATCCCACAGAAAGCTGTTGCCGAGCGGGTTGAGGCGGTACTCGTAGATGTCGATGACAAGCACGCGGTCGACATCCAACTCATTCGCAAGGTCCGCGAGAGGCGTCGTCGGCCACCCAGGCGTCTGATGCATCCAGGTGATCGAGTACCTCGGATCCATCACACGAACGCCTGCGACATTCTGCGTCAGTTCGCTCGCGACATTGCCAACGACATTCGGGATCGCCGTCGGGTACTCGTAGGCGCTTCGCTGGTCCGTGTGCGCAAGCACCGCGACCGACTTGTTTTCCAGCCCGCGGTACTTGGCAAGAACCTCGATCTCCTTGTTCTTCTCGATGTTCGCACCGACGGCGCTCGCGATGCCTGCTGCGATGCATCCGTCGCCAGCCGCGAGCAGCGACCCTGCCATCAACGCGGCGACGATTCCACGGACGCAATTCTGGATGCGCGGGCGTTCCATCACAGCACACCCCGCATCACGAGGATCTTGTAGCCCCACGCGGCAACCGCGAATGCTCCGAGCGCCCACCAGGCTTTCGAGCCGACCATGCCCCACAGTATGCCGACCGTTCGCGCACCCGTCGCGGCCGAATGCGCGCTGGCGATCGCGAGCGCAGCCGTGCCGATGGCGAGCAGGAGTCCAAGCGGCTGCGCATGAAACGCGTCGATCAGTCGGCCATCGGCGGCCGATGCGAACGCCGTCGTCATCCCGCAGCTTGGGCATGGAATGTCCATCGTCGATGGCCACGAGCACGACGGGAGTCCGAGTTGCCGATGCGTCCCGATCCCGGCAGCCGCGGGTTGCAGCCACGCCGCGATGCCAAGCAGCACCGCACAGGCGAGCGTCACAAGTGCCATCGCGGCGCGTTCACCGCGTGCGAGGCGGTCCTGCATCGCAACGGGGACTGCAGCGGCGGTGGGAACTGTGCCAATCATGGACCGCAACATCGTAATCGACTCACACCCAAAGGAAGTCGCGCCAGCAGTTGTACGCTGCGAGGCAATGCAGTCGTGGATCGATGGGCATCTTGACCTCGCCTACATCCATCAGGGGTGCGGCGACATCCGCAGCGCGCCATCCAACAACGAGACTCGTTGCATCAGCATCCCAGCGCTGAACGACGGCGGTTTCCGCATCGTCATCGCAACGATCTTCATCGAACCTGGCGTGGATTCGGCCACGCACGCCTGGGGATACGGTGGTCCCGACGATCTCGAGGGTGCGCAGCGCGCGGCGCTCGCACAGCTGGCAATCTACGAGTCGCTGGAGCGGGAAGGGCTGCTGCGAATCATTCGCACCGCACACGACCTGCGCGCGGGCGGCCCGCTCGGCGTCGTGCTGCTCATGGAAGGCGCGGATGCGATCGCCGATGGGGCGGACGCCGCGCGCTGGCACGCGCGCGGACTTCGGATGTGCGGGCTGACATGGGCGAAAGGCACGCGGCACGCTGGCGGGAACGCAGCCGGCGGCGGACTGACCGCGCAGGGCCGCGAAGTCATCTCAGCATTCGATGAACTCGGGATCCTTCACGATGCGAGCCACCTCTCGGACGCTGCGTTCGACGATTTGCTGGCGCACACGTCGCGCCGCGTGGTCGCATCGCACTCGAACGCGCGCGCACTGCTTGGTGGCGGACAGCGGCACCTCACCGATGCCCAGATCCGCGAGATCACACGGCGCGGAGGCGTCGTCGGCTTGAACCTCTTCGGCAAGTTCCTCGCGGCAGGGCGCGCCGCAACGAGCGACGATGCGGTCGCGCACATCGAACACATGGCATCGACGGCCGGCACTCGCACCATCTGTGCGCTCGGCTCGGACTTCGATGGTGGCTTTGCGCCGACCGATGTACCAGAGGGATTGCGGTCACCGCAGCAGGTCCGTGCGCTCGAGCCGATGCTGCATTCACGCGGCTGGACCGCCGCCGAGTGCGCTGGATTCGCGGGCGAAAACTGGCTGCGCGTTCTTGAAGCGTCGCTCGCCGCCTCGGAAGGCGGCGCATCGACCCCAAGCGCGCATGGCGTCAGCGCGCCAAGCCTGCGTTCTGCTCGTTGTTGAGATCGATTCGCTTGCGTGCGGGGCGACCGCCGACATCGAACTCGACCGCAGCGTGCAGCAGCACGCCACTTCGGTGCAATCCCACCGCATGCGCAGCGTCGTCCAGCAGCAGGTGCTCGGTGATCGCACTGCGCGCAGCGACCGCAGGCACCGCAGCGCACAGCAGCGCCAAGTTCGCTCGAGCCCACGCCGCCGCAACCCGCAGTTCAGCAGCTGCGTTCTCCGCCGCGAGCAAGTGAAGGCCGCGCGCGTCGACTGCAAGCACGACGCGCGGCGCGTCTGGGCAGTTGAACGCGAGTGGCTGCAGTTCGGGGAACAGCGATGCAAGCGCACTCGCATCGGCGACCACTTCCGTCACCGCTGCAGCGACAGTTGGCACAACCGCGGGCTGCGCCGCTTCGACCGGCGCGACCGCGCGCGGTGCGGTCACGGCAACCGCCGCAGGCCAGCCTGGTGGCGGTCCATCGGCAGCGCGCGCGTCGACAGCGCGCGCGTCATCGAGGCGAAGCCGCGGCACATCGCGCTCGCTGCGGCGAGATGCGTTGCCTTGCATCGCCATCGACACCATCTCAATCGCGCTCGGCGCATCAAGCGCACCCAACACGCTCAACGGCACGGGACCAGACGACTCCACGCGGTCCACGCGCTGCGCATGCGCGGCGAGCGCCAGCCGCACCAAGAGCGACTTGCCGCGCGCCCACTCTGCAAGCGACTGCACCGATGCCTCGGCAGCGTCGAACGAACAACCAACGAGCGCGAGCCCCACCGCCAATGATCCACCGCGTGCGGCCGATGCGACCGCCAGCGACTCAATCGTGCGCCGCACGCCTGCCATCGCGGTCTCGTCGGTGCCACTGAGCAGCACGATCTCCCCGCCCGGATCGAGCACGACTGCGGCATCGGTCAGCGAATCGACGCACACGATCCAGCGGCGCGCAAACGCGCTCGCCCGTTCGAGCCATGCACTGCCGTCACTCGGCAGCGCACGCCCCTCGCTGCGGTAGATCTCGCCGCGCGTTGCAGCCCCATCCAGCCGAATGAGCGCCACAGGTCCATCCGCGCGCGCGCACTGATCCGCATACTGCGCGATCCAGATTCCAGCGAGCGTCGGCACATTCCCCACGAGCAGCACCCGAGGAGCAGCCGCCACGCCGACCGCGCGAAGCGCGCGACCGCTCGACCCAGCGGTTGACTGCCCAGTGGCATCACCGCCGCGCGCGGCGGCGCCGCTCATGAACAGGTCCGCGAGACCACCGAACTCATCCGCGCGTCCGCTCATGCGCTGCGGTCCATGGGAGCGTTCCTCGGAGCGCTCGATGCCGCACTGCGCAGGCGCGCAGCGACTTCACCCAATCTCCCCTCGCCATGACTCGGCGCGTCGACCGCATCAGGCATCTCCACGAGCGGCGGCTCCACTGCACGCGTTGATGCGCGCGGGGCCGTCAGCTGGGCCATCAGCGCTGCGTCAGGTGCATCGGCACTGCCCGCGGGAACGCCTCCCGCACGCTGCACGCTTGTGGCGTTCAACAACAACCACTCGGCAAGGCGATCAAAGTCGCGCCGCGCATCCGATGTTGGCGCGTACTCGGTCACCGGCTGACCGAAACCGGCCGCCTCGCGCAACACATCATGCTCGTGGATCATCGTCGGCACGACATCGTCGCCGAAGTTGCGGCGGATCGACGCAAGTATGTCCTGCGAAATCCTCGACGAACCTCGAACGAGGGTCGGCAAGACGCGAATCGCGATGGACCGACCGAGCCGCTCCGCCACCGTGCGGATCGTCGCCACTTGCCGATCAGCAGCGCGCAGGGCGAAGTAGCCCGTCTCGATGGGAATGATGGCTTCATCGCACGCACGAAGCGCGTTGAACACCAGCAGTCCGATGTGGGGCGGGCAATCAATCAGACACCAATCGAAGCGCGGCGCGAGCCGATCCAGCAACGCCGCCAGCCGCCGATCGCGGTCGGGCGCATCCTGCAGCGGACCGCCTGGCGCCTCGAGCGCCGCCACTTGCACCGTGCATGGGGCGAGCGCCAATCCAGGCGTTGGCTCCCACAGCAGTCCCTCATCGAGCAGCGCAGAACCTGCCCCTTGCATCAGCGCCGACTCGATTCCCACTTCGATGCGCGACACTGGAACGCCCAGCGCCACGCCGCAGTGACCCTGCGGATCGAGATCGATCAACAGCGTTCGTTGACCACGCGCGGCGAGGACAGCGGACAGATTGACCGCGGAAGTGGTCTTGCCGCTCCCGCCCTTCTGGTTCACGACGGCGATCACACGCATGCTGCACCCAAAGGATCGACCGACCCGCACCAAATCCTTGAGGCAGCGACGCCGCGAGCGAAAGTCAGTCGGCGCCGACCGCGGCAAAGCCGACCCGCAGCAGCCGTTCATCCGCGCCGCGCACGATCTCCGCCCCGCCCCCGCTCCGCGGCAAGACGAGGGTCCACGCGCCGCCAAATCGCTTCTTGTCCGACCCGGCTACCCGAATCAGCAGCTCCAACCCAAGCGGCGACGGCAGCCGAGCGGGCAGCCCGAGCGCCTCCACCAGTTGGCGCACAGAGTCCGCCTCCTTCGGCGACATCAGCCCCGCCTCGACCGATGCCGCAGCAGCGGCAACCAGCCCAACCGCCACCGCCTCCCCATGCAGCATCTCATCGGGCACGAGCCCCTCAATCGCATGCCCGAATGTGTGGCCAAGGTTCAGAAGCATCCGCCGCCCATCCTCGCGTGGATCGGACTCCACGATGTCCAACTTCACCTGCGCAGAACGCGCCACCAAATCCACAAGACGCGACTGCGCATCGGCATCCGCAGCCCGCGCATCCGCTGCCGCGCCGGCAAGGCACTCGGCCAGCGTCCTGTCCGCGAGCAACGCGTGCTTCAAGCACTCTGCCAGACCAGCGCGAAGTTCACGAATGGGAAGCGTCGACAAGAGCGACACATCACTCGAAACAAGGCGAGGCGGCCAGAACGCGCCAGACATGTTCTTCGCCAGGCGCCCGTCAGCGAGCCGCACATTGATCCCCGTCTTGCCGCCGAGCGCAGCGTCGACCATCCCAAGCAGCGTCGTTGGAATCGCCGCCCACGCAATGCCGCGGAGCAAGCTCGCCGCCACGAACCCGCCGAGATCGGTCAACACTCCCCCACCAACGGCAATCAGCAACGCACCACGATCCACGCCCATGGCGATCGCATCGCGCTGCAGCCGCAACCACTCCTCGCCGACCTTGGCGCGCTCCGACGCTTCGACCTGCAGGCGGTGAACGATCAACCGTGGTTGCGCGGCGGCGAGTGCCTGAACGAGCGGTTCCACTGCTGAACGCGCGACCGAGCCATCAAAGATGATCAGCACGCTCGAGGGCGCACTGCCGCCGCACAGCGACAAGCAGCGTGTTGCAGTGACCGCGGTCAGCCGACTGCCGATGATCACTGGCGCGGTGTTCACACCGCAGACCTGCGTCAACTCCCGCATCATGCGCTGCCTCCCCCCGAGACGCCCGCTGTTGCGCCGCGCGCGCGCGCATGGGCGGCAGCCGCATGAATCGCACTGACGCCGCCGCCCCGACGAACGAGACGCCGCAGCACGAACCAAGCCACAATCAGCGCAAGCACCGCACCACCCGACACCCAAGGCCAGAGTGCTCCAGCGCCCAGACCTGCACTCCCCCTCGCCGCAACCGCCGGTCGACCGTCGGCGCTCACCACAACACGGCCGATCACCGCTGGATACTCGCGCATTTCACCGCGCCGATCAGTCATCCGCAGTGGTCCAAGCACGCGGCCGACGACGCGGACGCGTTCGCCGGCGTTGACCTTGGGCGCATCGATCACATAAGCGGCAACGGGAACACCAGTCGCGCCGCGAACGAACCACTCCTCGCCACCTTCGTGCAGCGTTCCGAGGGGCGCGCGCTGCTCGAGTCGGCCTTCCACGCAGACCCACGCTTCGCGCGGCGGGTTCGACCAGTCAGGCGCAGCGACTACGGGCAGTCGTCCCACCGCTTCCACCGTGAATGATCCCGCACTTGTCCCCGCCGACACATCGCTCCACAACGACTCGAAGCGGTCGCTCGGCCAGTCGAGGTTCGCGCCCGTTTGCTCAGTGATCCTGCATCGAGTCATGGGCGTGCCCGCCCCCGATGCTAGTGGCGCACGCACGAACGAAGTCCCTTGCCGCGACCGACTGCGCTCAGGGGCATGGACCCCAAGCGCTCAGCGCTTCCGTGAGGTCGGCACCATCGGTGATCCCGTCGCCGTTCACATCAGCGTCCGCCGTGGCCCATGCCGAAAGGATCGATGCCAAGTCGCTGCCACCAACCGCGCCGTCGTTGTCGAGATCAGCAGGGCACGCTGGTGGCGGAGGCGGCTGCACCTCAAAGGCGCCCATGTCCACCACGGGCGCTCCCCCGACACCCGAATCCGTCACCGCAACGATGTCGACGCGGCGGGCATTGCCGTCATGGTCCACGGTCACGCCCGCAGGGATCAGCGAATTGCTGCCCGCATCGATGCCAGCCGAGTTCGCTTGCAAGCGGACATTGGACGCAGCCTGATCCACGAATGTCGGCGCCGCCGAGATGTTGCCCGTTCCCGCGATGCCACCCTGCACGAGCGAGTACGACACGGTGTTCGT
>SXGQ01785402.1_pt1 | contig 33248 bp, 24 predicted proteins | sample 3178371 | NCBI WGS metagenome assembly SXGQ01 (sample SAMN11356859, study PRJNA531348) | freshwater metagenome | isolation source: freshwater sample F1-20 | place: China: Fuxian Lake, Yuxi | collected 2017-12-25 | reverse complement strand
CGTACCATCTTCACTGAGGTACCACTCTCCTTCCATGATGTACTCGTCATAGTCGTGCTGTCGCGTTTCGTTGTTGTAGTTACCTACGCCCATGCTGCGCCTTTTTCACAATCTCCTGGTCGTACTTGATCTTCGCGTGCAACAGGTTTTCGCACGCGGCTCCGAACGCCCTTGAATTACCGTCCCGTAACGCAGCACTGATGCTGTCGACAGCGACTGACATGCGTCCAGCTTCCACAAGCGCACGATCGTACAGATGTTCTGCCATGTTCACTCCGTGAAACTCAGCCGGCCTTCACCTTGCCGTCGTCATCAACGTAGAGGTCGTAGTCGCCGTAGACATACGCCGCCTCCGTGAGCTTGTCACCCACTACACCGAGGCCACGGTCCCAGAACCCGGCGCCGTGGTGGTGGCGCGTGAGCCAGAAGTCATGACCGGCGCGGGCGGCGTCGTAGTTGCACGTGGGGTGGTTGTACGCCTCGTCGAGCAGCTCCCTCTGCGCCTCCTGGAAATCGGCGCACTCACGCTTCATCTCTAGGAGTGTTTCGACAGCGATGTCGTAGACGTCATGATCCCGGTCGAGCGGCGTATCAGTTTCGTGATCGCTGCTCGACCACAGGGCGCACTCGACGTACCCCTGCGTGAACTCGTCGAGCTCTACGTCCCCGACCTCAATGGAGAGGCCCTCGATTCGTTCGGGGAGTTTGGCCTCGGGGTAAAGCGCCTCCACTTGCGACAGGGCGTCGGCATCGTTGCTCGCGCGGAGCACCCGGTCGACGTTGCCATCACAGGAGCCGACCCAGTAGAGCGGCTTCCCTGTGCCGAAGTAGGTGCCGTTGGGGTCGTAGCCCCCTCGGTCGAGCGGGACACGCTTGATCGCCAGCGGCTCCGCGAAGGTGTCTTCGTCGGGCTGGTCGACCGTGCTTCGGCCGAGGGCTGCGCCTCGGGTAGGGTCTCCACACCAGCCCTTGGGGTCGTTCTGCTTGTAGTTGATCATGTCACTCCTTGAAGCGAGCCGCGTTGGACTCGTATGCGTGGTGGCGCGAACCTGTGTGGTTCAACGCGTCGAAGTCGAGACCATGGCCGTCACAGAGGTGCCGAAGGTCCGAGAGGAAGTCACCGACCACGGTCGAGATATCCTCCTCGCTGTTATTGAGCCGGGTGTACGCGATGAGCGCGTGGGCAGCTCTAGTTGCCCGCGTGGCGTTCGTCTCTTCCGACTCCGTGTCTGTGGCGAAGAAGACACTCGGCGCGACCTTCGGGTCGAAGTCGATGACCTGCTCCTTGAAAGGCCGGTCGGCTCCCGTTAGCGGAGTGAGCCCGAGGCGGGCACGCGCGGTGGCTTCCTTGATCTCACTCCCGGTCACCCAACGACCGCTCCCCTTGTCGTCCCAGTAGACAGCGTCGAGCGGTGCTCCGTCTTGGGCTGCTTGCCTCTGAAGGTCCATGACGTAGTAGGCGTACGAACTCGCGTGCCACAACGCGATCAGCCTGTACTCGTGAGGTTGATGCCCCATGTGTTCCCCCTAACCGAAAAGCGCTGCCAGCTCGTCTTCAGGACTGTTGTCAGTGAAGAAGTGCACCGTCTCGGTCGCCAGATCGACCGAGTAGAACTTCACCCCGGCGCCGAAAACACGCGCCAGAGATCCTTGCTGCGCGACACCGTCGGCCGGTCCCCAGAATCCCTCACTCCCCTTGGGTTCCGTGGCAACCCATCGCATCTCCTCTCGCTCTTCGGGGTTGTTGCCCATCGCCTTGTCGGACCAGAGAAGGCGTTGAAGGTACTCAGGCGCGTCTTTGACGAGATACACCGTGATCGGCATGAACTTCCTCATCACAGGTACTCCGCGAGGGTTCCGAACACCGCCCGGCGAATAGCGACGCTGTCGTAGAGGTAGAAATCCTCCGGCAAGATCGGGCAACCGTCCCGTTCGCATTCCTCAGCGTACGCCCCGACGGTGGGGTCGCTGTCCTCGACGAACTCGCTTTGTGAGTCGATCCAGAGACGTGAAGGCAGATTGTCATCCGCCCACGCGTCGATCTCCTTGCAGCACCGGGTGAAATCGTACCCCTTGTACTGTTCGGGGTTCTCCAGGCTGAGCTCTTCTGCGCGGTCTTCGTAGCCGCCGGGGTACGGAGGGCCATGGTACAGGTCGGCCACAGCCAGATCGATCAAGTCCTTGACGTGTTGGGGCACAAGCGCCGCGCAGTGCTCGGCGATGAGCTTGTCGTGATTTCGCATTTTACTCCGACAGGAAGATCAGAGGCTGTGACGAGACGTCACTCGGGCAGGCGGGCGCCGCGCATGAAGGCGGTGCGAACGAAGCGGTAGACCGCCATCATGCGGTCGACATCACCCGATGCGCGGTGGGCGGCGAGCTTCTCCAACCCCGTGCGCTCAGCGAGCGTGTTGTATGTGAGCTCCAGGCCCCATGACGAAGCCTCGTGGAGCTGTGCGACGAGGTTCGAGATGCTCATCATCTCGATCCCGCGTCGATCGGCGGGGTAGGTCATGCCGAGGAGCTTGAGCTCCTTGAAGATGTGCGGCCGGTCGAACGAGATGTTCTGGCAGACGAGATGACAGCCCGAGAGCATGGATTGCACGATTGACCACGCACGCTCGGGAGACTCCGCGTCGAACCACCGCGCGGGGTCGCACATCACCCACAGCGTGCTGTTGTTGAGGGCCAGCGCCTCCAGGAGCACGGCGTCATTGATCTCGCACCCGGGACCGTAGGTCCAGTTCACGGTACCCGGAGGAACCGGCGTGATCGTCTCCGGCTTGCCCTCACGGCTTTCCCTCGGACGCACCGGCAGCGCGAGGTACCGCCCGAGGGCTGCGGCGTTGGCGGGCACAGCCTCAGCGAACCCGTTGACCTCCAGGGCCTTGAACGAGGCGTCGGCGAGCACCTCCGGGGGGAGCTTGATGTCGGTGCAGTACTCGGTGCGCCCGCCCCGCGTCCAGGGGCGGAGCGTGTCGTCCGTGCACTTCACGGCGACCTGGAGAACTCGCGACCCGTACGGTGACTGCGCGTCCACCTCCTCGCCTGAGCGTGGACAGACGTTCGGATCGAGCCCTGTGGTTTCGGTGTCCAGCCACGACCATGGCTTCTTGTTACTCGGCTTCGGCATCCCGGTTCCCATTCTGCACGTCCTGTGTGACGAGGGTCGCGTCGATCGAAACGTCGATCGAGTCGGACCCGCACAATCTGGCAAAGTGTCTCTTAGCGCCTGTGACCACGTCAAGGAGGTTCAACGCCGGCTCCGCGCCCGGCCAATCACCTACGTAAAAGCCCCCGTCGTGGATCACTTTCACGCGGTGAACTCTCACTTCTTGCTCTTCTTGCCCGCGAACATGGGCTCGTTGTCCCGCAGCTCTTCGAGCACGTCGGCCTCGGTGTGACCGATGAACATGGGCGTCGTGTCGATCTTGACGCCCTTCATGTACTCCTTGAGCTTCTGCATCTCGCCGTAGCTGGGGCCCACCTCGATGTCCCACTTGAAGGGCACCGGGAGCCAAGGCTTCTCGCGCGCGACCTTGCGCGTGCCGACCTCCAGGACGAGGTCTTCGAGTTGCCCGATGTACTTCTTCGGAAACTGGAACATGACAGAGTCATGCACGGTGCCGAGGAGTCGACCGCCGAGGGCTTCGACCTCTCGGTCAAGGTCCGTGAGGACGTCGAGCACGATGTCGGAGTTCGTCGACTGGATGAGGAAGTTGAAGCCTTGACGCTCCGCGCGGGCGACCATGCCCGACGGCGCGTTCTCGATCATGAAGCGGCGCAGACGCCCGTAGTAGGTCTCGTTGAACCCGAAGGTCTTGAGGCACCACTGCGAATGCTGAATCGCATCAGGCACGAGAGGGAAGCGCCGGAAGAAGAGCTCGATGACCTTCTTGGCGAACGCCACGGGGATACCCGCGATCTCGGCAATCTTCTTCGGCCCGGCGCCGAAAAGGGTGCCGAAGACCACGCGCTTGATGTTGTCCCGCAGCTCCTTCAGGCGGTAGCAGTAGTCCTTGTCTGCGAGCGCCTCCTTCTTCCCCCCGATGAAGAAGTCGTCGTAGCTCCAGGCATGCTCGTCGTCGATGCCCGCGAGCTTGAGCGCGGCCCTCCGCGCCTCGCCTGTCTTGCCCTCCGCGACGATGTCGGGGTTCAAGATCTGCGAGGAGAAAAAGCTGTGCGTATCCTGCCCAGAAAGGATCGCGTCGATGAGCGTCTTGTCTGGCGCGTAGACCGTAAGGACGCCGATCTCTGCGCCCGCGCCGTCGATGTTGACGAAGACGTGGTCGTCGTCATCAGGGATGAACAGCTTCTTGCAGTTCACCGTGCCGATGGGCTTCTTGGGGGTGTTCTGCCCGTTGTACCCGATGCCTCGGACCCCCGAGGAAGAAGAGAGCCGGCCCGTTGCCGTACCCGGAATGTTGTACCCCGGGCGAATGAACCCATCACCGTAGAACTCGACGAGTCGTGCGATGTTGGTCAGAAAGGAATCACGAATCGTCGCGGCCTTGCGCCACGCGAGGTTCAAGTCCGCAAAGGGGTCCTTGTACGCGGCGGACACGCGCTTGAGGAACCCTGCGTCCATCTGTACTGCGCCCTTCTTCGTGAAGCGCAACGGGTTGTTCCCGTTCTCCTTCGAGGGCACGCGGTACATGAGGCGGTCACCAGAGTACTTGAAGACGTCTGGATGCGTGTCGGCGAGCCATTGCGCACGTTCTTTGTCAGGGGCGATGTAGCCAACCCCTGTGTCGCAGATGAGCTTTTGGAGTTGCTTGCCGCTCTTTGGCTTGAAGTCTTCTCCAGCCATCTCGAACAACCGCCGTTGTGCCTCCGCTACGGTGTGCTCGATGTCGACCCGACACTGCTTGAGGTACTCGGTGTCGATCTTGACGCCATGGTACTCGACCTTGGCGAGCGCCCGCGCCCTGTGTACGATCCTGTCTCTGACCAGGGCGACGCGTGGGTGCTGCTCCTGGCTTCGTTTGACGACCTGGAACTTCTTGCCCGCCACCGAGAACCGCATGACGCGGGCGACCTTGTCCTGCTTGTCCGCGTTGCGGGCATCCTCCTCCTTCATGCGATCAACCTGGAGGAGGGCGAGGCGCCGTGTCGCGTCGGCGTCGACAGCGGCGTAGAAGAGAAGCTGGTCGAGCGGGATCAGCGCATAGACGCCGTCGGCCTGAACCTTCTTCTCGGCCTTGGGCTTGGGGCCTGCCTTGAACTCGCCTGCCTTCTTGGCAGCGAGGACGGCCCTCGCGTCCTCGATGTTGCGCAGGGTCTCTTCGTCGCCTGCTTCTGGGATGAGCTTGCTCTGCGCTGCCGCGAGCCACTCGTCGAGGCGCTTCTGAAGCGTTGCCTCCCGGAACTTGGATGTGAGCTTGAGGCGCGCGAGCGTGTCCAAGAGAACAGACGGGATCTCGTGCTTGCGCCCCCGTTTGCTCTCCTTGACGGTCTCGTTGATCGCCTTGTTCTCTTCTTCCTCGACGATCTCATCGACCTTGCTCTGGTAGCCGGCGAGCTCCGGGAAGAACTCGGCCGTCAGAGCCTTCAGGCCGTAGAAGCCTTTGGCGTCTTCCCGCAGGATGTGCTCGGCGAGGAGCGTGTCCCAGGCGAGCTGCGGGATGTCAATCCCGAGCTTCCAACAGACCTTGACGTCGTATCGGTAGTTGTGAAGGATGAGCCGCTTGGCGTGAATGACCCGCTTGACGTGTTCGAACGCGGCAGCCGGGTCGTACGGCGTCTCATGGTGCCAGAGCGCGATCGCACACGCCTTGCCGGTGTTCCACGCGAAAGAGACGGCCGTAAGCTGCACCCCTTTGGTGGGGTAGAGTGTATTGGTCTCGGTGTCGAAGGCGAGCGACCACGTCGCCGGGTCGCGTCCCGGAGGGGCGTAGTTGATGAGGAAGTCGCAGAGCTTTTCGACCTCCTCCAGCGTCTTCGGGTAGACATGCCCCTCTGCCATGCCTTCACGGGTGAGGGGCTTTACGTCCTGGCCCGCCGCGATGTCCATCGCGTGCGCGATGTTCTGACGTGTTGACTCGTAGGTGCCGGGCGAGGCAGCGATCGCCGCCAAGCTACGCGTGAAGACCACAACCAAGTCCAAGCCCGCGTAGCGGACATTGAAGATCTTGTTCTTGGCGTCGTCTTCCTTCTTGCCAGTTACGCCGAGCGCTGCAAGCGCGTTGGTGCCGTGTGCGACGACGACCAGTGGCTTGGTCTTACCCGCAAACGTGCGCGCCGCCGCGATCAGTTCGAAATCATGACGGAGCGGCCCCTGGCACGCCTGCAACGCCTTCTTCGGGGTTGTGTCGGACGCGCAGCGAAGCGCGTACCCATACCGGACCACGAGACCCCGGAACGAGGGTTCTGCGGCCTTGAGCTGATCCACTGCGCCGCGTACGACACGACCGGCGTCGTCTTGGAACGCAGAGTGATCGAGAGGTCGCTCCTTTCCTGGGCGAAGCGCCTGGAGAAGCGGAGGCTTCTCCGGGTGCTCGCCCAGGAATAGAACGTCGCAGGCGAGGTCTCCTTGCCCGCTGGGAAAGTAATGCGTGCCCGTGAAGAGCGGACAGGCCCGACAGCCAGGGCCTGCCTTGTCAGCGCGCGCCCCCTGCTCGCAGATCGCGCAAGAGAAGGGGGGCGGCGGCGCGAGAAGCGAAACAGACGCCATCGGTGCCTCTTGTCAGATGTTGCCGTCGTCAGATGCCGCACGACGCAGAGGGACGACCGTGGCTGCGGGCCTCGGCGTGCTCACGCCGACACTTCGCAGGTTGTCCACGTAGTTCGACAGCTTCAACGCAGACACCGTCCGCATCGAGCTGCCCCGGCCAAACGCGCGAAGCGTGGCTTCGATGTTGAGCGCCGCGTACTCGTGCGCCCGCGCCGCATCCGGGTGTTGATCAAACATGTGCTTGAGCTGCCCCGCACCCATGGAACTGTACTCACCTGTGCGGGAGAGGAGACCTCCCGTGCCGGTGATCGTGTACCACTCGATGATCAGGAGCTTGCGGTCCTTGTCAAAGGAGGCCCCGCAGCCTGCGTCGTTGAGCATCGGCACTTGGTCCTCTCGCGAGAGGAGCTGCGAGATCGACGCGCGCGAGTCACCGCCGACGCTGACGTTCGGCGTGCCGAGAATGCGCTGCACGAGCGCGTTCGCGGCGGTGTCTTCGAGGACCTCCTGAAGCGCAGAGCGGCGCTCGTTGAAGGTCTTGATCAGGTACGCCTCCCAGTCGACGCCGAAGAAGGACATGGCGGCGACGGCCGGCACGAGGTTGTCCGTGAACCGCGCGGGGACGCTGAAGTCGACGCGCTTGACGCGAGCGATGCTCGTGCGGACGGCGTCGTAGTGACGGATGAGCTCGGGGACGAACTTGAAGAGTCCGATCGAGAGCATGCGACGCCAGCGCTGGAGTTGCTCAGGCGGCGTCTCGTCAAAGACCCCCACCTCTGGTGAGATGCCGTCGTTGCGGTAGATCTCAATCGCCATGCGGCGGTTGTTGTCCTGCGGCAGCGTCGCCTTCAGCATACTCGTGAGCATCACGAACGTGTGGAGGTGGTACGTCCGCGTGCGCCCGTCGCTGCCACCACGGCTCGCCGGCGTTCCGCCTTCGGAGGCGATCTGGCGGATGAGCTCGCTGATGTTCTCGACCTGGACGCCCTTGTGGCTCGTGCCCTTCGACGACTGCTCCGCTTCGAACTCGTCGAGGAGCATCGCCGTGGTGACCCTGTTCCAGTGCTGGCAGATGAACGCGGTCGTGTAGTTCGGCCGGTAGTCGGCCGCTTCCACGAGCCGGAAGCGCGGGACCTGCATGCCGCCGAAGAAGGAGAGGAGCGTCGACTTGCCGGCGTTGGTGTCACCGAGGAAGTGGACGACGCTCTTGGTCCTGTAGGCGTACCCCGTGGAGAGCGCCGCGAGGTGGTAGGCGAGGAACTGCGCGTCGCTCTCCCCGTGCTTGAGCTTCCAGAACCGCTGGAAGATGCTCTGCGCGCCGCGCAGCGCCGCGTGGATGTCCTCACGGGTTACGGCGTTGCCCGCGATGAGGTCCTCCACCGTGCGAATCTCCTCGCACCACGTCTTCTCCTTGTCGACGAGGAAGATGTACTTTCCGTCCGAGGGTCCGGCGAGCTTGGACCAATCAACGGACGCCTCGGGTTCCGCGCGGAACACGCCCTTGTAGACGTGGAAACCGTTGAGTACGTAGAACGCCTTGGTGCCGGGTCTCTGAGGGTCGTCCATGTACCGACACCCCTGCCCGATCTCCTCACATTCACTGCGTGAAGGAATGCCCTGAGCCACTGTGTGCATCGCCATCTCCAGGTAACCAGTCAGATTCCTGAGCTTGTCCGGCAGCGTGTCCATAGATGGCACGCCGTCGAGATTCGCGTCTTCGTACTGCGGAGGCAAACCGACCTGATCCTTGAAGAACCGCCACATGTCACCGAAGACAGCCGAGAGCTGCGCGAGCATCCCCTTGCCGTCGGTGAGATAAAACGCGAGGCGCGTCTGGGTCGTGCGATGGAAGAGCTCGATGGAGCCTCCTCCCTTGCCGTCGGTGTCGTTCCGGCAAGTCCGGTGGAACTCGTGGAGCAACACGTCTGCGAGGCGTGCAACGTACCCCTCTTCGGTGTTGTCTACCTTGACGAGCTCACGACGTAGCGCCGCCGGAGGAATGCCGATGATTCGGCCTGCTTGCTCAAGATAAACCGAGAGCGCAGCGTGGTTCCGTACGCACTTGCCGAACTCAATGCCCCATCGGAGCTTCTCGCGTGTGTCAGAGACGCCGAGGCCGGCGGTGTTGTCCACGAGGCGGTCAAGCGCCCAGGCTTCCGCCGAGACGTACCTCGCGTTGGCGCCTGCCGTAAGCGCGTAGACCTTGTCAAACCCATGAACACGGAGGGCGTCGTCGGGGTCCTTTGGCGTGCCCTCGCGTAGCTCCTGCCACCCCACGAAAGGCCGAGCGTCAATACGCTCGGAGCTCATGAGCATGTGGCGGAGCCAGTCTTCGCCCTTGCCGTAGTCCTCCGAGGGCTCGTCGCCGAAGAGGTAGACCCTTGTGATCCCGGCGTCGACGAGCGGGTCTAGCCCATTGTGCTTGCCGACGGACGCCACAACGCGCACGCCGACCTTCCCTGTGTCGAGCAGTTTCTCGGTGTAGGCCAGCATGTCATTCTCGCCTTCGACGGCGATGACGTGCAAGTCCTTGACCTCCTGAGGGGAGAAGGTCCTGTACTGCGGTAGGTAGAGGCCGAAGTAACCGATCGGGTCATCCTGCGAAAACTTCGAACCCGGGAGCGTGTCCGTGCCATCGGTCTTGTCGTCTCGCGGCAAGCGCAGTCGGATGCACCCCGGCGTCGTAAGTCCGTACCCAGTGTGGAATGTCACGCAGTGAATCCACCGCGTGTCGACCCCTTCCATCATCGCTTCGAAGAGCGCCTCGATCTTTGCGCGCCGCTCTGGCGAGAGCTTGGCCGAACGCTGCGCCGTGCCGTACCCCTCAGCCATCCGGTCAAGGATGTCCTTGGCGAAACGCACGGCCATCTCCTGCGAGGGGAGGACGCCGTACGGCAAAGAGAGGACGTGCTTGGGATTGCGCCCCCTCTCGACAAAGAGCCAATCAAGCGTGTGCTTGATGACAGACATGAACGGCGCGGAGTAGTCCCGCGCGTAAGGCTGCTCCCCTGTAGGAGGCTTGATGCAACGCGCAAGATGCTCGTTGAAGACACGCATCGCGAGCGAGACCATCTGCTGGTGATCGTCGAGATCCTCCAGCTCCTTGGTCACCTTGTCGTTGACCGCTCGCACCCCAGTGACCGTGTGGACCTGCGTCGCGATCTCCTTGAAGGAAAGACCCGTCGCGTCTTGCAGCCACTGAAGTAGGTTTGAGCTGTGGTAGCCACAGCCAGCGCCGTAGCAGTGAATCGTGCCACGGCGGCAGTCGATCTTGCACGAAGGCGTGTCGTCCTTGTGGTCTCGGAGGATGCAGTTGGTCTCAAGGACGTCGCCGTCGCGGAAGATGAACGAGCGCGGCTTGTCCAGGTCGAGTGAGGGGATGAGCGCCTCAACAACCTGCCTGATCTTCACGGTGCCAAGACGGGAGAAGAGACCATTCCCCTGCTTGTGCGTTTGTGAGCTATTACCTTTGAGAGTTGCTGGCTTCTTCGCCATGCGTCGCACCCGTCAGTAGATGAAGAAGCCTAGTACCCCGGCTTTCAGAAGGGGTCTACGGAAGCCGCCCGACGAGGGGCAAGCTGCGCCGCTGCCGCTCCAGACGCGGCCCCAGTGGCTTCTTCTCAATGGCGGCGATGCCCTCGGGGCAGACCGGCACGTCTTCAGCGTCGAAGCCCACCTTGTGCTCCTTGGTGAAGTCCGCGTAGCCGCACCAGTTGCAGAGCGGTGTCGGCTTGGGCGTGGCCTCGCGCCCCTTGAGCTGCGCGAGCTTGAGCCCGACCCCGTTGAGGTACTGCTGAAGCCACGCCTTGATGTTGCGCTCGATGTAGTCGCGCGTCTCCGGCGCCGCCCAGTCCATGTGCTCCTTGCGGGTGTGGTTGACGCCACACTGAACACCGACGATGTCAGGATGAGTCTCGATGGCGAAGAGTTTGTAGCTGTTGAGCTGATCGCTGTAGTCGCCGAGGCTCTTCGGCTTGCCGGTCTTGTGGTCAATGACGATGTACATGCCGTCGCCGGTGCGCCCACCGAGGTCCATGACGCCCCGGATCAGCGCCTTGGGGTCGTCGTACCGACAAGCCTTCATGTTGACGTCGAGCGCGGCACAGTGTTCGAGGTAGAACACGTCCATGCCGTACTTGGCAGCGATCCTCTGCATGCCGAGGATGAACGACTTCACACGCGGGAGGAATGATCGCACAAGTGCGACCGAGTCTGCGTCGAGCTGGTTGCGCTCCTCTTTCGCGAAGAGTTCGAGGAGGTAGGGCAGCCGCCGGTCGAGCTCGTCTTCTGTGTGCGTGCTCACAGGTACTACCGTGGGCGCACCATCGGTCTTGCGCGTTTCGCCGAGCACAGTTGACGCATCAGGCAGCGCATCCCGGAGCCCCCATTCGTAGAGCGCGTGGGTGGTCGTGCCGACACGCGCCTCGGTGCCGCCGAGGCGGTCATCCTTGACTTTGAGCCGGTACTTGAGGTGGTAGGCGAGAGGGCACTTGAGGATGGTCTGGACCTTCGAGGGTGACCACGGTCGCTCCTCCAAAACAGGTTCGAGAAACACGTGAGTCAGCTCCTTTTCACGGCGTGAAGACCAAAAGAGGGGAGGCGGCACGTACGGAGCGCCCACGGCGAGGGTTCGCCGTAGACACTCCGTACGTGCGAAGGCGGGTCAGACGTTGTCGGCGCGCATGTCAGCGCCCGGCGCGCGGTTCACCGCGTTCGCGGCGTTGCGTTCCAGGTCGCTCATGTCGCTGGTGGGACCAGCCGCGTTGCTGGCACGCTCCGTCACCGGGGAGTAGGTGAACGCGAGGCGGGGGTAGAAGTACTCCGCCATCAACTTCTTCCAGAAGACCTCGATCATGGCGAGCGAGGACTCCGGCGTCTTGAGGGGCCGGCCGGTACCGTCCATCACCATCTTGGTGTCGTAGATGAAGTAGTCACCCTGACCGGGCTTGCCGGCCTTCTTGGAGGTGCCGAGGTCGAAGAAGGTCTCCCAGGCGTACTTGCCCTTCGACACGGCATCGTGAAGGCTCTGCCCGGCAGGCTCCGAGGTCTTCGAGAAGTCGACCTGATAGAGTCCGTCGAACACGATGTGCTTCCCATCGGTGTCGGTGCGCACGAGGAGAATGACCGCCGTCACCTGATTGGTGCAGAGGTTCGACTCCCCGCGCACCTTCCAGGGCTCGTAGGGGCACCCCTTGCAGGAGCCGACGTTCGGAACCGGCTTCACGGGCCGACCCTTCTGCCGGTCCATCGACTGACAGTAGGGGACGTTCGTCGAAGCATCCCCGAACTCGGGGAGCGGCGTCGTGGTGCCGTTGATGCGCGGCGCGAACATCACTCGACCGTGCCACGTGGAGAGGACGATGGCCCGCTGGAACATCGGGACACCGCTCTTCTTGGAGAGCAGCTCGGAGGGCGCGGTGAGGATCCGTCCGTCGGAGGTGTAGATGCCGCCGACATCGCAGAGCTCCGGGCAGTTGGAGTCGTTGCTCGACCCCTGCCGGATCTTGAGGGTCATCGGGCGGAAGCCGCGCGAGTCGTCCTCGATGCCCATCTTCTCCCCGGACATGCGGGCGAGGAGCTCATCGACCGCGTCCTGCGACGCAGGGTCGAGCGCGGAGTAGGCGTTGCCGAAGTCGTCCTCGGTGGCCCGCACGAACTTCTTCAGCCGGTGCGCCTTGTGGGGCAGCAGCGGCACGAGGTGGAGCAGGGTCACCCCGTCATCCTCACGGTCGGCCGGCCGCGCGAGGCCCGTCTCCTGCACAGGGGCCGGAGGCGGCGCAGTGACGATCTCGCCGGAGACGACCTCGCTGGAGGTCTCCACCGTGGGCGGCTCGCTCGGCGTCTGCTGCGTCGTCGCGGTCTTGGTGCTGGTGTTGCTCATCTTCGCCATTTGTCAGTTCACACTTTCCGTCCCCAGGAGGGGCACATCGAGGGCCTTAGTATCGTCCATGACCGACACAGAGGTAAAGTCATGGCTCCACTTCTTAGGAGGAATCAGTGAGTCAACGTGAGGACCGAATCGCGTCCGTCTATTTCTTGGAGGTCGGGCGCGAGGCACAGCCCACCGCCGCACAAGAAAGGGAGAACTTCACCGGCCTGTTGGTCGCGCGGCAGAGCGTCGAGAAGGCCGAAAAGAAGCTGAAGAGGCTGAGCGGAGAAGCTCGGCGCCGGATCGAGAGCGATCTCAAGGTGTGGAAGGCCAAGGTCACTCACCTTGAGCAGGCGATTCCAAGGGGATACCTCCGCTTCGTGATCAAGGTGGCACGGAAGTACACCAAGGACGAGCAGCTCCTCAGAGAGCTAGTAAGCGCAGGTAACTGCGGGCTGATGGATGCCGTCTACCGCTTCGACGTGGCGCACGGGACGCGCTTCCTCACCTACGCCGACTACTGGATCAACGTCAGAATCCAGGAGTACCTCAACCGCGACCAACTGGTCCATGTCCCGAACCACGTCCGCAAGGCGAACCGCCGTCAACGACGAGTCGAAGAGGCTGAGATGTCACTCGGGCAGCGCCGGGACTACTCCTTCGAGGAGCCGACGTTTGCCTCCGTAGACCCTGAGTCGCTCGCGGGTGATTCAACGCCGGCGGTCGGAGCAACACTCATTCGACACATGGTCAAGGCCGGACTTTCACGCCGTGAACGTCTCATCCTGTCCTACATCTACGGCTTCATCGGCGACGGGGAACACGACCTGGATGAGGTCGCGCTGCGCCTCTTTGCGATCGATGGCTCGGTCCACACGACGGCGGACCTCGCCAGCCTCCGCGACGCTGGGCTTGAGAAGCTCCGAACCTACCTGGGCACCCTCGGCGTCACCGACGTGAGTGGGCTGCTCTAGCCGGTACTCGCGTCAGAACAAGGGGTCGAAGTAGTCGAACGGGGACGGATAGTTGCTGTAGTCCTCGCTCCGCCAGGGTTCGCCCTCACCGTCGTCCTCGTAGTCCTCGTAGTCCTCGTACTCAGCGTCGTCATCGTCATCATCGTACGTGTCGACGCCGTACGACAGGGCGTTGTACTCATCGTCGTACTCGTCCCAGTAGCAGCAGTCGTCCCTGTTTACTTCACTCTCTTGCTCGGCGACCTCGGCGAGGTGCTCCACCAAGTCAGCGCGAAAACGACGCACGGCGTTCGGGCGGTCGAAAACGTTCACAGGGCCTCCTTCTACAAATGAAAACGGCGCCCCCCGCGAACGAGGGACGCCGTCGTCATCACCGGACGGTACTGCGCCGGATCACTCCGTCTTGGCGGCCTCGACGGCGGTGAGGATCGCCTTCGGCAGCTTCGCGAGGCCGGCAGCCTCCTTGAGCCCCTTGATGTGTCCCTGCAACTCAAGGTACTTGAGCAGTTCCGCGTCGGACTCCTTGAGCGCCTTGGCGCGGGTGATGATGTCCGGGGCCGCGTCCTTGATCTTCACGGCGGCGCTGTTGACGTCCTCCAGCCGGAGGTGGAGGGGGGTGACCTCCAGGCACACGAACTCCTCGGGGTCGTACGCGTACGACGGGCCCTCCTCCTCTTCCTCTTCCTCATCGCCGTCGGGGGCGTCAGCCCCGCGCGCCTTGGCCTCCTTCGCCGCCGCCTTCTTGGCCTTCTCCTTCTCCGCCCGCTTCTTGGCCGCCGCCGCCAAGCGGTCGTTCATGTCCTTGACGAACTCCTGCACGTCGGACGCCGACCAGATGTGCTCGGGGTCGGCGATGACCTGCATGGCGACTTCGTGCTGCTTGTCGAGGTCCTCGATCTTGGCGAGCTCGCGCCCGATGGTCACGGCGCCGGCGCCGAACTTGCCCTTCTTCATGAGGGTCTGGACGCGCTGGTCCAGGGTCAGCAGCGACAGGGTCTGCGAGACCGTGGCGCTGGACACGCCGCGACGGGCGGCGATCTCGGTCCCCGTGAGGCCCGCCGACTTCAGGCGCGCGAAGTAGACCGCGAGGTCCCAGCCGCTCATGCCCTTGCGGTCGAGGTTCTCGATGCCCGCGTCGATGAGCACGTCCTTGAGCGTGGACGGGCGCGTGATGCACGGAATGGTCTTGAAGCCGTTCTCGGTGAAGCCCGCGACGCGCCGCCGACCCGCGACGATCAGCCGGATGATCTTGTTGCCGGCCTGCTTGTCCTTGGCCCACGTGGCGACCACGGGTTCGATCAGGTGGGGCGCCCCGTTCTCCTTCTTGAGCGAGGCGACGAAGGACTTGTCGAGGGGCGTCATGCCGGCGCGCGAGTCCAAGCCGTCGATGTTGTTGAGCTCCTCGATCGGCACCTCGCCGTACTCCTCCTTGGTCTTGGAGGGCACGTCGAAGTCGTAGCGCTCGGCGAGCGCCGCCATCTGCGCCTTGATCTCGGCCTCGACGCGCTCGCGCTCGTCGATCTGGGGCGCCTCGGCCTCGGCGGCGGCGGGCTTCACGGTCTCGGTCTCGGGCTTGGACTTGGGGGTCTTGTTCTTGGCCATGATTCGGTTCTCCTCAGTCATCAGACGTGGCGGTCAACGCCTTGAGCTCAGCGTGGACCTCGGACTCCAGAGACGGCGCCGGCAGCGTATCTACCGGCTTGCCGTTCAAGAGATGTGCGAAGGCGCCGTAGAACTCCAGGGCACATTCACGCGGTGAAAGCCCAGAAGTTTCGTACGCCGTGAACAGCGTTGTTGAGAGTTTTCGAAAGAGTTGGTCGTCGGCAAAGTGCTCGCCGCCGCTGGCCCTGCGCTTTGCGGCGAGCTGCCCTCGCACGGCTTCCATGCGCTCGATATGGAGCAAGCCGGCCGTTCGCGTCTGTCGTCTCGTCATAAGCAAGGTCTACCGCGCAGGGGTTCGATCTGTAAAGCAGCCACAGAGGAAAGGCAAGTGCTTTTACCAGGAACCTGTCGAATTTCAGAAGTCAGCCGGCATGTCGTGCATGCTACCGCGCTCGCCAGGGACGGGGCCAGCCGACGTGCTCGGCAAGAGTCCGTCCACTGGGTGCACCTGATACTCCGCAGCAACGCCATCGTTGTCATGGTCAGGAACAATGCGCTCGACCGGTCGACCGAGCGCCCGCGCGGTCGGCGCCTCGCCCGGCGGAACCTTCTCCACCTTGAACCTGTCGGCGGGGATAGAGACGGTTTCAGTGGGTTCAAGCTGCCCAGGCTTCCACTCAGCCGCGTCAGGCATACTCACCATAGAAGCCGATGGTGCCTTGCCGCGTGGGCGTGACGGCACGTCAGGCGAATCTTCGCGAGACACCACTCGTGCCGGAACAGCCACAGTAGGCCGACTTTCACCGAGTGATACTCCGGTGATCTCGACCCGAAGTTCCCCGTCATCACCGTTGCGGACGAGAACAGCAGTGTCGCCCTGGACGACCAACCCCCGTGATTCAAGATAGAGTCGCAGGGCCTCAGCGAGTTCCAGGCTCTTGAGCGTGATGTCCATACGGGCGAAAGATACTCGAAGTCACCCCTCGTCGACCACGGAAACGCTGCCCTTGAGCTTGGTCACGTCCGGTTGATGAATGCAGCCTTCCTGAAAAGGCCGGGTTTCAGCGCTCGCGCAGCGAGTACGGTGGTCACAACCCGCGCAACGGATCTTTTCGAGCATCGTGAATGCGACCTCGTCTTTGAAGGCGAGGGTCGCAAGGATAAACTCGTCGAGCGTCCCGTCGGCGTAGAGCCGGTACTCCGTGACAGGGCGCGTTTGCCCTGCACGGTAGTTCCGGTCGCGCTTCTGCTTGTCGTGCACACGATCCCACGTCGGCGCGTAGTCGATGGTGTAATTGGCAGCGTTGAGCGTGATGCCCACGCCTGTCGCGCTCTGCGCGATCCAGACACGGCAAGCAGGGTCCACCTCGAACTTCTCTTCGAGGTGGCGGATCTTGGAGCCGGTAGACCCATCTACGCGGACGAAGCCGACCCCGAGCGAGGTGCAGAGCTCGGCGAGGTCGTCGAGCTCCTGCCGAAAGTTCCCCCAGATGATGGCCTTGTTGCTCTCATCGTTGTTGAGGATGTTCGAAAGAAGGGCCTTGCAGACGTCAAGGCGAGGGTTCTCAAAGTCCCGCACCGTCTCCAGCGGAGGCGGCGCGGTGATCTTACACGCAGGCGTGTAGGGCTTCACCCGCTTGTCCACACACCCGAGCATCCGGTCACACCCGTCACAGACGGTCATGTCGAGCGACGTGTGTAGAAACCCGGAGAGCACCTGACGCAGCTTCGAAACGCGGACTCCGCCCTCGGCGGCTGCGACGTACGCCTTGTCCTCTTTGTGGGCAGGTTCGACGACGTAGTCACCCTCGACGATCGCCTCCTCATCTTCCGCTGTGAGCACCCGCAAAGAAACCTTTGCGGGGCGCGCAGCGAAGAGGTCGGCGGTCGCCTTGGCCTCCTCGACGAGTTGGTTGTACCGCTTGGCCTGTTTGGGCCCGAGACGGAACGGAACGTCCGTCGTTGTACGAGCGGGAAGGTCTTCGAGGCAGTCGACCTTCTTCATCCGCGAGGCCACAAGGTCCACCTTCGCGTTGATCTCGTTGAGGTTGGTGTAACCGACGACGATGTGTTTGTTGTAGGGGTGCTTGACGAAGTAACGATTCTGGTACCCCTGATAATCCAATGGGAGCAGCCCCGGCGCGAGGAACCGAAGCTGGGGGTAGAGCTTCTTCGGTTGGTCTGCCGCAGTTCCTGAGAGCAGGATTCTGCGTCCCGCCTTCGAGGAGTATTCCAACGCAGCGCGGGTGGTCTGGCTGTCGTAGTCGCCAAGCGTGTGAGACTCGTCGCCCACGACCATCCCGAACCCGAGAGCACTGAGCGGGTTATCGCGATGCTCTTTGAGCGCCGCCTGTGCCTCAATCCTCGCCATGGGGTAGCTCACGACGACGAGATCGGCAGAACACGCACGCTCCGTGAGGACCTCTCTAACAAAGGGAATGCGCGAAGTGCCCTTGGTGTCCTTGCGCGGCGGAATCCAGCCGCGTGTACGCAGCTCTCTGTCGCTGATCCAGTCGCCGTCCCACACGACGACGTTGATCTCACCATCGGAGACCTTCTTCGCTTCGCGCTCCCAGGTCGAGAGCACGACGGGGGGGCACATGATGAGCGTCTGCTCGAACTCTCCGAGCGCCTTCAGCAGGCGCACGAGTTCAAGCACCGTACCGGTCTTTCCGACGCCCATGTCCCAGAGAAAGAACTTGCGCCAGCGCGCATAGGAGAGCGCGACCCCGTAAGTTTGGTGCCGAAACGGCTGACGGAAAAACTTATACCCGGAAGGCAGCGGGAGTTCGGAAAATTGCTTCCCTGACCACGCCTTCTCGGCTTTTTCTTCCAGCGCGCGGGCTTCGACGAGCTTTGCACGCCACTTTGCAGCACTCGGGTCGAGCGAAATACCAGGGCAAAGCTGCCCGAGGTCTTCGAGCGTACGCAACCCGAAGGGGTAGTACGCAGGAAAGATCCAATCGTCCTTCCTCGGGGAAGCGCCCCATGCCTTCCGCCATTCGCCTGTGTCCCTAGTCCGCAGGACGAACACAGGCGTATGATTCACGATACTTCCCTCAAGTTTCACGGAGTGAACCCCTTTGATCGACTACGCTGGCGAACGATCGCCTTTCCTGCGGGAAGGCTTGCACGGGCACCCCCTCGACACGATCTTCCGTCGCTCCCGTCCGAGGACGATCAAGGAGTGCTTCTACTGGGCGGAGGTGCTCCTTCAGCATTCGCCACACGTATACGCCGTGGTGCGTAAGTTTGGCGAGTATCCCCTCACCAAGCTGAAGTTCGGAGACGTTGGAGTGGCGGAGCGGCAGCGTCACCGCGAGCTCTACGAAGACCACCTCAGAGCGCGCGAGTTCGCGGGCGTCATGTCCTTCGACGCCTGGGTCTACGGCAACGCAGCGGCATCGCTCTACGAGCCGTTCAAGCGGATGCTCTGCTGCCCCCGGTGTCGCGCGGAGACGGACATCGTCGCTGTCGAGGACTACGACTTCTCGCTGGAAAAGCTCACGATCAAGTACGACTGCCCACGGTGTCGTAACTGTGTGCGCGCACAGATCAAGGACATCCCACTCGTCGACGCGCGGCGCCTGAACCTCACCCGGTGGGACCCGAAGCTCCTAGACATCAAGCACAACCCGCTGACCAACCAGTCGGTCTACTACTTCCAGATCCCGCAGGACCTCCGCCAAGACATCCGCGCCGGAGACCAGCACCTGATCAACACGATGCCGATGAGCATCCTGAAGACGGTGCAGAAGAACAAGCTGCTCCGGTTCAACGAGGGCAACCTCTACCACATGAAGATGCCGAACCTCTCGGGGCTTCGGCCCGAGTGGGGACTGCCTCCCGTGGCGGCAGCCATCGAGATGTTCCTCTTCGCGGCGGCGCTCCGTCGCGGCAACGAGGCTGTCGCGCTCGAACACATCACACCGCTGCGAGTGATTCACCCGACGGGGTCGGGAGTGGCAGGGGACCCGAGCATGTCGCTCGACCTCGACGGATTCCGCGAGAGGATGGAAGAAGGATTCCGCGACTTCAAGCGCGACCCAAACAAGATCATCATCTCGCCTGTACCCGTCGGCGTACAAGACATCGGCGGCCAAGGGCGCGCAATGCTCACGTTCGCCGAGCTCGAAGCTGCCGAGAAAAACATCATGCTGGCCTTCGGCGTGCCGAGGGAGTTCTTGGAAGGCGGTCTCGGTCAAACGCGCGGCGAGACGACGCTGCGCATGATCGAAAACCAACTCCAGAACCACATCAACAACCTGAACGGGCTCTTCCGCTGGATCGAGCTCAAGACCGCGAGGTTCCTGGGTACGACGCCCATCGACGTCCGCCTCAGCGACTTCAAGATGATCGACGACACGGCGCGCAAGGAGCTCATGCTCCAGCTCTGGGGTCAGGGCAAGGTCTCTGACACGACGATCTACGAGATGTTCGAAATCGACGCCGACCACGAGCGCAAGCAGCGCCGGCAGGACACGATCGATGACCTGCGGGAACAGCAGACCTTGGAGTTCGAGGTCAACAAGATCCAGACCTCACTCAGCCAGCGGGCGCGGCAGCAGTCTCAGGCGTCGGGGCCGATCGACTACAACAACACGGATCAGGTGATGGGCGCGGCTGACCAGAAGGCACAAGAGTACATGCAAATGGATGAGGCGGCGAGGTCCAACGCCGTCGACAACCTGCAAGGATCGCAGCCCATCCTGCACGCCGTGGTCATGCAGCGGCTCCAGCAGCTCCAGCAGAACCAGGAAGCAGAAGCGCGCAGCATGGCACAAGGCGGCGCCGGGCAAGGAGGTGTCGCGTGAGCAGGGGACCTGAGACTTTCGCGGAAGAGACAGTCGCAGCCGACGCACAAGCGCGCGGTTTGCGCAATCCCCTCGGCCCCGGGGACGCGCACCCGAGGATCGCGAAAGACGACCCGAGGAACCCCTTTGGCCGCGTGATCACGCAGATGAAGTGGGAGCTCGACCACCGCGTCTTCGTCGTCTTTCGCCCGTGGGAGTCGTGCCAGTTGTGTCGAGGCAAGCTCAAGGCAGGCACTCTGGTCTTGCCAGATGAAGGCGACCACACCTGCCCCCACACGCAGATCGCTGACTACCGCAAGCTCCTGCAAGAGCGCGCCGATGGGGTCTGTCGGCTCTACGAGACCGAGACGACGACGCTCAAGAACGGGACGATCATCAAGTCCGTCGGCGTCGCGCACCCGAGGACAAAAGAAGACCTTGAAGCGTCTTCTCGCCGAGCGACGGGTGAAACCCGCGTGCCGAAGCTCTGAGGCTCGACGCGCAGGTTTCACCCCGTGAAACCTCAAGCCGGGAGGACAAGGCGAAGCGCGGCACGCAGCACCTTGTCAAACACCGAACGAATCACCAAGGAGACCTCCTCAAACGTACTTACGAGGCTGCATCTTCGTCGAGGAAAATCCTCGGCGAACGCGAACCGGCTTCAGAGGCGCCACTGGGCACGGCGGCACCACGGGAACCGGGTCAGGAGGCACCTCACCGGGCAGACGCGGGGCGGCTGAGAGGAACAGAATGAACAGAGCTGAGCTTGTCGTCGACACAGGTACCTCCATAACTTCTTCTACCACAGAATACGCGTAGTATTACGCACATGTCCGTCCTGTCGCCTGTGCTCACCGACGCCGTCTCCCTTCGCGAAAACGTGCGCGGAAAGGTCGTTCGCGAGCTGGAACGCGCGTTCCCCATGGACCTCAAGGGCCGCACCCTGGAGGTCAAGGACATCAGGGTGCTCGCGCAAGACTTCTCGCCGGAGGAGCAAAAGCATGCTCTCCTCACAGGCGACTCGCTCTCGGAGCCGGTGAAGGGAACCCTCGTCCTGAAAGATGGCGACGGGAAGGTCATCAACGAGGCGCGTAACTTCACGCTCACGCACCTCCCCTGGTTCTCCGAGCGCCACACCATCCTGATGGATGGCAACGAGTACCAGATCGCGAACATGCTGCGACGCCGCCCCGGTGCGTACACGCAGCGAAGCGCAAACGGGGAGTTGCACACGACGTTCAACCTCTCCAAGGGCTCGAACTTCAACGTCACGATCGACCCGGCGAAGTCCGCGTTCTACCTCGTCTACGACTCGACGAACATCCCGCTCTACCCGGTGCTACGCGCCCTCGGGGTCACCCACGAGGTCATCGCGCGCGAGCTCGGCGCACCCATCGCTGACGCCAACAAGGCGCTCTTCGGAGGCAAAGAGGAAATCTCGATCGCGAAGCTCTACCAAAAGCTCGCGCACGAGTCCGTGTTCAACGCCAAGGCGAGCCACACCGAAAAGCTCGCGGAGGTCATCAAGCGCTTCGGGAACACGGTGATGGACGCGCACGTCACACGCATCACCCTCGGGGCGTCACACGACAAGGTCACCCCGGCCGCTCTGCTCGCGGCGGCGCAAAAGCTCCTGCGCGTTCACAAGGGCCAGGACCCTGAGGATGACGCGGACTCCCTCGCGTTCAAGACCTTCCACAGCGTGGATGACTTCCTTGCTGAGCGCGTCAAGCTCACCGCACGGGAGTGGGCGCCGAAAGCGCGCATGGCGCTCAACGGCAAGCAGGAGATCCGTGGCTCCCTCAAGCCCGCTCCTTTCTCTCAGCCGCTGCGCCAGTTCATCACGTCGAGCGCCCTCTCCGCCGTGCCGACGGGGATCAACCCGCTTGAGCTCCTTGACCACTCAGTGAAGGTCACGGCGCTCGGCGAAGGGGGCATCCCCAGCGAGCGCGCGATCCCGTTTTCAACGCGGCTCACTCACGCGACGCACTTCGGCATCCTTGACCCAATTCGTACGCCCGAGTCTGGTCACGCGGGTGTCGACATCCGCGCCACAATCGCCGCTCACCGCGACGAAGAGGGCAACCTCTACACGCCGCTGAGGAACACACGAACCAACAAGACCGAGTTCGTAAACGCCTCGGACATGATGAGCAAGGTCATCGCCTTCCCCCATCAGCGGATGCAGGGGCGCGTAGACGCGCTTCACCAGGGGCAGGTCCAAAAGGTCGACGCCAAAAACGTTGACTACCAGCAGCTCCACGTCTCGCACACCTACTCGCCAGCCACGAGCCTGATCCCGCTCCTGCACTCGATCCAGGGGAATCGGGCGATCATGGGCTCCAAGATGCAGACGCAGGGGCTGCCGCTGCTCCAGCGAGAAGCGCCCCTGGTGCAGGTCAAGCACCCCGATGGTGGATCCTACGAGGACTTCTACGGGCGCATGGTCGTGCCCCTCGCCCCCGTGAGCGGCGTTGTGCGCAAGATCGAAAACGGGTTCATCTACATCGAGCCACGACGTGCCAAGAAGGCTGCCGAGGAAGAGAAGCTCGCCGACCGACCGGTGGCGCGCTCCAAGGAGCACGGCCCCTTCACGTTCGAGATCGAGATCGAGAAGGGGGACAAGCCCTACGGCGATCCCTTCCCGTGCGACTACGGCTACCTCCCTGGCTTCGAGGGCCCTGACGGAGACTCCCTCGACTTCTGGGTCGGTGATGACCCAGACGGTGCGCTTGTGTCCGTCGACACTGACGAACAAGACGAAGAGGGTGAGTGGAAACCTGCCGATGTGAAGTTCATCGTCGGCGTCCCCATGGAGAAGGTCGACACGGTCCTGCGGCAGATCGAGCGCAAGCCCAAGACCCGCTGCGTCAATCGCACGGAGTACGCCTCGTGGGACGACCTCAAGGAGGAGATCGAGGACTACCGGCGTGGGGCGAAGACCGCCTCGCTCCTCGATGAAGTTCACTCGGTGAAAGAAGCCGCCTCTCGCGAGCTCATCAAGGTCCCCTACAGCGACAACTTCCCCTTCCCCTCGAAGACGCGCCTGCACCACACCCTCTCGGTGAAAGCCAACGACACCGTCGAGATGGGGCAGATGCTCGGCGACTCGAACTTCACCCGCAACGGGACGCTCGCGTCGGGGCTCAACGCTCGCGTCGCGTACATGCCCTATTACGGGCTGAACTCCAACGACGCAGTGGTGATCAGCGAGGGCTTCGCGAAGCGGATGACCTCCGAGCACATGTACCGCGAGGTCTTCCCACTCAACGCGGCGATCGAGCTCTCGGCGAAGCGCCACAAGGTCTACTTCGGGGCGAAGTACCAGTCGTCACAGTATGCGCAGCTCGACGAGACCGGCGTCGTGAAGAAAGGGGCGAAGGTCAACCCCCACGACCTCCTCGTCGCCGGGCTCGCCAAGGCTCAGGTCACCGGCACCGATCTGATGCTCGGCAAGATCTCCAAGACGCTCACCAAGCCCTGGCAAGAGGTCTCCCTCGCGTGGGAGCACGGCACGCAGGGTGAAGTCGTCGACGTCGTGCGTACCCCGACGCAGATCGCCATCCTCGTCAAGACCCACGAGCAGATGCAGGTCGGCGACAAGCTGGCGAACCGCTTCGGTGGCAAGGGGGTAGTCGCCAAGATCGTCGACGACAAGGAGATGATCAAGGACTCCTCCGGCAAGCCGGTCGAGCTGCTTATCACGAGCGCGGGTGTGGTCTCCCGCATCAATCCCGCTCAGCTCCACGAAGCCCTGGCGGGCAAGATCGCCGAGAAGACCAAGAAGCCGATCCTCTACGACAACGCGTCATCCGAGAACGCCATTGAGTGGGTTGAGCGCCTCGCGAAGGAGCACAACGTCAGCGGATACGAGCACGTCCACGACCCCGTAAGCGGGCGCAAGATCGTCGGTCCTGATGGGCAAGGCGTCTTCGTCGGGAGGAGCTTCGTCTTCAAGCTCTTCAAGTCAACGGACACGAACTTCTCAGGCCACGGCGTCGGCCCCTACGACGCCAACGAGCAACCGCTCAAGCAAGGCGGCGAAGAAGGCGCCAAGGGCCTGGGCAAGATGGAGGTGGACGCGCTCCTGGCGCACAACGCGCGCGGCATGCTCTCCGACGCCGCCAACATCCGGGGCCAGAAGAACGAAGCGTTCTGGCGCGCGATCCAGCTCGGACAGCCCTTGCCGACGAACCGTTCGTCGTTCGCCTTCAACAAGTTCCAGGCGATGCTCGAAGGAGCCGGGGTCAAGGTCCGCAAAGACGGCTCCAAGTTCCGCCTCCTCCCGGCGACTGACGCGGACATCATGGCACGGTCCTCGGGGGCAGTGCAGAACAGCAAGACCCTCATCGCCAAGAACCTCAAGCCTGAGAAGGGTGGCCTCTTCGATCCGTTCCTCACGGGTGGCACCGACGGCACGCTCTACTCCCACGTGGACCTTCACGAGGCTGTGCCCAACCCGGTGTTTGAAGAGCCGATCCGGCGGCTCCTCGGATTGACGGAGAAGCGGTTCACCGACCTCCTCAAGGAGAAGGGCGGCGGACACATCAAGAAGGAGCTCGCGAGCATCAACATCGACGCGAAGCTCAAGGAGCTTGAAGGCAAGCTGCCGCTGCTCAAGGCGAGCGAGCTCAACAACGCGGTGAAGCAGATCAAGTATCTGCGCGCCCTGAAGGCCGAGGGCATCCGACCGGAGAACGCCTACGTCCTCTCAAAGGTGCCCGTCATCCCGCCGGTATTCCGTCCGATCACGCAGCAGAAGAACAACCCGTCGCAGCTCATGGTCGCCGACGCAAACAAGCTCTACGGGCACCTCATGGACGTGAACGACGCCGTCAAGGATGCCGTGCTCGATTCGGATGTCCCGAAGCACCGGGCGGCGCTCTACAACGCCGTCGGTGCGGTGTTCGGCACTCACACCGTCGATGACCAAAAGCTCCAAAAGGAGGAGGTCAAGGGGTTTCTGACGCAGGTTTCAGGGCAGGGATCACCCAAGGGTGGCTTCTTCCAGCGAAAGCTGATGAAGCGCCAGCAGGACGTCTCAGGTCGCGGTACGGCGGTGCCGGACGGCAACCTGCACATGGACGCTGTGAGCCTGCCGGAAGACATGCTCTGGCAGATGTTCGACAAGCTCCTGGTCGCACGTCTGGTCCGCAAGGGCTACAGCGCGCTACACGCACGGGAGCTTGTCGACAAGCGCGCCCCTGCCGCGAAACAGTGCCTCATGGAGGAGACCAAGGAGCGCCCGGTGCTCCTCAACCGCGCCCCGACGCTCCACCGCTTCGGCATCGTGGCCGCGTATGCGCAGCCGACGCAGGGGAAAACCATCCGAGTGTCACCCTTCGTGGAGAAGGGTTTCAACCTGGACTACGACGGCGACACCCTTCAGGTCCACGTCCCGCTTACGAAGGGGGGCATCGACGATGCCAAGCGCATGACAATGTCAAACCTGCTGCTCTCGGACCAAACGCCCAACAAGCTGATGGCGTTCCCGCAGCACGAGGCGATCATCGGCATCACGCACGCGCTCAAGTTCGCGCCCAACAAGGCTCAGCCCACGCGCCGCTTCAAGACCGAGGCCGAGGCCGTCGCTGCGTGGCGGCGTGGAGAAGTCAAGGTCGACGACCCCGTCGAAATCGGCTGATCTGCATTACCCTTCCTGCGTGCACCCCTACGCAGCCAGTAACCTCGTCTGCAAACTCGCAGCGGGGCAGCCTGTTGAAACCCGCCGAAAGATGAAGCGCCGAGGGTTCTACGTAGACCCATCGCCGGGGTTCTACGACCTCAAGGGGAAGTTCGAAGACGCCGCACGAGCGAACCCCGAGAAGCTGGCTGACGTCTCGCCGGAGATTCAAGCACGGTTTGACAACTACGCCAATCTCCTGCGGACCAAGGGTGTGTACGCGGGCACCGGGCACAAGCGCGTGCTCATCCCCAAAGATCACATCTCGCGCGATGACATCCAGAACCTGGGGTTCGAGTCTGTGCTGATCGCGGTCCCGGAGAAGGGTCAAGACGAGTTCAGGACCTACAGGCACCCTGATAACCTCTTCCATCTCCACTCGCACGGTGACAACTGGACGATGCACGAGGACGCCCATCCGGCGGCAACGATGCTCGCGCGACGAATCGGCAGGACCAAGGCGATGATCCAGGGCCTACCGCATGTGATCACAGAAGGCATCCCCGGGCTCGGTTACTACCTCAAGGGTCAGATCCTCGGAAGCAAGTCCACAGCCGACAACGTCGAAGCCGAACTCGACCCGGAGACAAAGGCGCTTCTCGGCGTCAAGGCGCGTACCCAGGCCGCGCAGCTCCCGGCGAAGGTCGCCTCCTTCGACGAAGTCTTCGGTTTTCACGCGGTGAAGACTGGCGCGGCGGACCCCCTCCAACCGCTCGTCGACGTACTCCAGAAGACGGACTTCGGCTTCGACGAGAACGGCAAGGCCAAGTCTGTGCTACGCAAACGGCGCGGCGAAGTTGGCAGCAGAGGTTCTGAGGTCGAAGCCACGATCCCCGTACCCTTCGATTGGTGACACGCATGAATCTCAACAGTGTCTTCGGCTTCGCCAAACACGCCAACAGTGAGCCCGCCGTGCTTGAGCCCTCCATGTCGCTTCGAGACGTGTTCGGCTTCAGCAAGGCCGCCGCGCCTGTCGTCGCGCCTGGGCTCCTGCAACAGCTCGGCGTCACGAAGAAGAACAAGAAGGGCACGAAGTAACTCCCGTGGCTGTCACGACGATCGGGCATCTGTTGGTCAACAACGTGTTGCCAGAGGGCTACAAGGTCTCAGGACCGATGACCCAACGGCAGCTCCACGATCACGTCGTAGGGCTCGCGAAGTCCGATCCGCAGAAGTACGTCGAGACCATCCAGAAGCTCAAGAAGCGCGGCGATGAAATCGCGACCCTGGAGGGTATCACCGTCGGTGTGGCCGACGTGAGGCCGCTCTACAAAGAGCGCGACGCGATCATGAACGGCGTAGCCGACGCCCTAGCTGCTGAGAAAGACCACGCCAAGAGGGAGAAACTCGTCATCGGGGCGCAGACGCAGCTCTTGGCGCAGACCAAGACGCACCCCGGCTCTATGACACACATGGCGCTCTCGGGGGCGCGCGGCAACCCTTCGCAGCTCATGAAGATCGTCGCGACCCCGCTCGCGTCAAACCTGCCTGGACGCGGAATCGGTTCATTCCTCGTGCGCCGGTCCTACGCCGAAGGTCTCACGCCCGCTGAGTACTGGGAGGTCGCACCTGAAGCGCGCGCCAACAACGTCGCGTCCGTGGTCTCGGTGTCGCAGCCCGGGGAGATGGCCAAGCTCCTCATCGCCAACACGTCGTCCAAGGTCGTCACGGTGCACGACTGCGGTACGCAGAACGGCGTGCTCCTGCACGTCGACGACCAACACGCGATTGACCGCTACCTCGCCATCTCCGAACACAAAATCCCCCGCAATACCCTGATCACGCCTCGGGTCGTTCAGCAGTTCCGCGCCGCGAACGACGTCGACTTCACCGTGCGTAGCCCCATGACGTGCACGGCGACGCAAGGTGTCTGCCAGATGTGCATGGGGCTCGACGAGAAGGGGAAGCTGCATTCCATCGGGACGAACGTCGGCATCCGCACGGCGCACGCCCTCGCCGAGCCCCTTACGCAGATGGCCCTCGGGTCCAAGCACGCGGTGCTCACGATCCGTGAACGCAACCTGAACCCCCAGGGGCTCAAGGGTGTGCGGCAGCTCCTGGAAATCCCAAAGGCGTTCGCGCACGAAGCCACCCTCGCGCCGACCGATGGCATCGTGACGAAGATCGAACCGGCTGCACAGGGCGGTCACTTCGTGTGGGTGGACAAGGAGAAGCTCTACGCGGAGCCTGACCTCTCCGTCAAAGTGAGGGTTGGACAACACGTGGAGGCCGGCGATTCCCTCACCGACGGGGTCCCGCATCCGGCGAAGCTCACCATGTTCAAGGGGATCGGCGCCTCGCGGGAGAACCTCGTGAACACGCTGGCGAGCGTCTACAAGAACGAAGGTGTGTCGATGGATCGGCGACACTTCGAGCTGCTCGCCAAGAGCGTCCTCAACCACGTACGCATCTCCGAGCAGGACCCCTCGCACCCTGAGTTGATCAAGGGCGACGTGGTCAACTACAACCGGCTCCGCGAGACCTACGCCAAGGATGTGTCACGCGTTCCCCTGGCCGACGCCATCGGGAAGGTCCTCGGACAAGAGGTGTTTCACTACACCTTCGGCACCCGTATCACTCCGTCTGTCGCCAACGACCTCAGCCGCAAGGGCATCCGTGAAGTGCTCGTCAGTCGCAGCATGCCGAAGATCGAGCACGTCATGAAGCCGCTGGCGACGAACCCCTTGCTCGATGATGACTGGCTCGCTCTCCTCGCTCACCGTGGGCTCAAGGGCACGATCTCGCGCGCGGCGTCTGAAGGTCTCACCTCGAACATCCACGGGGTTCACCCTGTGCCTGCCTACGCTTTCGGCGCTGAGCTGCGGCACGGGCCCGACGGTACCTACTGATGACATTTCACGGCGTGAAAGAGGCAGGGATCGCCGACGATGCGGTGGCGAAGGCCAAGGGTCTCGGCCGCTTCCTGTTTGACGAGCACAGCCTGCCGTTCCACACCGCCCCTGAGGTGAAAGCACCGGCCGGGTTCCTTCGCAACCGGCTCGCAGGGACGACGCAGGACGGCTTCTTCCAGCCGAACTTCTTTGGCAAGCACATCCTCGGGATGCAAGCCATCGGTGACTATCAGCCGGTGATGCGGATGCCAGAGAACCGCGCCTTCAAACTGGACGGAAAGGTCGTCCAACCGAGTGGCGCCTCATTCATGCCCGCTGCGATGGGCTACGGCAAGGGCTTTGGAAACTGGGCCAAGAACGTTGGCCACGTCGTCGGCGAAGGGCTCAGGGAGAACGTCTTCGGGTCGCCGCTCGCGCTTGATCGACAGTTCCGCGACAAGGGTTATCTCGGCATGGCCCGAGACTTCTACATGCCGCGAGGCAACCCCCTGGGTACAGCCCTGGGTCTTATCGGCCCTGCGATGAATGCAGCCAGTATCGCGCGCCAAGGCCGTGCCAACCTCGGACGAAACGTCGGGGGTATGGTCGCAGGGCTCGCCGCTGCGCCCCTTACCTCCCGGCTCGGCATCCCTGGCGCTGTCCTGGTCCAGCAACCGATCCAGCAGCTTGGCCAATGGGTAGGGTCGAAGTTCGACCCAAAGGTGCCTCAGCAGCCCGTCCAGCAACAAGCACAGCAGCCTCTGCCGCAAATGTTTCCGCCGAAGACCGCCGACCTCAAAGGGTCTGTCATTGAGGCGGCAAAGCAGAACCCGGTGACCTCGCTTCTCCTCGCTGGCGCCGCTATTCACGGTGGGCGCAAAATCCTGTCCAAGACTCCAGCGCCTACAGGAGAACCGCTGCCTCGCCTAGACTACTCTCCGCAAAGGAACCCCGAATGAGCAACCTCGCGATCCGCAATCTCATCACCGGCATCAACGAAGCGTCGAGTGACGCAGGGCGCCACCCGGGGTGGCCGAACGAGAAGGTCGCCGCCGCCGCGATCGAGCAGATCGCACAGGAGTGGAGCGGCCCCGAGACCGTCAACGGGCTGCTCCCCAAGGAGGCGGCCTTGGAGATCGAAGCCCGTCTCATCGAGGCCGCGACGAACCTCAAGAAGATGGGTCACGCGCCGCAGGGCCGCACCAAGACGGCGTCGGTCGAAGACCTCCGGGGCCGCGCGGGCGCGGCCTCGAACTTCTGGATCGACCGCATGCTCAAGCAGGCCGGCGCCGGCTCGCTCACCGAGGCGGGCCCCAACACGCTGACCGACGCCGCTGGCACGGACGCGATGGCGGCGCTGGAGCTTTCGCAGCGCCCTGTCGGCTACGCCGAGCAGCCGCAGGGCGCCGACACGATGCTCCCCTCGCCGGGGATCACCGGACCCAAGGAGATCGCCGACCCCGCGCGGCCTGAGGTCTCGCCGATGATCTCGAACTCCCTCACCGACCAGAGCGCCAAGGCCGCCGCCGACCGACTCTACGCGAGCCTCAAGCAGGCGGGCGTGGAAGACCGCGTGGCCAAGGTCGCCGCTGCTGGATTCATGACGCCCGTGTTCGCGGCGCTCAGCGACGCCCACGTCAAGGCCGCGATGGCGACCCTCAAGAAGGAGGACCAGGACGCGCTCGTCAAGGTCGCCGCCATGGGCAAGGCGCCCCAGGCCGGGGTGATCGGCTTCCTCGCCGACCGCCTGATCAAGATCGCAACCGACGAGCAGATCGCCAAGCAGGTCCCGGCCGCCGTGAGCACCGCGCGCGAATACGCCAAGACCGCGAGCGTCAACTACAACGCCTACAAGGCGGAACGGCAGGCGACCAAGCTCGCCGCTGCTGCGCTCGGCAACAAGCTCGCCGGCGGGGAAGACACCGAGTTCGGTGACGGCAACCCCGCTGAGGGTCCGACCGGGGCGGAGCCCCCGATGCCCGAGGCGCCTGCGGCAGAGCCCCCCGCTGATGAGCAGACCGCGCTGCTCCAGATGATCTGGGAGAAGCTCAAGTCTCTCGCCCCCGAGGACGACGAGTCCCAGGCCGCCGTCGCTGGGCTCATGGACCACCCGCAGGGGCAGGAGGTGCTCGCGCACGTCGCGAACACCGCGAAGACCGCCGCCGACGCCAGCGCGCTCCTGCGCAAGGTGTTCGCCGACAACCGCGACGCGCTCACCAAGTGCGCCTCCGCTGAGACGCGGCAGCTCGTCAAGACCGAGTTCGCAAAGACCGCCACTGCTCGCCGCAACCCGCAGACCTTCGCCTCGAAGCTCAAGCTCGCCGGGGCCGGATCGCTCACCCCGCACGGCCCCAACACGGTCGCCGACGCCGCCAAGACGGACGAGCTCGCGGCGGTGGAGAAGCAGCAGCGCCCCGCCGGCTACGCCGAGAACGCGCAGGGCAAGGCCCCCGTGAGCGCGCCTTCGACGCCGGAGACGGTCGTCCAGGCTCCTCGCGACGGCGTGCCCTTCGTGAGCGCCGACAACGTCGTCGCGCGCGAAGACAAGAAGGCCGAGGACGCGAGCTACATGGCAGCGTTCAGCAAGGTCGCCGCCGCCTACGGCAGCACGCTCCCGGTCGGCTGGACCGAGTCGCAGAAGGTCGCCGCGCTCCAGCAGATCCTCGCAGCCCCTCCGTCCAACCGCGACGCCCGTCTGCGCGAGCTCCTCTCCGCAGGCTGACCTCCTCCCACACCAAGTTCACGGGGTGAAACGCCCGGTCTCCCTATCCTTGGGAGAACCGGGCGTTCGCCCATCAGGAGCAGTGGCTACCAAAATGCCCCCCTTCGAACTCACGCAGTCTCCCGGCGCCCAGAGCTACCAGATGCCTCAGACGGGCGAGGACGAAGACGACATCTTTCGCGACGGGTTTCGCGAGCTCGCGTACACGGCGCTCGGCAAAGCGATGCCGGAGCTCGTCGCCAACGTACTCACGTTCGTACCTCTCGACGTCTCCGCCGCAGATGGTCGCGGCGTGGGGAGTTTCGTGATCATGAACGGGGACGAGACGATCGACGTCCCGGTCGTGATCTCCGACAACGCCGTCAAGCCGCTCGACATGTTCTACTCCAAGCGGACCAACATGTTCGGCCCGCTCGACCCTGACTACCTCCGGTCGGTCAGCAAGGGGGTCCTCTCAACCCTCGGTGCTCCTTCCGAGCGGCCTGAGAACTCCAAGCTCGACCAGCCGGTGCTATCACAACTGCCGCCGTCGACCACGTTCGGCCGCACCGTGCTCGCCTCGGACGAGGCGGGCGCTTGGCTCCGGTCGGTGCGCGCCAACGACGGGCATCGCGAGGCTGAGCTCGCGTTTCCATCGGTGGTCTCACGTGCACCAGACGCGGTCAAGATCGCCTGCGAGCGGTTCTTCGATCGACACCCCAAGATCCGCAATCGCGCGATCGAGGTCTACGGCAAGACCGTGCTCGCCTCGATGCTCGCGCGTACGGCGAAGACAGCCTCGACACGTGAGGAGCCTGTCAAGCACGACGTGTTCCTGATGACGGCGTCGACGCCGATCCAGGAGGCCAAGCGCGAGCTGGGTGCAGAGACGAGTGCCGCGTACAAAGCCGTCGCGCTCAACGGATTCTACATCAAGGACCGTCGCAAGAAGACCGACGACCTCTTCGCGCTCGCCGAGCGCCCGCTGGAGATCGTTGAGCCCGAGAGCGCAGGAGTCTACCGGGTCTACCTGCGGAAGGGTGGAGCCGTCGAGGCGCTGATCATCCCGAACCCCATCGAGCTGGAGGCGTGTTACGCGGCAGAGTCGCGCAAGACGAACCGCTACCTCATCGTGCTGAAGGACGGGCGCGCGACCACGGTGAACAGCATCCTCGCCGAGGCAATCAAACCGTCGAGCGTGAAGGACATCCGCGCCTTCCTCGGCTCGCGGCTCATCAAGCGTCCTACTGCAAACAAGCACGGATTCCTGATCGCGACGAGCGGACTCACGGTTCGCGCCACGGCGCCCATGCGTGCTTCCAGCATCGCGGAGTCCAAGGCGGGGTACTACTTCGAAGGCGGCTACGGCAAGCAGGTCCACGTCGACACCGGCCGCGCTGACAACAGGGTCTACCACAACGACACGACCTACCACTTCGGGTCTGCCTTCGAGTGGGTCGCCACCGACGACCAGTGGACCAACGAACTCAAGGCGACGAGCTTCTACCAGAGCCAGGAAGAAGTCCTTCGCGCGGCCGAGGCGGAACTGCTCAAGAGCGGCGGTACACCCGTCGAGGTGAAGACCGCCGGTGACGGCTTCCTCGTCGGCGGTGAGCGTCGCGCTGTGCGCTACCTGGACGCGCTCGTCAAGGTAGCGACGCGCTACAACGTCTCCATCCCCGACGCCGAAGCGGCCCTCAAGCTGGCGCAGGCCCGCGACCCGTCGAGCCTGTGGCGGGTCAAGCGGGCCGCGCCTGCCGAGGCGCCTGAGCAGGACCCGAACGCCGCGCCGATGGACCCGGCGATGATGGCCGCAATGGCGGGGCCTCCGCAGCCGTCGCCTGTCGACCTCGCGGTCGCCGAGCAGATGCAGGTCACGCAGAACCAGATGGCCGCGCTCCAGGAGCAGCTTCGCATGCTCCAGACCGTCCAGATGCGGACGCAACAGATCGCAGCCGGCGGCGGCGCGATGGCGGCGCCGATGGGTGCGGCCTCGATGATGGGCGGGCCGTCGATGGGGCCTGGGGGAATGCCGGCCATGGCGCCCATGGGCATGGGTGGCATGGACCCGTCGATGATGGGGCAGATGGGTGGCATGGACCCGTCGATGATGGGCGGCATG
>SXGQ01540950.1_pt1 | contig 33254 bp, 29 predicted proteins | sample 3178371 | NCBI WGS metagenome assembly SXGQ01 (sample SAMN11356859, study PRJNA531348) | freshwater metagenome | isolation source: freshwater sample F1-20 | place: China: Fuxian Lake, Yuxi | collected 2017-12-25 | reverse complement strand
CGACGAATGGCTGAATGCTTGTCGGCCGAGGCGCACTTGGTTTGCTACGGCGCCATGAGCGCGCAGCATTGTGAGCTCGATTTCTATCGTTTGTTTCGCTTAGGAATCGAGTTCCACGCGTTGAGTTTCGTCAGACAATTAACGCGACGGAGTGCGCCGCAAGTACGCGCGTTGTATGCGGATTTGGCGGACAAGATCGCGACCGGTACGCTCTCGGCCCGGATCGCCGGGCGCTATCGTCTGGAGGAAATCATCGCCGCGTGCGAGCGCGCAGCGATGACCGGCTCTGATCGAGACGGCAAGGTCGTCATCGTTTTCTAGGAATTGACCAGTACGACTTTCCCGTAGTGGGTGCGAGCGTCGACCATGCCATGTGCCTCGAGGAGCGCGCTCATCGGCAGCGTCTTATCGACCACCGCCTTGAATCTGCCGTTGGCGAACAGCGGCAGGGCGAGTTCACGGAAACTGCGCATCGATTCGGGGATGAAGCGCACGCTCGATGAGATGCTCATCGCGAGCAGTTGTAGATTGCGCATCCCGATATTCAGATTGAAGCACACCTGTCGTCCGCCGGTGCTGCCATACATGACGATACGTCCTTCTGCCGCCATCGAATCGAACAACGCTGCTGCCGTTTCTTCGCCGATGGTCATCAGCCCGATATCGATGCCGTGCCCGTTGGTATCACGATGCACGAGTTCGGGAAGAGCCCCTGTTTTGTAGTTGTAGGCGGCATCGGCGCCTGCGGCGATACCGCGCGCGCATTTATCGTCGCGGCTTGCGGTGCCGGCCACCCAGCAGCCTTGCCACTTGGCGATTTGGAGTGCTGCACTACCGACGCTACTGGCGATCGCTTCGATCAATACTTTTTCGCCGGCGCGCGAACGCGCGACGGTGACCAGCGCATGCCATGCCGTGAGCCAGCCGACCGGTATTGCGGCGCCCTCGACGAAACTCAACGCGTCGGGGAGTCGCAGCGTGTGTACCTCATCGAAAAGTACGTGCGTCGCGTGCGAGCCACGGGCTCGGCCGAAGACCCGATCCCCGATGGCGACGGAGGTCACTCCCGGTCCGACCGCCTCGACGATACCCGCTGATTCCATTCCCATCACGAACGGCAACGCTTGGCCGATGTACGCGCCCGAGCGCATACGGGTTTCGGCGAAGTTGATTCCCGAGGCTTTTACGGCCACACGCACTTGGCCAGGACCGGGTACGAGCTCGGGCATTTCGACCCACTCCATGACCTCCGGTTCGCCAAAGGTGGCAACACGCCAGCCCAACATCTAGTGGCGGCTCTGCAGGAATCCGCGGAAACCTGCGTCGTAATCCGTGATCCAACGCTGTGTCAGCGGATTCGCCTGCAACGATGACCACCACTGCGCGAGCTTCGGATAGTCCGCGAACTTTTCCTCGACGCCACAAAGACTCGTCACGATGCCCATCATCTGTAAGCACGGGAGCAGGGCACAATCGGCGTACGCCGAGGGTGCCATGAAGTGTTCGAGTTGCGCGAGGCTTTTCCGATAGGCCGTCGTTGCCGTCTGAACGGCGTCGGCGTTCCGCTTCTCCGGGTTCAGATTGCCAAAGAACGCGTTGCCCTGCGGCATGACATACAGGTCGGCGATACGACCTAGGAGTCGTGCACGCGCACGCTCAGCAGGGTCAGCCGGCAGCAGAGGCTGCTGCGGGTAAGCGTCTTCGAGATAATCGAGAATCACCATCGACTCGGCGATCGCTTGGTTGCCGAGGTCGAGAGCCGGCATTTTTCCTAGCGGATTGATCTGCAGATATTCCGGTGATTTGATGCCATGCGCCGGCATCGTTGCCTCGAGATCCAACCCCTTCATGCGAGCTGCATAGACGACGCGGGCGACATAAGGCGAGATGATCGATCCGTACAGTTTCATGTGATCTCCGGGGTTGTTTTCTGAGGTCTATGCAACGCTAAAAGAACGAATATCAACAGTGGCAGAGCAACCAGATTTAGGGTTTTCCAACCAAGCGTTTCAATCGCTGTGCCTGCCAGTAATGAAGCGACGGCTTGTGAACCGAAGACGGCCAGATCGTTGAAGCCTTGGGCGCGAAAACGATCGGCGGGTTCGTATGTCGTCGCGAGCATGGCCGTCGCCGAAACGAACATCAGATTCCAGCCTACCCCGAGCAACGTGAGCGCGGTGAAGTAATGGACGAACTCTTGTCCGATATAGGCTGCGATACCGATGCAGAGAATATTGATGAAGATGCCGATCAACATCATTCGACGAACACCAAGAACTCCGATCAACCAAGGGCTCACGAGCGACGGCAGATACATGCCGAGCAAATGGGCGGTGATGACGAAAGTGGTTTCTGCTGTCGAGAAGCCGTCGTGCACGTGCATGCTGAGTGGCGTCGCTGTCATGATGAAGCTCATGACGGCATACGAAGCGAGTCCCGCAAGCAGCGCGAGTCGATAGTCCTGTTTCAGTAGCAACTGCGTAATTGAAGTGCCGCGGCTCGATTCCTCGCGGGTGGTCATGGTTCCGAGCGGCAACTTCAGCAGTACGACTGTGGCACACACACAAAGACCCGAGAGAACCACGAACGAGCCGGTGAACTCGGGCCAACCACCGAGATTGGCGGCAAATTGCCCAAGGGCGGGTCCCGCGATCGCCGCACCGAGGGTGCCGATCATGACGGTGGAAACGGCACGCCCTGCGAGTTCGGCGGGAACGAACTCGATCGCGGCAAAACGATACTGCTGAACGAAGGCCATATTGCTACCGATGAAAAATGCGGCAGCACACAAGGCGACGAAGTTGGCGGTGGCAATGCTCCAGGCGATCACCAGCGCAGCGGTGGCTGCCACGAGAGCACTACCGATGAAGGCCGGTTTGCGACCGATGCGCTGCATGAGCAGGGCTGCAGGCAGAGAGCTCGATGCGATACCGAGCACGGATAAGGACAGCGGCAGGGTCGCAAGATAAGGCTCGGGTGCCAAGCGAGTACCGACGATGCCGCCGAAAGTGACGAGAATGATCGTGCCGCAGGCCGCGAAACCTTGCGCCAAGGTCAGAATCCAAACGTCTCGCATCGAAGTGATCACAGAATCGCCATCTAGTATGCTTGAAGCATGAGCGATTCCAAGCCAGTCCGCGCACCAAATCCAGCCTTTTTCGACCACTCCGTGATCGACAACCTGATCGCCGTGACGATGGAGCTCGGCGCCGAGTTATGGGTGCAACGCGAGCGTCTGCGTGTCGTCGAGCAATTACTCGCCGAACAGGGAGTCGTGACTCGTGAGGCGATCGAACGGCACGACTCGACTCCCGAAGAGCAAGAGCGTGTGCGCAGCGAGCGCGATGCATTCGTACAACGCTTATACGGGCTACTGCTGCGGGACACGGTCAAGGCCACCCCGAGTAACGGTTGACCGAGCGATGTCGTCAAGCATCTCTCCGCATCGCGATTACATCGAGCGCATCTTACGAGCGAAGGTCTACGATGTAGCCATCGAGTCGCCGCTCGAAATCGCGGCGCGTCTATCGCGTCGGCTCGGTAATCGAATCGAACTCAAGCGCGAAGATCTGCAGCCCGTTTTCTCGTTCAAGTTGCGCGGCGCGTACAACAAGATCGCAACGCTCTCGTCGCAGGTTGCATCTCGCGGGGTCATTTGCGCTTCGGCCGGCAACCATGCGCAAGGCGTTGCGCTCGCAGCGAGTCGTCGTGGTATTCCGGCGGTCATCGTGATGCCGATCACCACGCCGCAGATTAAGGTCTCTGCCGTTCGCGATCTGGGCGGCGAAGTCGTTTTACACGGTGACGATTACGATTCTGCCTACGAGCACGCGCTTCGCCTCGCTCGCGATCGAACTCTTGTTTTCGTGCATCCTTTTGATGATCCGGATGTGATCGCAGGACAAGGGACGATCGGCATGGAAATCGCGCGTCAGATGGGCGGCGAAGTCGACGCGGTGTTCATTCCAGTCGGCGGCGGCGGCTTGCTTGCGGGGATCGCGGTATACCTTAAGCATCTTTATCCGCATATCCGAATCATCGGTGTAAATGCAGTCGATTCGACAGCCATGCATGATTCGCTGATCGCTGGATCGCGCGTCAAGCTGGCACGGGTCGGTATTTTTGCCGACGGCGTCGCCGTACGCCGAGTAGGCGAAGAAACGTTCAAGCTTGCGCGCGATCTGGTTGATGAGATGATTCTCGTGACGACCGACGAGATCTGTGCAGGCATACAAGATATTTTCGAAGATACTCGTTCGGTCGTCGAGCCTGCGGGTGCCTTGGCGGTAGCGGCGATCAAAAAATATGTCGCTCGCGAAAACTGCATGGGCAAGCGACTGATCGCCATCAATTGTGGCGCCAATATGAATTTTGATCGCTTGCGTCATGTGGCCGAGCGCGCCGAGATCGGTGCGCGCCGCGAAGCCTTGCTGGCGGTCGAAATCCCCGAGCAGCCTGGCAGCTTTTTGACTTTGTGCCGAACGCTAGGTGCTCGTAGCGTCACCGAGTTCAATTATCGATTCGACCGGCAAGATCGTGCTCGCGTGTTTCTCGGATTCGCGACGGCGACGGGTGATAGCGAGCGTTCGCAGATGATCGAGCACCTGCACCGAGCGGGTTATCGTGTCACGGACATGACCGACAACGAGCTCGCCAAACTGCACGTTCGTTATATGGTGGGCGGACGACCCACGGAGCTCGCAGACGAGTTACTGCTGCGATTCGAGTTTCCGGAGCGACCGGGCGCCTTGTCTCGATTTCTCGAGGCGATCGGATCGCGCTGGAACATCTCGTTGTTCCATTACCGCAACCACGGCTCTGACGCTGGCAGGGTGCTGGCGGGGATCCAAGTTGCAGCGAGCAGTCGTGCCGAGTTTTTCGAGCATCTTGCGGCGTTGCAATATCCCTGGATCGACGAGACCGCTAACCCAGCCTATCGCTTGTTTCTCGGTGGCGCGGAATCGTGAAGGTCCACGTTCCCGCCGTTTTGCCAGTGGAGCGATTCGTCGCGTTGCGCGGCCACCAACACAGGACCTTACATTGGGGAGCCAAGGGTCAGCCGACCGTGTTTTTGCTGCACGGATTTCAAGATTGCGTCGACACCTTCCAGATGTTGATCGATGCGCTGCCAAGAACGTGGCATTTCATCGGACTCGACTGGCGTGGTTTTGGCGGAAGTGATTGGCAAAATTCGCCGTATTGGTTTCCCGACTACCTCGCCGATCTCGACACCCTGCTGGATTTGATGGCACCCGACTCGGCCGTCACGTTGCTCGGCCACAGCATGGGAGGCAACGTCGCCAACCTCTACGCAGGGATTCGGCCTGAACGCGTCGCGCGGTTGATCTCACTCGAGGGTTTTGGTCTGCCGCGGACACCGGCTGAGCAGGCTCCCGCGCGATATGCCCAATGGCTGGATCAGCTGCGTGCGGGGCCGCAGCCTTCCCGATACGATTCGATTGAGACGCTGGCGACGCATCTTCGAGGGCGAAACGCCAGACTGCCTGAGGAAAATGCCGCTTTCATTGCACAAGCCTGGATGCAGCGCACGGCGGACGGGTTGCCGCGCATGCATTTCGATCCGTTCCATCGCTATGTCAACCCGGTGCTGCATCGGCGCGAAGAAGCGGAGGCTTGTTGGCATCGAGTCGAGGCGGATACGCTGTTGGTGCTCGCAACAGAGTCGGAGTATCGGCGTCGGTTGGATCACGAGGGCGACGTCGAGCGTATGCATCGATGCTTCAAGCGTCTGTCGGTCGAGGATCTGCAGGGGCTTGGGCACATGATGCATCATGAAGACCCGGTCCGAGTGGCCGAGGTGATTTTCCGCTGGTGGTCGTCGAGGAGTGGATAGCGATGAAATCAATCCTAGTTCTGGCGGTGCTGCTGACCATCGGTGCAGCGACATCGGTTTCGGCGGCCAAGTTCGTCACCTTTGATCCATCGCGCTACTCGCAGGAGGTCACCGAATGCGATCGTCTGGCTTCTCATCCTGACGACCCCTTCAAGCTCGCCGCCGGAGTCTCGGAAGGTAAGGTCGATTTGACCAAAGCTGTCCCTGCTTGTCTTGAGGCTGTAACTCGCGATCCGAAGAATCCCCGACTGAACTATATGTACGGTCGTGTGCTCGGCTATGCCGGTCGTGGTGCCGAGGCCTTGCCGTATCGAGAGGCCGCGGTTGATGGCGACTATCCACAGGCTTTGTTCGTGATCGGCTACATCACGCTCTATGGCTACAACTTCCAGCCCAAGGATGTCTGTCGTGCCGGCGAGTTACTGCATCGGTCGGCTTTACACGATCGAATCGCCGGGCAACTGGGATTTCCGCGATACGTACTCGAAGGTCGATTCGACACTTGTCCGGGCGTTCGCCGCGACCCAGCGGAGATGCTGGAGTTCGTCGCAGCCGCACGTAAGCAGTTCGGTAGCGATTACTACAAAGGCTTACTAGCCGATGCTCTCGAAGACGATCTGAAGCGCCTGATCCAACAACCTTAATCCATGGCTGAGCCTGCTTACACCGCGTCAGTGTTGCGCCCCATGGGAGTGCATCCGAGGGCTATTTGGGCCGGATATCTCGGCTTACTGCCGTTCGTTGCGGCCTTGCTGTGTGTGGTTTTTGGGCGTAGCGCTCTCGGGTGGCAAGTGGGTGAACGTCTCGCACTGGGCTGGGGTGCGGCGATTCTCGGCTATGTGTCGGCTGTACATTGGGGGCTCGCGTTGGCGGGGCGATGGCCTTGGACGGTCGGTGTGGTCTTGGGGAGTACCGTGCCTTCAGTGCTGGCGGCAGTTGCCGTGCTGATCGGTGAGGTGCGCGGCTTGGCACTACTCGTGGTTGGCTTTGGTGTGTTCTGGTTGTACGAACATCGCCGATATGAGCAGGAGCTACCCGCGGACTACCTTGCGCTGCGGAGAAATCTTTCTTTGACGGTATGCGTTCTTCTGACGCTGACAGCGATCGCACTGGACAACGCGAGGATGCTCTCATGATGCTGGAAGATCTCGCTGAGGCTAAGTGGCTGCGCGCCCTGATCGTCGCGTTTTCATTGATTGTGCTGGTGTTGTTGGCTTTTCAGGTGCTACAGCCATTTTTGGTGCCTGTGGTTTGGGCAGTCATCCTGGCTTACGTCACATGGCCGATGCACGAGCGAGTCGTTTTGTTGTGTCGCGGTCATCGCGAGCTCGCAGCGCTGATCATGACGCTCGGACTGAGTGCCGCCATCATTTTGCCAATCGTCTGGTTGATCATCCTCGTGCAAGCCGAAGCACTGCCGATTTATCGCGAATTGGCGCCGCTGCTTGCCAAAGTCGAATTACCGGACTCCATCAGGCAGATTCCTTTGCTTGGGCCGCGACTCGTCGAAATCGTCGAACAATTTCAGAGAGATCCATCCGGTATCGACACTGCCATTCGGAATTTCCTCACGCAATCATCCGGTGAGGTGAGTGCGGTCGTCGGCGGCGTCGGGCGCAACGTCATCAAACTGGGCTTTGCGATGTTCTCCCTGTTTTTTATGTACCGAGACGGCGAGCACGTCGCTGCACAAGTCGAGCGGATGTTGCAGCAGTTCTTCGGAAAGGTTCGTGTTTCCCATTACCTTGATGCGATCGGCAGCACGGTCAAAGCGGTCGTCTATGGCTTGGTTTTGGCGGCGTTGGCGCAAGGTACTTTGGCGGGTATCGGGTATGCAGTGGCAGGGGTACCAGCGCCGATAATCTTTGGCATCATGACCTTTCTCGCAGGGCTTATTCCGTTCGTCGTTCCTTTTATGTGGACTGGCGCGAGCATTTACCTTTTCCTGACGGGTAACACGGTTGAGGCGATTGGGCTCGCAATCTGGGGCGCGACAGCGGTCAGCTGGATCGACAACATTGTCCGACCGCTCGTGATCAGCGGTGCGACTCGCATCCCGTTCCTGTTGGTGTTGTTCGGGGTGCTAGGCGGTCTTGCGGCGTTCGGGATGGTGGGTCTTTTCATTGGCCCCGTGATCCTTGCCGTTTTGATGGCGATCTGGCGTGAATGGATCGCCGAGAAGCGTTCGCAGGCAGATCCGACCTGATCAAGTCTGAGAGCGGTTCATCCAGGCCGGCAGGTCTGGGCCGCGGTATTGCCGCATCGCCTGCAACAGTCGAGTGACATCATCATCGATCAGCAGCATGTCGCGCACGCCCGGGCGTAGAAATCCTTCCTGCTGCACGTGGTCCAAGAAGGCACCGAGACCGGAGTAGAAGCCGTCGACATCGAGCAGCGCGCAGGGTTTTTGATGCAGACCCAGATGCGCCCACGTCCACACTTCAAATAACTCCTCGAGAGTGCCTACGCCGCCCGGTAGCGCGATGAATCCGTCGGCGAGTTCGGCCATCATGGCTTTGCGCTCGTGCATCGATTCGACGATGCGCAAGTCAACAGCGCCCCGGTGGGCGACTTCAAGCTTGACGAGGTTGCGAGGGATGATGCCGATGACTTCACCGCCCCCGGCCAACGCGGCATCGGCCACCGCACCCATCAGACCGATACCGGCACCACCATAGACGAGACCAACGCCTGAGCGGGCTAGAGTGCGGCCAAGCTCGTGTGCCGCAGAGCGATAGGACTCTTTCGCGCCAGCATTGGCGCCGCAAAAAACGCAGAGACGTTTCATGTCAATTTCGGCAGCAATACGCGTGCCCAGTCGTGCGAGTCGCGGGGCAATTCCACAAAGATCAGATGGGACATCTCTGTCGCCGCTTGTGCCGCCACTGATTTCAATGGATCAGCGTTTGGCGCAGCCAGTAAAACGGCTTCCCGAGTTTTGGCTAGCTTCCTTTTCCACGGGTATACGAAAGCAGCCTGATGGGCCTGCCGCCACATTCCATGGGAGCGGAATAGATCGAGCAGGCGGCGTTGCACGCGGACCGGGTCGAGCTCTGCTTCGCTCTGGATGACGTTAGCGCGTTTCTGGCGAAACCAAGGCCAGAACAAGTGTTGATCGCGCACGACATACCATGCTTCGACCAAATGTCCGCCGTACCAGACTGGTTTGATATCCGGTGTGTAATGATCGATCAATTCTTTGCTGAGTACGTCATCGACCAGCATCGCACTTAGCATCACGACGTGTCGCACACGACTCTTGGCGAGAGTAGCGAGCTCCAGCGCGATGAAGGCACTACCGCCGACGCCAATCACATCGACCTCGGCGATATTCAGTCTCTGCAGCGCCGCTGCGATCGCCTTGGCGAAACTACCGACGGTCACCTTGCCACGCGGCAGGGTGTTGTCCGATTCGCCATGACCGGGGAGATTGATCGCGAGCACCGGACGATGACCGATAAAGCCGGCAGCCAAACCCTCGATGCTCTCGGTTGAGCCGCCTGCTTCATGCAGAATGAGCACCGCTCGACCGCTGACGTCTGCGTTGCGACGCAGGCGCAATTGTCCGCCATCAACGTTGACGTAGTCCTGCCATAGCCGTCCGCGCAGACCGGTGTGGTTCGTCGACTTCGACATTTTCGGCGGCTTGTGACGTTTGATGTAGTCGCGGCACAGATCGAGAGTTTGATCTGCCGACCCGCCTTTGGCGACGGTGACACCATCGGCCGGGTGTCGAATGTGGCCCAGATCTGCCGAGAGCACATCTGTATCTGCCGCCGTCACGAGTATCGGCGTTTTGGTTTGACGCAGTGCGAGATCTGATCGCATCGTGAAGGCCGCACGATAGCCGACGCGGTAATGATCGCCGGCACGCATGAAATCGAGTAACGAGTTATGCAACGCCTCTGCGGGTGGCAGGTCGAATGACAGACGCGCCGCAGCGGATTTTCGATACCAGGGAAAGAAAATCAGTTGCTCGCGCATGCGAGCCCAAAGCCAAGTCAGATGTGATCCATCCCACTTGGGTTGCAACGGCGGGAGATAGTGCTCGATGAAGTCTTGTCGGTCCGGTTCCGTCATGACCACGTAGCCGTTGGCCGCTGCGCAGACCAGACGTTCTGGATACGCTGCAGCGAGCGCGCCCGTGATCATGGCGCCGGTGTGAAAGCCATAAACGGCGGCGCGCTCGATTCCGAGTGCATCCATGAATTCGATGACCGCTTCGGCAAAGTCACTCGCTTCTGCACGATCGACACCAAGCGGGTCCGATAGCCCGAACCCGGGCGTGTCCGGTGCGATACAAGTGAAGTGAGGCTTCCAGCGCTCCATCGTGGTGAGCATGTCTCGAGATGAAAGCGGAGATTGGTGCAAGCACAGCACCACGGGACCTGAGCCGACGCGACGATAGTGCACTTGTCGCGGGCCCCATCGCCCGTTACTGATGGAAGCGAAATGCCGCGTGATGCTGGTCGTCATGTACAAATCTCGCCGATGTAACTCACGAACAAACTACCATTGACCCATGAATCAGGCGAGTGGTGTGCGTGCGGCTCTACGGCACGCAGATTTTCGGCGGTTTGCTTTCGGCAGATTTTTCGCGACGCTCGCTTGGCAGATGTTGGGTGTGGCCGTCGGCTGGCAGGTGTACTCCATCACTCGCGATCCGCTCGATCTCGGGCTCGTCGGACTCGCGCAGTTTCTGCCGTTTTTCCTCTTAGTGTTGCCGGCAGGTCAGTTGGCCGATCGCATGGATCGGCGTTTCTTGATCGTCATTGCTTATGTGATCGAGATTCTCTGCGTGCTGGTTTTGATCGGCTTCACGTGGTCGGGGAGTCGCGAGATCCTCTGGGTGTTTTTCGCGATGGGTCTATTCGGTGCTGGTCGCGCGCTGTGGATGCCAACCTCTCAGGCCATGACCGTCAACCTAGTACCTCAAAGTGCATTTCCCGCTGCCGTCGCTTTCAATTCGACCCTGTTCGAATCGGCAGTCATCGTTGGACCTGCACTCGGTGGTTTGTTGTACGCGTTCGGCGAGTCTGTGACTGTCGAGCACGGAGCAATGTGGGTCTACGTCAGCGCCTTGTCCATCCTCGTGATCGTGCTGTGGTTGATGTTCGGCATTCGGCCAGTGCGAGCGCCTCCAACCGAGGCGAAATTCGCCTGGGATGAACTCGCCGAGGGCTTTCGCTTCGTGCTGCGTCGCAGATCGGTTCTCGGTGCGATATCGCTCGATTTGTTCGCCGTCTTATTCGGCGGTGCCACCGCGCTATTACCGATGTTCGCAGCGGATATCTTGCAGGTCGGACCCGAAGGACTTGGGCTGTTGCGTACCGCACCGGGTGTCGGCGCGGCACTGACGGCGATCTGGCTTGCTCGTCGACCTATCGCTCGGCATGCGGGGCGATGGATGTTCAGCGGCGTATCGGTGTTTGGCATCGCCACCGTCATCTTCGGTTTATCGACCTCGTTTTGGCTGTCGTGTTTCGCGTTGTTCTGCCTCGGTGCAGGCGACATGGTCAGTGTGTTCGTTCGCCACCTCTTGGTTCAGTTGGAGACTCCGGATGCGATCCGCGGTCGCGTCAGCGCCGTCAGCTCGATGTTCATCGGGGCGTCGAACGAGCTCGGCGAGTTCGAATCCGGTCTGACGGCAAGCTGGTGGGGTCCAGTAACGGCCGTGGCGGTGGGCGGGGCCGTCTGTCTGGTCATTGTGGGGGTGTACTGGCGGCTGTTCCCAGAGCTGCGTCGATTGGATCGTTTCCCGCAGCCTGGGAGTTGAGATCCGCCTGCTGATTCGTCATATCCGCATGGCATACTCTGTGCTCTACCGGGGGAAATGATGCGTTACCGAGCCTCAGCTTCCTTAGCTTCTGTATCACTCGTCTCGATACTGCCGTTGACCTTGGCGGGTTGCATGAGCGCGACCATCCAGGAGAGCCGGGAGCTGCCGACCCAAATCGTCGCGGGCGAAGCCGTGGTCATTCTGGCCAAACCGCAGATTGAGGGGGTCGCTGCAGAGGATGAGTTCATCGACTGCGTGGGTAACGGGCTCGGCAAGGGTGAGCGACCGATCCCGGTGCGCGACAACAATGATTTCGTCGACGAGCTGTTCCCGTGGCTTGAGCCGGGCACGGCACCGAGGCGACCCGAGGCAGTGACGCAACTTTTGGCGCGCCCCGGTGTCGGTGAGAGAGTGACCGCTTCGGGCGTACGTTATCTCGTCTGGTTGGACGGCGGCACTCGGCGAACCGACGGCGGGGGCAGCTTGGCTTGCGGGGCGGCCCCTGGCGCTGCCGGGTGCATCGGCTTCGGTTGGTGGGAAAAAGAGTCGGACTACGAGGCGACGGTGTGGGATTTAAAACAGGCGCGATCAGCGGGCAGTGTCGAGGCCAATGTGACGGGAACATCGGCAATCGTGGGCGCTGTCGTGCCACTGCCTTTTATCGCAAGGGTGCAGGGAACGGCCTGCGATCGCTTGGCCGAACAACTGCAGAATTTTTTCCAAGGTGACGCCAATCCATGATGCGCACGAAACACGGCTTGTTGGCCATGGTTGTGATGACGCTCACGGCTTGCGCGACGCCACCCGTCGATCAGCCGCCAAGTCTGCCGTCGCCGTCGCCGCCGACCGGTGGTATTCCGGTACCGCCCAATCTACCTGCACCTAGTCTGCCCGCACCGAGTGTCCCGACAAGCGAATCGGGATCGGGTGAGGCGACGACTGCGGACGAGCGGCGCGACGTCCTCGACAAATCTTTGGATGACTCACTTGGTGAATTCGACAAGACTCTCGAGGAAGAGCAACGAAGAACCGCAGCCGAGCGTGATGCGCGCACGGCCTCCACTGGGGGGGTGGTGGGTGCGGGCGCTGGAGGCGCGGCAGGCGAGCCCGGCGCGCGCGAAGGCGATCTTCGTTCCGAGCGTGGCGAGGCCGCCGGTCAATCGCAAAATCAAACCGGCGATCGACAGGACCGTGGCTCGGTAGGTGCCGGCAGTGGTGCTGCGAATCGCGGGGTCGAGTCGGGCAACGATGATGACATCGTCGCCCGACGGTTGCGCCGCGCGGCGGAGCAGGAAACCGATCCCGAGCTCAAGGAAAAGCTCTGGAAGGAATACCAAGACTACAAGCGGAACTCTAAGGGCGGGTGATGCGGGTGATGAGCGTAGCTAAGGAGCAGCAACGCATGAAGAAAACGGTCGTCGCTTTCATCCTAGCGGTTGCGGTGCTGATTAGCGGTTGCGTGGTCAAAGAAACGCGGCCTCTCGCCAAGCTGGAAGCCGTTCAGGCCAAGACCCAAATTCCGGAGGCGGAACTGCTGGATGTGGCCCTGAGACACTTCGACGCCGGCGTGCCGGCCGACCTGGTCGATGACGAAGAGGCGCTCGACAAGCGACGTATCTATCCGGATGTTCGTACGGCTGAATCCAGACTCTTGCCGATGCGGTTGCGTACGACACTCGAAGCATCCGGACAATGGGGCGCGGTGCGTGTGGTGCCGGATGCAGTTCAGTTCGTCGATGTGGTCGTGACGGGCCGGATCATCGAGTCGACTGGTTCTCGCCTAGCGCTTGCGATCACCGCCGTCGATGCATCGGAGCGAATCTGGGTCAAAGAACGCGTCTACACGAGTGATGCCGACCTCGGAGCGTATAAAACCGACGCCTCGTTGCGCGCTCGCGATCCGTTTCAAAATGTCTATTCGCAGATTGCCAATGATCTGGTCACGGCTCGCGATGCGTTGTCGGCAGCGGAAAAAAGTGAGTTGCGTCATATCGCACAATTGCGCTTTGCCCAAGATCTTGATCCGCGGTCCTTCGAGGGTTATCTGCAGAAGTCGACGGATGGGCGCTATCGCTTGACGCGACTGCCGGCGGTGGGCGATCCCGCGGTGGTCCGTATTTCGAAGATTCGCGAACGTGATGCGGCTGTCATTGATACGCTCGACGGCTATACCCAAGAATTCTCTGACAAGCTGTTCGACCCTTACGGCAGTTTTCGCCGTACCAGCCGCGAGGCGATCGAGCGCGAGGACAAGGCTCGCGCCCAAGCGATGACTCGAACCGCTCTCGGCGCGGCTGCCGTTCTCGGCAGTATTTTTGCGAGCAGCAGTTGCGCCTCGACCGACTATAACTGCCGGCGCATCGATAGTGCCGTTCGGACGGCCGGTGCGGCGGGTGGTGTCGCGGCCGTCATGTCGGGGATCCAAAAATTCTCGGATGCCAAAACCGCCGCTCAGGAAGTCAAAGAATTAGCTGTCAGTTTCAGCAGCGAGGCTGCTGCACAAACCGTCGAGGTCGAGGGGCGCACACTGAAACTGACCGGCACCGCCGAAGAGCAGTATCGCGAGTGGCGTCGTCTGCTCGCTGCCATCTACCGGGAAGACAATTTGCCCGCACCCAATCCTTAATCGGGGTTTGGACGTGAGCGCACTCGTCAAGGGCCAGAAGCTCGTCTATCGATTCGTGTTGCTGGACTTGCTCGCAGAGAGCGGTCGATTCGAGATCTGGCGCGCCTTCGATGAGCGTCGTGAGATCGAGGTGGCTCTTAAAATCGCTACCGGCGAGGACGCGTTGCGGTGGGAGAGTTTGCAGCGCGAGTATTCGATCGCGCAACGGCTCGAGCACCCCGGCGTTGTTCGGTTCGACGAGCCGATGCGTGATGAAACGGTGATGATCCTGCCGATGTTGCTTGCAGCGGGTGATCTTCGCCCTCTGCGAGGCAAGAGTTACACGCAGATCGTGCCGTTAATGATTGAGCTTTGTGACGCATTGGATCACTTGCACTCGCGTGGCATCATCCATCGTGACTTGAAGCCCTCAAACATCCTGCTCGATTTCGCAGGTCATATCCGTTTGAGTGATTTCGAATTCGCCGCGATCGACGGTATGGCGCCACTCGGAGCGATCGGTTCGCCCTTCACCGCGAGCCCGCAACAACGGAGCGAGTTGGAGCCGTCGACTCTGGATGACATCTACGGTTTCGGTGCGCTCTGTTATGAGCTTCTTTCCGCATATCCGCCGTACTTCCCAACCAAACCCGCCGCTACAGAGCACCAAGTCCCCTCGCTGAAGCCCGTTCATCCGATACCGCCCGTTCTGCATGCGTTGCTGCAGCGTTGCTTATCGGCCGACCCATCGCAGCGGCCGACTACCGCGCGCGAGTTGCGCGAGGACTTGGCGATGTTGACTCGATCGCCAGAGAGCATCCGGGCGATTCGTGTCGAAGCGTTGCCGATGGAGCAGACCCCCTCGGTCGGTATCTCGCGCCGCCACTGGTTGCCTTGGGTGGCCGGGATCGCGAGTGCGGGGCTGCTCGCGCTCACCTTCTGGGTTTTGCCACGCTGGGCGCCCGGTGCGAGTGACATAGCCGTGAGTCGCGGCGGAGCGGCCGTGAGCACCGAGTCTGCGATGATCATCAGTGAGGACGAGCAGCAGCAACAAGCGCTGTTCAATGAACGCTATGGCGAGTTTTCGCGTGCACTTGATGAGCTTGAGTCGCAAGCGGCTGGTGTATGGGGCGGTGAGTCGTTTGGAGCAGCCAAGTCGATGGGGGAGTTGGCTCTCGCGGCTTCCTCGGCGCGCGATGTGTCGCTGGCACTCGATAGACTTGGCTTGGCGATGCAGCGCCTGACCCGCGTCGCCAACGAACGCCCTGCGACGTTGGCTCAGTTGATCGATTCGGCCAACACAGCGATCGACGATGGGCGCTTGGAGATTGCGCGCCAGTCTCTCGAGCGGGCGTTGTTGATCGACCCCGAACACGCGCCTGCAATACGCGGCCTTGCTCGCATCGTTGCCTTAGGCCCGCTCTTGCCAGCCTTGGTGGAAGCCGAGACCGCGCAATTGGCGTACGATAACTTGCGAGCGCTCACCCTTTATGAGCAAGTGCTCCGTGCAGATGCAGATAACCGGCGAGCACGCGACGGTGCGGCGCGAGCTCGGCGTGCGTTGAGTTCTGATCGATACGCGGCGGCTATCGGTGAGTCGCTGGCGGCACTGCGAGCGGGTCGATCCGAGTCAGCGCGCGATGCGCTGACACGCGCGCGTGCTTTGCGCTCAGATGGCGCCGAGCTCGGTGCCTTGCAAGCGGAGATTGAGGCGGCGGGCGAGCGCTCAGATCTCGACAATGAGCGAAATCGCATCCTCGAACTCGAGAGGGCGGAGAATTGGGACGATGCGCTGAAGGCCTATGAAGGTCTGCTGGCCCAGGACCGCAGTCTCGAGTTCGCACGCTCGGGGCGGAATCGAGTAGTGCCGCGAGCCGAGCTTGCACGGCGGCTCGACGGGCTGATCAGTACGCCCGCGCGATTGTCATCCCCCGAGGTACGTCGGGAACTCGAGCGTTTGTTGGCCGAGGCGGCCAGAGTGAAGGGCGACGCCCCGGTGTTACGCAGTCAAGTCGAGCAATTGAACACTGCATTGCAGATTTACGAGAAGCCGATCAAAACCGTACTCCAGTCGGATGGACAGACTCGCATCGTGGTTCAGCGAATCGGGATCTTCGGCACATTCACTCGTAAAGAGTTGCAGTTGAAACCCGGCCGTTACGTTGTCGTCGGCACTCGCGAAGGGTTTCGCGATGTGCGTCGCGAGATCAACATCACGCCGAGTGAGCCGCAACTCGTAATCGACGTACGCTGCACCGAGGCGATTTCGTGATCACCGCGGTATTGCTGCGCGAGCCGGCCGGTGATCGGACCATGACGTTGCCATTACTGCTCGGTTCGACGAGTGGTTGTGATGTCCAAGCGCCCGGCTTTGCTGAGGGTGAGATCGTCCGACTCTTTGCCGAGGGCGGAGCCACGTACATCGAGGCCGCTACCCCAACGACCGCGATGCTCGATGGACAACCTCTCGAGCAAGGCGTCGCTCGCGCCGTGCAAACGGGTTCGGTTGTCGTGATCGGCGATACTCGAGTCGTCTTCTCTCAAGAGGCCGGATCGCCCGTTCTGTCTGTACGTCATCTCGAAGGCAACAGAACTATCGCTCCCTTACGCACCACATCGAGCGCTTTGGAAGATCAAGACCAGCAGGATGTCCCGATCAAAGTTGCCGTCGTATCTTCGGCAAAGACATCTTCAGCCCAAGTACGAACGGACTCGCGCAGTTTTCGATCATGGTGGTTCTTGCTTGCTGCTGGCGCACTTATGAGTGGGTTGCTCGCGTTGTTGTTTCGATTCGAGCGCATCGAAATTGACATCGAGCCCGCGGGTGCATCGGTGAACGTCGATGGCCCCGACTGGTCATCTGCCAGTAGCCTGTTTGCGCTGCCCGGCAAACGCCAGATCGAGGTCGCTGCAGAGGGATATCGCAGCATCGAGCGTCAGATCGATATCCAGCCCGACTCGATGCTGAAGCTGCAGTATCGTTTGGAGCCGTTACCGGGGGTGCTCGAGGTCGATAGTGGTGGCGTGGCTGCGATAGCGTATGTCGACGGTGTCGAACTGGGGCGTGTTCCCGGCGCGTTGCAAATCCCTGCAGGAACGAAGACGGTGTTGCTCAAGGCCGATCGGTATCTCGATTTTGTGAAGTCGGTTGAAATCGAGGGGCTCGGCAAGAGGCAATTGCTGAGCGCAACATTGCAGTCGTCGTGGGGCAAGATCGATATTGCAACGGATCGTGCTGCCAGTACTCTGCGAATCAATGACGAACCTCCTGTCTCGCTGCCTCGCGTCGTCGATTTGCCGGCCGGAGTGCATCGCCTAGAGATGACAGCCGCCGCCGCCAAGCCTTGGCGCAGTGTCGTTCTCGTCAAGGCGGGGGAAACGCTGCGCATCGGGCCAGTCGAGTTGGGCGCTCCGGATGCGACGGTGCGAATCCGCTCCACGCCATCGGGCGCGGATGTGACGGTGGGTGGTGTCTATCGAGGCAAGACTCCGTTGCAGGTGGAACTGGCGCCTGGTGTGGAGCACGAATTGTTGGCTGCACTGCAAGGATACGAGCCGGTATCGAGACGAGTCTTTGCCGATTCATCGGCGAAGATCGAGTGGAGTCCGTCCTTGAAAGCCATTCTGGTCGAGTTGTTTTTACAAGGCGAGCCGAGCGATGCCGAGATTATCCAAGGTTCGACCATTCTCGGACGAACGCCGGCGTCACTGAAACTACCTGCGCGTGAACATCGTTTGGAGCTGCGCGCCAACGGAATGCAACCTCAAGCGCTGCGGGTCGATTTGTCCGATGGCGCCGCCCGGCGAATCGAGTATCGACTGACTCCGATCGGTCGTACGGCGGATTGGCAGCCGCCAGCGGCAGCGCTTCGCTCATCGACAGGAACTTTGCTGCGCCTGATGCCGTTGGGTAAAGCCACTCTGGGCAGTGAACGTCGGGAGCAAGGACGACGCGCGAACGAGTTCTTGCGACGAGTCGAACTGACGCGGCCCTTCTATCTCGGAACGCGAGAAGTGACGAATGGGGAGTTTCGCCGGTTCAAGCCTGCGCATGCTTCGGGCTTCATCGGCAAGCGCACGCTCGATCTCGATATCCTGCCCGTCACCTCAGTGACTTGGACAGATGCCGTCGAGTATTGCAACTGGCTCTCGGAGCAAGAGGGCATGCAACCGGCCTACGAAAAGAAGGATGGCAAGTGGGTTCTACGTCGACCGGTCGCGACCGGCTACCGACTACCAACGGAAACGGAGTGGGAGTTCGCAGCGCGTCACGCGGGCGAGAATATGCCGCTGCGGCGCTACGAGTGGGGTAACGAGTTGCCTCCACCTGCGGGCGTGGCTAATTTCGCCGGGCTCGAGGCAGTAGCCGAAATGGCCCGTGTGCTAGATAACTGGCAGGACGAATACCCCGTTGTGGCACCACCTGGAAAATATCCGGCGAATGCACTCGGCCTGTTCGACATGACGGGAAACGTTTCCGAATGGGTGCACGATGCGTACAGCTCGTTCGATGCCAACGGAGGCGGTCAGGATCCCGTGGGTCCTGCTGATTCACCGAGACGGGTTATCAAAGGAAGTTCGTGGCGCAGCGTGAATTACAGTGATTTGCGCCTCGCATGGCGAGACGGCGCAGACGCGCCGTCTCAGACGATCGGTTTCAGGGTGGCTCGCTATGCAGACTAGTCAAACTCGAACTTGGCGCTTGATTTGGTTGACCGCTATCAGCGCACTGATCTGTTGGTTGGCATCCGTCATGATGCTGCGGGCACTGGCCCAGACAGCCGAGACCGCGGAAACCGTCGAGACAAACGAGGCGGAATCGACACAGCGCCGTACGCCGCCGCCTAAGATTTCTGACGAGGAGTCGCCGGAGTATCGAGACTCTGCGGATAACAACATCAGCCTGCCGGTCGATATATGAACAAAAAACTGCCCAATGAATTTCTCTTTACCGTCGTCGCGCTCTTGCTCGTCACGGTCTTCGTGCATGCAGCGTATGTGTTGCACATCCGTCCCGTCGCCGAAGCCACCTTGCGCGCTGATCGAGAGCGCATCGCGGTCGATCCTAACTACGTCACTGAACGCTCGTTTTACGTGATTATCAAAGATTACGAACAGGAAGCCGAAATCATTCTGATGCTGTGGGCACTGACGATCATCGGGTACAAGGGTATTGTCCAGCAGCGGGAATTACGGGTGCTACGCGCCGAACTGCTGCGTTTACCCGACGGTACCCGAATCCTGCCTGAGGACACGCGCGAGTACACCCGACAGCTCGAGAGTCTGCCTGTTGCGGATCGGGAGGCCCTGGTTCCGCGCGCCTTGATGGCGGCGCTGGCGCGATTCGGTGCAACCCGACATGTACAAGACGCCTCGACGGTGGCACACGGAATTTGCCAATCCGAGGCCGAACGGCTCGACTCGGAGATGGCTTTGTTGCGTTACATCGCTTGGGCCATTCCGGCCATCGGCTTCATCGGCACCGTGCGCGGTATCGGCGATGCGCTTTCACAGGCGCACAAAGCGGTGACCGGTGATATCTCTGGTGTGACTGAGGGTCTCGGTGTTGCCTTTAACTCGACCCTGATTGCACTGATCTTGTCGATCTTGCTGATGTTCCTCATGCAACAACTGCAGCGGGTGCAGGAGCGGCGAGTTCTGGATACCGAAACTTGGCTAGATGAAAAAATCATCCGAAACCTGCAGGTTCGCATGTGACGACGATCGGCGCTTATCTCGGTGCCGACAGCGCGGTCATCGCCGTCGATGGCGAGAGGCGCGAGTGTTCCCTCGAGTCGTTCGCAGGTACCGGTTTGGCATGCCATGCACTCGTACCGGTGAGTTTTGAAGTGCGTGCGGTCGGCGATTTGCTCGTCCGATTGCAGCAGCTGAGTCTCGACGTGCGGGCTTTCTATGATGTTGCCGCGTTCGCAACCGCTGCACTCGCTCTCTCCGGCACGACGCTCTTCATCGAGTTGGAGGAAGACGTTGGCGCTGCTGCCCGTGTGGTGGTATCGGACGGAGTGGCGCGTCGTCAGACCTTGTTGAGGCGCAGCCGACTGGGGCGCCGAACGCTCAAGCGAACCTGGATGGAGCTGATCGGCGAGTCGATGGTGCTCGCGCAGCGATTCGACCCTTTGCATGATCGCGAATCCGAGGCACGTTTAGCCAATCTGGTGTGGAATTCGGCACGTCGCGCTTCGCAAGAGGGCTCAGTGGTGGTCACACTGCCAACACCGCGCGGCGATTGTAGCGTCACGTTGACCCGCGATCAGTTTACGGCTCGTGCAGCGCCGATTTATCGGGAACTATCCGGTATGTTGCACGAGCTTCGACCTGCAGCAGCCCGCGTAGATTTGCTTGTGGCAGAACACGATCTGAGTTTGCCCGGCTTTATCGAGATGCTTGCCGATTTTCGTAGCTGCCGTGTCCTCAGCCTGCGACCAGAGACACTCGCGATCGCCGCGTCGATGCAAACGGTTACGACTGCCCCGACGGATGAGGTCCTCTTGTTACGTGGACATCCTGTCGGTGAAGCTATTGCAGGGGCGGATCTCGTCGAACTGCCGCAGCTCGGATCAGCGCGCGTTTGCCCGTCCCACGTGCTCTGGAATGCCGAGGTCAGACCGCTCACAGCGGGTTCGCTCGTCGAGATCGGACGCGAGGTGAGCACTAGTGGGTTGTCTCTTCCGGAGGGGCTAGCGGGCGTGTCACGCTGGCATTGTTCGTTACGCGTCACCTCGCGTGCGACAGAATTGATTGATCACAGCAGTTACGGTACTTGGGTCAATGATGAGCGGGTGATCGGGCGCGTCGACGTGTTTGCCGGTGATCGGATCCGGATCGGTGACCCGGGCATTGAGCTCACGTTGCTGACCATAGAGACATCCGATGGCGCGCCGGCGCGTTGAGGTTTTCAGCCTTTCGTTTCTCGACGTCATCTGCTGCGGCTTTGGCGCGGTCATTCTTTTCTACACCATCATCAGCGCCCAAAGTGGCATAGAGCGCACACGAAAGGCTGAAGATCTTGCGGCTGAGGTATCTCGACTCGAAGAAGAGGTCATTCGGGGCGCTCGTAATCTAGTCGAACTGAAAAACGCACTGCAGAAAACCGAGAGCGAGACGGTGTCGGCGACATCGCGTGTCACCCACTTGATCGAAGAGCTGCAGCGTAAGCGCGAAGAAAGCTTCATATACGACTCGACTACGCTGACGAAACGTGAGCGTATCGAAAAGCTGAAGGCGGAAGTCAAGGCTCTAGAAGAGAGCGCTCGACGCCTCGAGGCGAGTGCGAAAGTCGAAACACCGCGATCGGAGCGCGCCGGCGCAGGTAAGTCGTTGGCGAGTCGCCGGTACATCACCGGACTGACTCTGAAGGGTAAGCGTATCCTGGTGCTGTTTGATCGCTCTTCAAGCATGCTGGATGACGATCTAGTCAATGTTCTGCGACTCCGAAATTCTGCTCCGGCGACTCAAGCTTCCGCGTCGAAGTGGCGACGAGCGGGAGATATTGGTGCTTGGTTGATCTCGGAGATCCCACAAACATCCCAATACCAGTTTTATGTTTTCAACACCGGAGCTCAGCCTCTTTTGCCCGGAACAGACGGTGAGTGGTTATCGGGTAGTGACGACGCGGCTCGCGAAAAGATGCTGACGGCGCTCGGAGCGCTGCCGCCCGCAGGTGGCACCAGCTTGATCAATGCACTGCAGGCGACTCGTGCGATGCGGATACCGCCGGATCAGGTGATCTTGGTGACGGATGGACTACCGACTCAAGGAGCGACTCCACCAGCGCTACGGAAGTATGTCGACGCTGCTGCTCGAGCCAAGTTTTTTGATGAGGCGATTCGGGGGATCAATCGAAGCGTCCCCATCGATGTGATCTTGTTGCCTATGAAAGGCGACGTGCCCGCACCGCATCGATTTTGGGGTCTCGCTCGACAGACCAAGGGCGCCTTCGTGATGCCTTCGCCCGATTGGCCTTGAGGCGTCACTCATGAAGCGCAAGCAACGCGATACCGAAATTTTCAGCCTGTCTTTTCTCGATGTCATTTGCTGCGGCTTCGGTGCCATCATTCTGCTGCTGGTGCTGTCGGAATTCGGACAGCCGCTCGTCATCGAGAAATCAAGAAACGATCTCGAGTTGCAATTGAAGAAACTTCAGGAAGAGCTGTTCGTGATCCGCGGTGACTCCGAGCGTCTCGAGCGTGAGTTACGAGGTCGGGTTGATCTACTCCAAAAAGAGCGTTTGAACTTTGCGCGTGCGGCCGGCGAGATGTCGAGTCTGCGAGGGCAGTACGATACTTCGCGTCAAGAAGCCGCCGTCAGCAATATCGTCGAGAATGAACTGCTGTCCGCCTTTCAGGATCTGCAAGCTGAAAATCAGCGTTTGATCCAAATGTCACAGGCACGACGCAAGCTCAACACGCAGGCAGTCGGTGGTATTCCGGTAGACAGTGACTACGTGATTTTCCTCATCGACACCTCCGGCAGTATGCAAGGAGGACATTGGGAAACGGCGATGGAGGTGATGCGCGAGATCCTCGACATCTACCCGCGACTGAGGGGTTTGCAGATCGTTGATGACAACGGCCGCGAATTATTTGCGGGCACACGCGGTCGATGGTTGACCGATTCAAATAATCTGCGTGGCGATATCGTACAGCGAATGCGAAATTGGCGTGCATTCAGTGACTCTAATCCCGCTGATGGGATCGAGTTGGCGATCAAGAACTATTGGTCGGCTGACAAGCGCATCAGCATCTATGTGCTTGGCGACGAATTCACCGGAGAGACCATTCAGGGGGCTCTTGACGCGGTTGACCGGATCAATCGACCCGATGAGACGGGGCGTCGTCGCGTTCGAATCCATGCCGTAGGATTCCCCGAGGCGCCTGGCATGACCCCGTTTACAAACATTCGATTCTCAGCCTTAATGCGGGCCATGTGTGACCGGAACGACGGTACTTTCGTCGGTCTCACCAACGTCAAAACCTGCGGTATGACTATGGTCATTGGAGGCGTCACGACATGCGTCGGGGGCAACTGAGACGAAGATGGGTTACGTCAACCGTGCTGGTTCTGTCACTGGCCGGCTGTGGTGGCGTGGTGATCACCCCGGATCCTGTATTGCCCAAGGCGCTCGTCGAGCCAATCCCGGCGAGGGTCGGGTTGTTGCTGACGGCTGAGCAAAAATCCTTCGTACATTCTGAAACCCGTCATGGTGTGACTTGGGAGGTTGCATTGGGTACGGGTCAGCAACGACTTGTCCGTACGATGTTCTCGTCGATCTTTGGCGAGGTTCAAGAGTTCGCTGAGCTGGATTCCGCCCGAAAGACGACCGGGCTGCAGGCGATCTTCGAGCCTAAAATTGAGCAGTATTCTTTCGCGACGGCACAAGAGACGGGCGGTGAGTACGTCGCGGTCAGCATTCGTTACCGAATCGATGTCAGAACGGCCAATGGCGAGCGCTACGACTCTTTGACCCTGACGGGCTATGGCACCGCGATGGCTGACGGGTTTGGTTCCTCCGCGCCGATCGAGGCGGCAACATTGGCTGCGAAGCGTGATGCGGCAGCCAAATTCCTGACTCAAGTTGGCGGTTTGCCGTTGGTCAAAGAGTTGTCGGCTGGTCGCCCTTTACAGGCTGTCCCCGAGGCCGCCGCTATTGCGGCCGTCAGTGTCGAGGCGTTACCGATTCGTGCTTCAAGACGTTCGAGCAGTTTTTCTCCACTCAGTTCTTTGCCTGCGCAGCCTTGACCCAGACTTTTTCGCGTAGCGGCACACCGGTAGTTGCGACTACTTCAGCGCCCGAGACGCGCGGTCCGTAACGAGCTTTTCTGGCGGCGATGAGTGCGGCACGCGTTGTGGCCTCCGGGGCCGTGGAGCTGACAACTTTCGCATCAATTACTTTTCCGTCTGGACCGATATCTAGCGCAAACTCGATATCGTGCAGCGCATGTTGCGTTGGATCATCGGGTTTGAAGCGGGTGATGGAGGCAGCCGGTGCTCGGTAGACCAACAATCGCGGACTGTCCAGCAATCGCTCGGCATCCGTCCCGGTGAGGGACAAGATCTTAGCGGCCTCCAGATAACTTGCTTGCGCACGTTGCGTGCTGCCTGCGATCAAATACCAGTCGCCGAACTGAACCAGAGTTTCGGCATAGACGCGATCATCACGCGGCTTACTATCTGAAATGATATTGAGCGCAAACTTGAGGGCGCGTTCCCCATCGGCGTTGAGTCGACCGGCACCGGCCGACGATAAGAACGGTCCGCTGGCTTCGCTAGCCTCTCTCACCGAAGTCTCTGGTTCGACTTCCGGTCCGTAGATCCCTTCAAGTAACCAAGTCCGCGATAAACCGCGCAGCGCTGGGACGCCGACGATCGGTTTGTCAGCCGATTGTCGCTCCGCCAGCTGCAGCGCGCGCGCGTGCAGACCTCGGGCCGTCGTGTAGCGTCCGATGGACTCGTACCAACGAGCATATCGATCCAGAGGTTCGAGTAATCGCAGATCGTTTTTACCCGCAGCCGATTCGGCAACGCGGAATAGATATTGATGCTCCCGCTCGGCCTCGGTGAGCTGGCCGGTTGCGACGTATGCCTCGATCAGCGCATCGACGATATCGACTTGGGCTGGATTGAAAAGTCCATCCACGTTACGCGATAAATCGACCGCTCGCTTGAGCGGTATGACGGCATCATCTGCCTTGCGCTGGGCGAGAAAGGACTCGCCGAGTCCGTGCAAAGGACGGATCAACAGACTGTCTGCGCCCGCGCGGTCTCCGTCGATCAGTTGGATGGCTCGCTGGTAATGTTCAATTGCGACGTCGAATTTGCCCTGTCGGTAGGCGACCGTGCCGAGATTGGTCAGCGGGTTCACGAGTTCGCGTGAGCGGTCGTTCCCGTTCGATTCGATCAATCGAACCAGTGCCGTTGCGCGCTCCTCTGCGCTCGCCCAATCGCCAGCTTCAAAGGCACTCTTGAAACGTAGAAAGAGCTCGCCTTGTTCTGATGCGGATGTGGCCGATATCGGTTGGCCAAACGCGAGTAGACAGCCGAGTGCTGCAGCAAAGCCGAGTCGGAGTACTCGCGTCCGCAGTCGCGTCAGGGTTTCTCGAAGCGGTAGTGTGAAACGATCCATTCGCGGCCCCCTCGATAGCCGAACAATTCGGCGCACGACATGAAGAACACCCGCCAGTAGACCCACCATCGCAGCGCCTGCTCCGATCCGTAGGCTTGCACCATCACCGGCATCAGGGAATCACGATGAGCGTCCATATTCGCGAGCCACGCCTCAGAGGTCAACTGGTAGTGACGGCCATCCACCTGCCAGTGATCAACCAAGCGAAGATCACGCTGGAAATAATGAAATAGATCATCGCTCGGCATGATGCCGCCCGTAAAGAAATAACGCGCCATCCAATCCGACTCGTCACGAATTTCAAACGTGTAGGCAAAGCGGTGGTGCGTAAAGATGTGAACGAAGAGCGTCGCTTGCGGCGTCATCCACGACGCGACTCGCGCTAACAGCGTCTGATAGTTTCGCATGTGTTCGAACATCTCGACGGAAACGACACGGTCGAACTTTTCCGAGGCAGGGAAATCCAGTGCGTTGACATCGCAAGTGATGACTTCGAGATTCGTGAGACGGCGCGCCGTGGCTTGCCCGTCGATATACTTTTTTTGTGTCTTCGAGTTGGAGACGACCGTGATGCGTGAACGGGGATACTGCGCGGCCATCCACAGCGAGAGTGAACCCCAGCCACAGCCCAATTCCAGAATTCGGTCGCCATCTTTGATCGCAGCACGCTCGCAGGTGAGGGCGAGCATCCGAGCCTCGGCGGCATCGAGATTCTGCGCGGCACGGCTGACCTCGAAATCGTCGAAATAGCAACTCGAGTATTTCAGATGCCGGCCAAGCGTCTTGAGGTAGAAGTCGGTCGGAACCTCATAATGTTGGACGTTAGCGTCGGCAGTGTGAATGGCGATCGGACTCTCTCGAAGTTTCATGACGATTGCCATCAAATGGCGCTGCTGCGACTCGGGATCGCCTTTGTCTTCCTCGGCGAGGCGCTGCGCCAACAGTTGCCGGATTTGACGTCGGATCAACCAGTCGGGGACCTGGTCACGCTCAAGCAGGCTCATCGACAGTGATTTTCGGGGGGTCTTCATGGTTTTTCAGAGCGTAAAGTGGTCGATAAACGGAGCAAGATCGGCACCAGTATTTTGTACGAGACAAAAATCAAAACCGGGACGATCAGTAACCATCCAAGTGTTGCGTGGATGATGGCATCCCACAGCGTCACGATCGCGAAAAGCACACCTTCGGTCAAAAGTTCCATCGCTGCCGAGATCGTCATCGGCTGCGGTGTGGAGCCGAGGACGATTTCGCCCAGTCTCATGAAGGGAATGATCAACGCCAACTGCAACGGTGCGATGGCATAACTGACAAGTTGAATCGCTGCCAGATTCAAGCGCAACGTCAGTGCCAACACGGTCAAGGCCGGCGTTGACACACCGAGCACCGGAAACAACCCGACGCCCACGCCAAGCGCGACGCAGAGCGCAAGATCTCTGGGGGCCAAGCCTTGCCGCAACAGATTCAGTAAAGGTTCGACAAGGCGCTTCTTGAGCCAGTCCATGCGTTGTCAGCCACCGAAGAGTTTGGCGAGATCGGACTTGACCGCCTCTAGAGCGGCGGTGTCCGCTTTGATCCAAGCTTTTGGCTTGGGTCGAAAGTGATCGCAGAAGTTGGCGCGTTCCTTGTCGCGCACTTCTTCCGCCGTGGGTTCGCGGCAGCGCTTTGCGCGCGTCGTATCGTACTCCACGCAAAGTTTGCACACGTGCAGCTCGGCCCGGCAAGCTGGGCAAACTTCCAATCGACGCAGTGGCAAGCTCAAGCTTGCGAGCGAAGTGCCGCACTTCCAGCACTGAATGTCATGCGCCATTTTGCGAGACCTGCCAGCGATCCTGAAGGAAGTCCTTGAGAGCAAGTCCAGTGTGCGAGCGACCGGGGCGTTTCGCAAGAGATTGCGGCGATCCCGCCGCGACGATTCGTCCTCCATGATCTCCCGCCTCCGGTCCCATGTCGATAACCCAATCCGCCTCAGCGATCACATCCAGATTATGTTCGACCAAGACAACGGTGTTTCCGGCCGTCACCAGCCGATGCAGAACATGAATCAGCTTTTCCACGTCTGCCATGTGCAGACCAACCGTAGGTTCATCGAGTACGTAGAGTGTGTGCTTGGCCTTGCTTCGCAGCGGCTTTCGCAGGTCGGTGCGTACTTTGGCCAATTCCGTCACTAACTTGATGCGCTGAGCCTCACCGCCGGATAGTGTTGGGCTGTGTTGACCCAGCGTGAGATAGCCTAGCCCCACATCGCACAGCAACTGCAACACGTGCTTGATGACGGCATGGGAAGCAAAGAACTCAACCGCATCTTCGATACTCATATCGAGAACGTCACCGATGCTGCGACCACGCCACAGCACCGATAGCGTCTCGGGATCGAAGCGTTTTCCAAGACAGTCGTCGCACCTGACTTTCACATCCGGCAGAAAACTCATCTCGATGGTACGGATTCCCTGACCCTCACAGCTTTCGCAGCGGCCACCGGATGTATTGAACGAAAATCGTCCGGCAGCAAAACCCCTCAGCGTCGCCTCCGATGTGCCCGCATAGATTCGGCGAATGTCATCCCAGATGCCGACATAGGTGGCCGGGCAGGAGCGCGGGGTTTTTCCAATCGGTGTCTGGTCTACCTCGAGGACCCGATCAACTTGTTCGATATGTTCGATACGCCGACAGCCGATCGGCGAGCCACCGCTGACCAATGCATGAGCGCTGTCGAAAAGTACGTTGCGCGCCAACGTCGATTTGCCAGACCCCGAAACTCCCGTGATGACGACGAGTCGCCCGAGGGGAATTGGGATTTCCCGCTCTGCCAAGTTATGTAGTTTGGCATCGATGATCTTCAGGGCTGGATCATCCTTGCCCACTGGGCGCTGGGGAGATCGGGGATGACGAAGCGGTTCACGCAAATACAAACCGGTCACCGAGTTCGGATTCTTCAATAGATCCGCCATTCGACCGGCGCCAACCACGGTGCCGCCACGCACGCCGGCACCGGGTCCCAGATCGATGACATGATCTGCCCGGCGAATCGTATCTTCGTCATGTTCGACGACGACCAGGGTATTTTGATGTGTTGCGAGTTCGCCAAGAGCGTTGAGCAAAATGCGATTGTCGCGAGGATGTAAACCGATTGTGGGTTCATCCAAGACGTAGCACACCCCACGAAGGTTACTGCCGAGTTGCGCCGCCAGACGAATTCTTTGGGCTTCTCCACCGGAGAGCGTGGGTGCCGCGCGGTCGAGACTGAGATAACCCAAGCCGACGCGCTGCAAGAACGACAGTCGTCCGCGGATTTCGGCCAACAGGTCACGCGCAATCGACTGCTCTCGTTTATCGAGCCTCAAGCTCTTGAGCGACTTGCTGATTTGATCGACAGGCCGACAAGTAAACTCGCTAACGGATTGATCTTTGAAGCGCACGGCTCGAGCGACTCTGTTAAGTCGCGTACCGTGGCAGTCGTTGCAAATCGGCAAATTGGCTGAGTGTGGTTCTCGCCAAGTCGCTTCTTCGCCAGTTTGCTCCTCGTCGAATTCGTCGACGTTTGCACCTGTGCCAAAGCAGCTTGTACACCAACCTTGTTTGGAGTTGAAAGAGAAGAGGCGCGGATCGAGCTCGGCGAAACTCACGCCGCACGCAGGGCATGCGCGCTTGGTCGAGAAGACCACGGTTTTGCGTGCACCGGCGGCTAATACTTGTACGACACCTTTGCCATACGTCAATGCTTCGGCGAGTTTGCTGCGAAGATCCTGCTCACCCCGCGCAGAAATCCCCAATCGTGCGACGGGTAATTCGATATCGTGTTCCTTGAACCGATCGAGACGCGGCCAGGGCTTCACCGCGATCCGCTGACCATCGACGCGTAGGTCCTTGTAGCCCTTGCTACCGGCCCATTTTGCCAAGTCCGTGTAAAGGCCCTTCCTCGCGACCACCAGCGGCGCGAGCAAATCGATTGTTTGTCCTTTGAAGTCACGGAGGATTCGCGCCGTAATCGCGTCGACCGACTGGGGCTCTATCGGTATTTCGCAGTCGGGACAGTGCTGCGTACCGAGCTTCACATACAGCAGACGCAGGAAGTGGTAGATCTCGGTCAAGGTCGCAACGGTACTCTTACGACCGCCGCGACTGGTTCGTTGTTCGATGGCAACAGTGGGCGGTATGCCTCGGATCGAGTCTACTTCGGGCCTCGACGCTGGTTGGACAAATTGCCGCGCGTAGGCATTCAGTGACTCCAGATAACGGCGTTGTCCCTCATTAAAGATAATATCGAATGCCAGAGTCGACTTTCCGGATCCGGAGACGCCGGTGATGACAGTGAAAGCGTTACGTGGAATATCGACATCCACATGACGTAGGTTGTGCTCTCGAGCGTTACGCACCACGATGGCATGGTTGGTGTCGCGTTCCGGTTTGGCTACCGTCGAACGAGCCGGCTCGTGAATGCCATCGAGGTGGTAGTTTTTGAGTGCCACACCGGTATGCGATGTCGACTGCTCTGCAAGCTCAAGGGGTGTGCCCGTCGCGACGATCTCGCCGCCACGATCGCCACCCTCCGGGCCAAGATCGATGATCCAGTCGGCTGCTCGAATAACATCGAGATTATGTTCGATGACGATCAGCGAGTGCCCGGCGTCCAGCAGTTTTCGGAATGCGCGCAACAATTTGGCGATATCTTCAAAATGCAGTCCGGTCGTCGGCTCATCGAATAAAAACAACTTTCGATCGTGTGTGTTCTCCGATTCGGCAAGGTGCCCAGCCAGCTTCAGGCGTTGCGCCTCGCCGCCCGAGAGGGTCGGAACCGGTTGACCCAAACGTAGGTAATCGAGACCAACATCCACAAGTGGCGCGAGGCGACGGGCGAGCTCGGGCACTTCGCTGAAGAAGTCGATAGCTTCCGGGACCGTCATGGCCAACACGTCGGCGATGCTCGCTTCTCGTTTGCTTGGACCGGGATGCCGAATCTCCAAGGTTTCTTGTCGGTAACGACTGCCGTTGCAGTCCCCGCAACGCAGATACACATCGGACAGAAATTGCATTTCGACGTGCTCGAAGCCGCTGCCGGAGCAACCGGGACAGCGACCGTTACCTGAATTGAAGCTGAAGGTCCCCGCCGTGTAACCGCGCTCGCGCGCCTCGGGCAGTTTGGCGAAGCGTTCACGAATGACATCGAAGGCACCGACATAACTGGCCGGATTCGAGCGAGCGGTTCGACCGATCGGCGTCTGATCGACGAAAACCACATCTCGCAGGTGCTCGGCGCCGCGCAGTTCGCGAAAGGCAGCCGCCGCTTCTGTGGGTTTACCAAAGTGCTTCAGCAGCGCGGGATATAGCACGTCTTGTATGAGTGTCGACTTGCCGGAGCCTGAGACACCGGTGATACAGACGAGTTGATTCAATGGAAAACGCGCGTCCAATTCGCGCAGATTGTGCTGTGTTGCACCGAGCAGCTCCAACACCGCACTAGTTTTGGCCGAGCGTTTGCTTTGGGGTAATTCGACTTTTTTTCGGCCCGTGAGATAAGCGCCGGTCAGCGAGTCGGTGTTGGCGAGCACGGCACTCGGTGTGCCCCAGGCGACGATGCGACCGCCGTTCTCACCGGCACCCGGTCCCAGATCGAGCAAGCGATCAGCCTGTTGCATGATCTGGGGGTCATGCTCAACGACGAGTAGCGAGTTACCGGCGTTACGCAATCGCTGCATGACCTCGATGACGCGCTGCATATCGCGCGGATGCAAGCCGATAGATGGCTCATCCAGTACGAAGAGGGTATTCACCAGCGACGTGCCGAGCGCCGTCGTTAGGTTGATACGCTGCACCTCACCCCCGGAGAGCGTGCGCGACTGGCGATCGAGTGTCAGATAGCCGAGACCTACCTCGGAGAGATAGCGAAAGCGTCCGCGTATTTCCGCTAGCAGCATTGCTGTGGCTTCGTCGAGCGAGCCGGGTAGCACAAGGCGATCAAAAAACAGTCGTGCACGATCAATCGGCAGCAACATGAGATCGTGCACACCAAGACCTGGCAGCTCTTTTAGGGTCTTTGTACTCCAAGACGTATCTTTTGGTTTGAAGGGCAAAGCGCCTCGTAACGCGTCGCGTGCCAGCTCGTGATTACCCAGACGCCAAAGTAAGGACTGCGGCGCCAGTCTCGCACCCAAGCAGCTGCTGCAGGGTGTGTAAGCCCGATACTTCGACAGCAAAACTCGGATATGCATCTTGTAGGCTTTCGTCTCGAGCCATGCAAAGAAGCGACGGACGCCGTACCAGACGTTCTTCTTCCATTCGCCTTCGCCCTCGATGACCCAGTGCCGCTGGCTTTCGTCAAGATCGCGCCACGGCGTATCAAGAGGGATGCCTCTCTTGCGAGCCAGGCGTTCCATATCTTGCTGGCTTTCTCGGTAAGACTCAGTTTGCCAGGGACGAATCGCACCACTTCGCAGTGTCTTGGCGTGATCGGGAATCACGAGCCCGTAGTCGACACCAATGATTCGGCCAAAACCGCGGCAGACCTCGCACGCTCCTACCGGACTATTGAATGAGAAAGCGCTCGGAGACGGCTCCCGATAGTCGATGTCGCAACGCGCGCAGTGCAGCGTGTTGGAATAACGCCAAGTTTCGCGAACTGCAGGCGCTTCTGTTGCCTCCAGCACATGAATCGCAGTTTTCCCACGACCGAGCCGCAAGGCGCTTTCCAAGGATTCGGAGAGTCGCGCATCGTCAACGACAGCGATACGAAGACGATCCTGTATGACCTCGACCGAATCTTTTCGCCGAGCATGGATTCGGGTGTAGCCTTGTTTTTCCAACAAGGCGACGACCTCGGCGTCTTTGAAGTTTTTCGGAACCTTGATTTCGAAGCAGATCAACACGCGAGGATCGCCAAGCAGGGCTGCTCGGTGCCGCAGGTCAGCGCGGATGCTGGCGACGGTATCTTTGCGGACAGCGCTGCCGCAGCACTGGCAATAAAGCTCAGCCGTGCGAGCGAACAGGAGTTTCAGATGGTCGTTGAGCTCTGTCATCGTTCCGACGGTCGAGCGAGAGGTCCGCACGGGATTCGTCTGGTCGATGGCGATCGCTGGCGGAATACCCTCGATACGATCAACCGCAGGTTTGTCCATACGGTCGAGGAATTGACGCGCGTAGGGGGAAAACGTCTCTACGTAGCGCCGCTGGCCCTCCGCGTACAGGGTGTCGAACACCAGTGAGGACTTTCCCGACCCCGACACGCCGGTAACGACGACGAGCTCGCCCGTCGGTATCTCGATATCGAGATTTTTCAAATTATTCTGACGAGCGCCGCGAACGACGATCGATCCGTGATCGTAATCAGTCATGAGGTTACCGGCAGGTCAGCGTGGGGCGGGCAGCGCTTCGAGATATCGCTGGAGCAGTTCGAAAATGGCGGCTCGATAGTCTGCGCTCGGAGGACGCACTGAGCGCTCATCAACCGAGCAACCCTCGACCTTGAGGGTTTCAGCGGACAATTCGGCAGCGTTTTCGAGAGCGTAGTAACGAAACCAATCGAGGAGCGGGAGGCTTCGGGTGCCTCGCTGCGAGTGATAATCGACATGAGCCAAAAAATTTCGAGCGGTGTGCTCGATGACCAGCGGGTCGACCCCGGCGGCATGGCAGTCTGTCAACCACGGTTCGGACGGCGTCATGGCGGCTGAATCCTTTCGAGTCCCATAACTAGTAGGTGCAGCGCACTCTAACATTTTGGTCTAATGCACACCCCATGCAGACTGCACCCGACATCTTTTCCCACCGCAAGTACTGGGCCTCTCGCTTTGGCGTGGCGCCCTTCCTGCCCATGTGTCGTGCAGAGATGGACGCGCTCGGCTGGGACAGCTGCGACATCATCGTCGTGACAGGCGACGCCTAT
>SXGQ01335875.1_pt1 | contig 33254 bp, 48 predicted proteins | sample 3178371 | NCBI WGS metagenome assembly SXGQ01 (sample SAMN11356859, study PRJNA531348) | freshwater metagenome | isolation source: freshwater sample F1-20 | place: China: Fuxian Lake, Yuxi | collected 2017-12-25 | reverse complement strand
GTTGCCCTCTGCCAGCCATGCGAGGTAGGCTTGATAGTCTGTGTTCGCTGGGTCGAAGGGGATGGACATGTTATTTCCTTTTAAGACGGAGCAAACTTCATTGGTTAAGCTGTCTTTTATTAGTTTGTACATTTATAGCTCCGCAGAAAATAACAAATAAGCGTTTGTATTAGCGCCTGAACATTGTGATACTTGTCCACCAGTTAAGCCACCAGCAGTAGTAAAGTTAAGTCGGCTATTAAATTGCGACCCTTCTCCCAATGTTGGGGCAGCATTACAGGCTGTGACAGCAACTGAGTAAACTTGATAATCTGCCGCAGTTCCTGTAGTTGTTAAAGTTGGTGCTGCCCTAAATGCAACAGGGTGCTGTATCAGCATTTGAACTGTTGTTGCACTTACTGTGCTCCCCAAGCCAAGCCTGTCAATAGAATTAGTCCCGTTTTTTATCATCAGCGCATACCGCAAGCACAACCCCAACTCCGTGCCATACGGCCGATAGTCAAAGCTGGTGGCTGTGCTGCCTTTTTCTAGCTGGACATTGGTGATATGCAAAAACTCGCCCAAAGAGGTTGTGGTTACATCTGACCAAATAAACAGAATGATGTTTGAAGTTGATGCTGTGTCCACATTGGCAGTTACGCTGTAAGTAGCAAAAGATGTAGTGACATTCAGATTGGCTGGTGTGTTCTCATAAGTCGCATTAGCAATAAGAGTTGGATTTGTACCTTCAACATTCCATGCAGAAATAATGTCTGAGGTAACAGTATCAGCAGTACCAGACCATGCAACAATCGCACATTTCACATTATCAAGATTGGTTGTTGAAGAAACCTTTGCTTGAAAAGACAAGGTAACCGCACCGCCAATCGCATCAGAACAGTTTGCGTTTTCAATAATCTGAGCAATACCAAATTTCTTGTTGACTGTTTCTACATCTAGCCCAATAGAAAACTTTGCGCCTGTTGGAACAGTTGTTGTTTGTGTTACATCAATAATGTCGTTGCCGTCAGACAAGATGTAGAACCTATCCAAGACATAAGTATCGTCATTGTTTGCACCATCTGTAGAGGTAAAGGATGTGCCTCGCTGTGCTACTCCCATCCCGCCATTGATAATGCGGTTCTTGAAGCCGAAGTTGCTGGACGCATTAAAGACATCATAGCCATTCACCTTGGCAGTGACTTCTCCAGTGCCTTTGCCAACCAGCTTTAAGCCAACATTTGTATCACCCCCGGACGCTGTCAATGTTGGTGCGCCACCAGTGGCAGCATTGGCCAGTGTCAATTCGTTCACAGCAGACGCTGTGGCCGTCACCTTTAGCAACTCATTGCCGTTGGTGTCAATAACATCACCGACCAGCTTCAGGTTCTTACCAGAGCCAATGTTCAGGCCGACAGATGTGCCTGTGCCGTTGGCTGTAAACAGCGCATCTACCAAGTCCAGGTCAGCATTGACCTTCGTTCCCCAAGTGTCTGTCGATGCCCCTACCTCGGGTTTTGTTAGCAGTAGGTTGGTGGTGGTGGTATCTGCCATGCGTTGCTCCTAAATAGGTGTCCAAGTCTCAGAATTATCAACGATTGCAGTCCAACTTTCTGCACTGTCGCTGATTGGTGTGTAAGTTTCTGCGCTGTCTGGTATCGCACCCCAGCCAAAGCCAAAGATGATGCCGACACCACCAGTGGCGCTGTTGCCTGTCAATTCAATCGTGATGACATTGCTGACAGTTCCAACAGCACCCGTTGCATCAACACCCGTAATCGCTTGGAATGTGATGACCTCACTCGGCATTGTCTCCACAGCACCCGTGGCCACATTGCCTGTGACCGCTGTCGTGCTGGTGATGCTGACAGAGCCGACAGCACCTGTGGCTGCGTTGCCGGTGGCGGCAAATGCAATGCTTGGTACAACTGTGTCAACCGCACCTGTTGCCGCATTGCCTGTGATGGCTTGGGATGATTCGGCCAGTACAGAGCCGACAGCACCCGTGGCCGCATTGCCGATCAGGTCAACAGATACAGACAGCCCGACTGTGCCGACATTGCCTGTGGCAATCGTGCCGTCCTCTTGGACAGACCTGTCAGCCAGCAAATTGCCAGCAGCACCAGTTGCCTGGTTGCCGCTGATGACGACATTGCCTATGCCATAAACACCAAGTCCGTAGTATCCCGTTCCATAAGCAGCCATGCCGCTGCTCCTTGGTTATGCAATACGAATCAGGCCGGTGCTGGCGTCATTGACGGGCATGGTCAGCGTGAATGTGCCAGCGGTCACTGTTTGCGAGCCAAAGGTATGGACACTGACCGCTTTGTTTGACTGTGTGCTGTTGTAGATCAGGACAGCATCAAACGCGGTGGACAGAGTGACGGCGCTGTAACTAATGCTGGCGCTGGGGGTCACAAAGGCTGTCGTGCCGCTGGTGCTTGGCGCCGTGCCAAAGGTCACTGTCACGCCGCCGGCAGTGTAGCCAGTGCCACTCACCTCGTTGGTGGCACTGTAGGCCGTGGTGGACGCATTAACAGTGGCAGATGCCAAGTACAGCGCAGCCTTGAAGGTGTCGGCAGCCGTTGATGCACGGGTCACGCCAGTGCCAAAGTTGTGATGACCGACAAGCAGCTCACCTTTGAAGCTGGTACACATTGCTTGAGTATTTGCCATGTCAATCCTTAAATTGCTTGGGTTTCGCCATCAGCGAAAACACCGCGTTTCAAAACCATGTTTACTGACCGGTGAACCAACTCGCCATCAAGCCAATATTCCACCCAGCTTGTCGCCTCGGTGTCGTTCTCCACAGACCCTTCACGCTTTTCAAGCAGTGCCTCATCCATGTCGCCTTTGGTGGTGGTAATCATCCGAATGTCCTTGCTCTAGTCAAAAGTGCGCCGCCTGATGTCGCGCCTCGGTCATCAGCGACTTGCAGGTCGGTTAAGGCACGCTCATAGAGACTTGCCCACACCGAGATTCTATTGTCATCTTGCAGATATGGCGCAGCCTGAAGCAGACTTCCATACAAATATGCGTCTGGGCTTGACTCCAGAATAAAGTTGGTCGCCACTGACGCCGACAATTTGCTCAGTTTTGCGTAATATGTCAACTCGGTAGCGTAGTTGCTGTCTGGCGTTGGCACAAGCCTGAACTGACCACCAACCACACCAAAAAACTTTGGTCTGCCGCTGGCCGTGTATTTGGTTGACTCGGCATCCAGCGCATCAATCGTCATAAAGGACAAAGGCTGCACGGGGTTTGTGCCACTCAATTTGAAGGATTTGACCTCTAAAAAGTCATTGGGTGTTGCCCCATATTCAGCATTGAATGACGCATTGGCTCTGACAATCATCTGGCGTGTGCGTAGCGTGCGCTCCATCTGCGCCTCAGCCAGAGAGATGAAGTCAGCAATAGCTGCCGTCAGGTCTGACCGATTGAGCCAATCGGCAATCGATGCCTTCAATTCAGTGTAGGTTGTCAGAGCCATCAGACTGCCTCAATTTCTTTCATCACCCAGGTGTGATCATGCTTGAATTCAAAAGTGCCAATGTGGCCAATCTCTTTGCTCACATCGTGATCTATCCATATTTTAAACCCAGCAGCAGCCGCTTTCTGACAAAAGAAAACATCCTCGCCAATGTAGCCTCTTTTGTCATGGCGCCAAGGTGTTTCAAACCAAGGCTCGGCCAGCGCCTCAAAGACATTTTTCTTGATCAGCATCACGCCCATCCCCACGCTTCCCACCTCTTGCAGTCCAGTGGATTCAGGCATCGTCCAGACCAGCTCTCTTTCGCCATTCTCTTTGTACAGTTGCGCAGTCGGGCCAGTAGGCATTCTGCGCCTGGCGCAGTTGGTGGCCACAATATCTAGGTCATGCTTGAGCAGCCGCCCGATCATGTCTTGCGGAAACCGCATGTCAGAGTCAATGAACAGGATGTGGCTGCAATCCTCACGCATTGCGTCCAGTGATAGCTCTGCCCTCTGGTTGGCAATCAATGTGCCTTGGCTGATCTTGAGGCTCACAGCGTCATTGGTGTTGAGCGTGTGGTACGCCACCATGTTCACCAAGTCGTAGCTGTACATGGTGTGAACCATGTCTCTGGCTGGCGTGCAGACTGCAATATAGTTCATACCTCTCCTGGTCGTGTTCTAAAAAACTGATTGTCTGGATCATTGAGCCAGCGCTTCATATACTCTTGATCATCGATCTTGCCTTCAGCTTTCATCTTGTAATAGAGAGCTTCGGGGATGGATGCCACCAAGTGCCACTCGCCATTCCAGTTGGCCTTGCCGTCCATAGCGTTGTAGATGGCCTTGTTGGCCTCAATGACCGCAGTCACATCTTGTTCTGTTTGGATCGTCACATCACCGGTATCAGCATTCTCATGCCAGTAGCGATTGATGCCTTGATCTTTGTTTTCGCCAAATAGTCTTTTGTGAATCATTTAAAAAAGGGCCAGATTTCTCTGGCCCTTCCCGTTGCTTACTGTTAAGAAGTAACCAAGTCAGCGGCCAAGCCGTGAGCATTTTCTGCCAGCACCTTCAGGCCGTACTCGACAAGCAGCATGCGCTTGTCGGCATCGCCTGTTTTGGCCAGTTCGATTTGCTGGTAAGGACGCAGCACAACCATCTTGGCATAGTCAGGGTCAAGCACAAACGCATCACGCTCACGCTGGAAGCGGTTTGCAATCACAGACACATTGCCGAAGTCAGAGACATAAATGTCAACCGCACCGATCAATGTGGCTGGTTTTGCACCGCCATCAATGTTGAAGCGTGAAGATGCGATACCAGAAAATCCAGATACGCGCTGCTTGTTGACAGGGCCAACCATCAAGATTTTTGGCGTGCCGCCAGCAGTCCACACCTTCTGAATCACATTCTTGAGAATGGTTTCAGTAAATGTACGAACAGTGCCATCGGTTCGGGCCGCGCTTGGCAGCGTGCTGTACGTTGGGCTAGCACCGTTGGTGGTGTCAAAGTCAATGTTGGTCTTCAAGAAGGCCGTCAAAGAACCCGTCTTCCGCGCCGTGGTGGTGTTACCTGCGTCAGCACCAGTGTTGGACAACATAATGAACTCTTGGTCACGCTTTAGCTCGCTGCCCCTTTTAGCTATTTGGTATGCTAGTTCAGAGCGTCTGCCTGCCTTATTTACTACTTCTTCAGTAGCTGACAAGACAATAGTCTTGCGGCTGATCTGGCAGTAATTTTGAACGCGCACGGTAGCAACCACGGCGTCAAAAGTTCCGACATCATCACCCTCAAGCTGGGCGTTGGCAGCGGCTGCGGCCAAAGTATCTGTTTGAAATTCAAACAGAGTATTGGTCACATTCTCAGTGCCAATGTTGGACATGAACGGTGTCTCTTCAGGTGCAATATTTGTTATTACATTTGAAAGGTCTTCCCGAATGCCCTTAGCACTATAGGTTGTAAATGTGTTCGTTACGATTGTCATAATGGATCATCCTAAAAGTTTGTAAATTGCATCAGCCGCGTCATCGACACGGCCCGTTTTTGCAAGACGCTGTTGTGCGCGCATACTTTCAGTTGTTGTCGAAACCCGACCCGCTGCTCCTGGCTTGGCTGGTCGTGGGCCATTGGTCACAGGCTTAATGCCCTGGCGCTTGCTCATCATCTGGTCATAAAGCCCCGCTTTGCGGAGCAACAAAACCAGTCGATGGTCATAGACGCTGTTCAAGTCCTCATCAGAAAAGCCTGCTTTTTTGGCAGACTCAACAACCAAAGCCTTCTCAGCTTTTGCAACCTTGGAATCTTTCCACGATGGCAATGCTGCCAGCAGCGCCTCCTTTTGAAGGATTAACTGCTGCTCAAGTGCTTGCTGCTGTTCACGCTGAGAGGTTTGATAAAGTCTTTGCTGCTCGGCCTGAATAGCTAAGGCTTTCTCTTGTCTCTCACGCATGACTTCTTTTTGCCGCACCCATTCAATTGGGTCTTCGTTGTAAAGACGATCCAAATCGACCTGCGGCTCTGTGGCTTGAAGCTGTGCTTGCAATGCTCCCAACAATTGAGCGTACTGTCCGCGCTCGGCCCGAATTGCTTGCGTCTCTGCCTCGACTTGCTTGCGCACCTCGGCGATCTGCTGCGTTTTTCGGGTGTAGTCCTGAGTTCGTGTGTAGCCCTTTTGAAGCTCATCCAGCGTTACAGAAACTTCCTTGCCGTCTACTTTGACGGTAAAAGTCTGCGGCTGTTCTTGCTCCTCGGGCTGCTCATCTTCTCCTGACTGTTCCTCTAAGGTTTCTTCCTCTGGCGCGTCTTCCACACCAGAATCATCCTCCTCAGAGGCCGCTACCTCAGAACCCTCATCGGACTCCTCGGTTAACTGCGTCTCGCCAACTTGTGCTTGTCCTTCTTCAGGGGCCATCATTTGCGAGATTGCATTGGCCGCATCGGCCACATTCGTTGCTTGAATTGACATTATTAAACCTTAAATCAAACGATTTGTGCGGTCTGCTGCTTTTTGAGCAATCTTTCCCGCGTCCATGACCTTGATGATTTCTTGGCGCAGCAGGTCAATCGCCTGCAACATGCACCAAGCCGTTTCGCGCTTGGCCGTATCCTCCGGCTTTGATGACCGGAACAACCAAAGCTGATCATTCTCCAGCTTGCGAATCGCCGCGCTCAAAGTCTCATCCTCTAGGACTTGCTGGGCCTTGCGGCCCCGTCTAATTTCGTCTTCCATTTACTGTGCCATTCCTTGAAAGGTTGATGGGTTCATCATCGGCGGCATAGGTGGCTGCTGCTGCTCAATAAACTGAGCCGCCTGCTGCTGGGCCAGCGCTGCCTGCTGACGAATTGCTTCACGATCAACATTCTGAGCCGCATCAATTTCGGCAGTAGAGATCGCTGATTTGTACTTTAACTCAATTTCGTATTTTTTGAGGTACAGGTCTTGAGCCATCTGGTCGCGCTTGAGATCGTCATCCATCATCATCTGCTGGCGCTTTAGCTCCAGCTCTGCCGCCTTCTTCTGGATGTCAGCCTTGATCGACTCGGCCTGCACCCCTGCCAAAACCTCCTCCGGTGTTGGCTTTGGAGCTGGTGGTGCTGGTGGCTGGTAGTCAGCAGGTATGTCTTGAAAGTAGCTGTTGGCATCCACAAACCCTGACAACTCTGTGATTTTGCGCAGGGTATTGCTAAACTGCTGCGGCGTGACCAATGGGTTGGTCGGGCCAAGAGTCTGCAAGATTTCTTGCTGCTTACCCAAAATCATCATCAGCGACTGCAAACGCTCGTTGGTGTCGCCGTTACCCAGAGCGATATTGATGTTGACATCCATGCTGGTTTCCCAGTGGCGCGGGTCAATCATCACAAACTCGTTGCGCATACGCACCATCCGCGCCTTGTCCTGATGCGTTACCGCCAGAAACAAAATACCCTTGAACAGCTTTTTCATGCCCTCGGCCAGAATTCGGGCTGTCAACTCAATGCGCCCTTGGCTGGCGCTGATGGTGGCGGCCACCGCCGCCTTGGTGCTGGACTGCAATGCGTCAGCATTCAAACCCATCGCCGCCTTGCTCATGCCGGTGCGGTCTTCGCGCAATTGATCCATGTAGTCCAGCATCGGGAATGCGGCCTGACCGACAAATGGGGTGCTCAAGGGCTGCACCATGCCAGGCGCACGCATCCGAATGATGGCGCCCGTCTCGTTGTTCAGCACATCGTCAATGTTGACCTGACCCTCAACAATCGCCGTGCGCGGATGAATTGACTGCGCCAAGCTGTCTAGCGTGTTCCTGAGTATTTCTGACTTGATCTCTTGCAAGTCGCGGGTGATGTCAAAAATTGACATCGCCTCCAGTGGGCTGGTGTGCGGCTCGGGGTCGCAGGGAAAATCAGCAAAGGGAATATAACTGGCCGGCAGATTGCGCACCACCTTGTAGCCACTGCCCATGCAGCAGACTTTGCGCAACTCTGCAATGCCGTCACCGTCATAGTCCACGCGAGAATAAGCCTCGATGTACAGCACCCTTCTCATCATCGGGTTGGCCACGGTGTCGCCAAAGGTGGTCGATAGTGGCTGCCGCGCCAAATACTCGTCATTGCTGTCGAGATCGCTGCTTGAGATATTTTCGTCAATCTCATCTTGGTCATAACCCATCGCCAGCAGGTCGGTCACTGTGGCCATCTGCCGGTGAGCAATGATGCTGGCATCGTCAAACGATCTGGCACGCCTGTCCAGCAACAACTCCTCTGGCGGCACGGCCAGCACGGTGATGCGGCCATCCTTGCTCACACGCTTGACCTGCACATCGTGCAGCATGGCCGCAGGCATCATCTGACCTGTCGCTGGGTCAATCATTGGCTCCAGCATATCGGGGTCAGGGTAAGAAACCACCACCTTGACCTCGGCATCAGGTTCCTGCATCACCATTTGCAGGGTCTGCTCATCCAGACCGGTGTACTCGTCAATGTGGACTTTCTCTTCATCCGTCCAATAAAACTTGGCAATGCCGCACTTCCTGACCAGCGCATCCTTGAAAATAGCATAGGTGGTCAAAAAACCGCTGTTGTCATTCTGGTAGATGTAGTTCACATAATCGGTTGCCTGCTGCGCCATCGCAATGTCTTCAGGGCCGCGTGGCACAAACTCCACCACCTTTTCTGAAGAGAAAAACACCCGCATCAGGCTTGGCAGCATGGCGCTCACGGTGTCGCGCACCTCCATAGCCACCACCTTGCTATTGCCCTCGACCTCATTTCCAAACGGATCGCCTCGGTAGTATTCAGTCCCTTTGGCGCGTGTAGGCGACAAGTCACTGTCCACATAGCTGACCGCATCGGTCAGGTCTTGCGTGATGATCGCTTGCAGCTCTGCATCATCCATTGGCTCGGTGGCTGCAATGTCGGTGGATAAATTTTCGATAATGTTTTCAATCATGGCTTGACCTTTGTAAGAACCACATACATGGAGTCCACAGCCCTTGGGGTGCGGATAATTTCGTCTTGTGGCAATTCTAGTGATTCTCCTACCTTTGAGAGCCTCATTTCCAGCGTTGTCAGCTCAAACCGATCTGGCCAACCCAAGTACCAGTGCCACTCGGTGTAATACTTCCAAGAATTTTCGTTAAATGCCCGGACATGGGTCGGGTCTTGCCACGCGCCAAGGCTCAAGTCATACGGCACATGAATGCGCATCTGGCCGCCCACCTTTAGCAGTTCTTTGCAGTTTGTCATGGCATCGACCAGGTTGGGGATGTGTTCTAGCACATCATTGGCCACAATGGCCTCAAACATACCTGGCACGATCTCCAGCTGCCCAAAGCGCGTCTTTAGCGTGTCGCCCCACTTGACCTTGCTGATATCAACCAGCCAGTCAGGATTCTTGCTGGCTTGAATATCTGCATTGAGATACTTAGGATTCCAGTCTTTGCCAGACCCAAGGTTAAGAACCAAACCAGGCACTCGCATAATTTGGTCGATTCTCTTTGAGCCATGGCAGCGCATCCTCGTGCAGCTGCTTGGCATTCATGCCAATGGTGTTGCTGCCAATGTGGTGGACATAGCTGGCTGACACATAGTGACCATAGCCCTTTTGGACCAGGTCCATGCAGTGGACATCGTCTGAGTACCAATTTAATGGGGGAAACTTTGCCTCTTCAAATGCATCGCTTGATATCCATGCAAAAATTGGGCTAATCTCTTGGACCAGCTTGATGTGCGACTCCGATGGGAATTTGTAGAAACTCAATCGCTCACCAGGCTGGCAAATGCGCACATTCTGGCCAGACCTTGCCGCATCACTTCGAGCCGCCACCCACCCAGCCTTGAAACTGTTCATGGTCCTGACAATGTCAACATCTTCCATCAACACCTTCACGCTGGTTGGGGTTAGCACAATGTCATCATTGGCCACAATGCAAGACGACCAGTCCTTCAAAGCCGCCTCAATGATCTCGTTGTAGTCCTCGCCAAAGTTCCTTGGCTGGCCATAAATTTTGTAGTCTGCTTGGAAATTCTCGATCACCGACTCTGGGCCTCTAAGATAGACCGGACACTCTGGAGCGTACTGTTTGATCGACTCCAGCAGCACCGCCAGACCATGCCCTCTGACTGTAGCAATGACAATCGGGCAGATCACTTCTTGGACTTGTTTCTGGCGCTGATCGCCGCCGCCTTAGCCTTGGCATCGGCTTTCGAGCTGGCGCCCCAGGCTTTAAGTGACAGCAGCAGGCGTGTGGGCTTGCCGTCTTTGTATTCTGGACCGTCATTGCCGGCCATGCGTGCCAAAAAGCTGGCCCTGCGCGGGTTGTCGCCTGCCTTGACGGGTGCTTTGATGTCTTGGCCTGCCGCCTTCAGACTGGCACGGCCCTTGGCATTCAAGCCGCCCTTTGGGTTTTGACCCTCTTTGCGCTGCCAAGCTGGGGTCTTCATCTTAAGCCCCTCGTCTTGGCCGCTATTTTTTTCGGCTGGGCCACAAACTGCTTGCCTTGAGCTTTTCCAGCGCGTTTCGCCCGAGTTGTCGCAGCGTACTCAGCAGGGCTGAGACTTTTAATTGCAGATTCTGGCAAATATCGCTCACCAGTGACAGAAGATTTTTTACCACTTTTCGTTCTCCATTTTTGGTCGCCCCAGTTTTTCAGGCTCTGCTGTGGTGCTTTCATTTGTAGCCCCCGCCTTTTTCCTTGTAAGACTTGGCCAAAAGCTGCGCTTTTCTCGCGCTCCACTGCCCAGCCGCCGTACCCTGCACCGCCCGACCCTTGATTGACTCAAACAAAGCCTTTCGCATGGTCGGCTTGGTGTAGTTACCAGCCGCATTGACCGTTGACTTGGACTTGGCAGGCTTGGTGTGTTTCATTTCTTTTGTCCAATCTTGATGACCAGCATGGCCTTGGTCTTGTCTTCCATGTCTTCACCCTCCACCGCGCTGTTTTCGCCGCCTTCGTAGTCCTCATCCTCATCGCTCTCAGTCACCCAAGCATCGCAGGTGCGGCTGGCCGCGCACTTGAAATCAAAGATTTCGCAGTAGCCCAGATCAGCCTCGTCAATTACTTCCTCGGCATCACCCTCAGAGCCAATGCCCTTTTCAATGCAATCCAGCATCCCCTCGTCCTGGTTAAAAGCCGCGCAATTCCCGCACCGGCTCATCTTGGCGTCCTCCACACTGACCTCCCACTGGTCAGCCTTGGCCTTCCAAAATGCAGTATTCGGCAGGTCAGGATTTTCAGGGCCGTAGTCGGCGCTGTTGATCGCCTTAGCTCTGTTTTTGAGGTTGACAGTGATGTCTTGGGTGGCCGCAGGACAGCTTTCGCCGGCCTCATCATCACCCATCAATTGACTCATGGTTTCTTTGATCGTGGCCATCAGCGCATCCCCTTTGTTTTCATGTTTTTGGCAGTCCGGCTGCCGCGCATGGGCAGCTTGGCCTCAGACAGCGCAATGGCAATCGCCTGCTTTGGATTCTTGACCGGCTTGCCGCTGCTGGTCAGCTTGCCAGCCTTGAACTCACCCATCACCTTGCCTACCTTTTTCTGGCCTTTGGTCATCATGGTCAAACTCCTTGGTTGAAATGCCCAATTATGCAACTCTGGACAGGTTTCGGCGCAGCGGCTGGCTCCACTTGTTGCTGCCTGCACTGCCGTACATGCCGCTGATTGCGTCAGACGCAAAGGTCAAAACAAAGGCATCAGCCTTGTCGGGACTCGGCAGACCCCGTTTTTTGATCTCATCCTTGCCCTCGATGGCAATTTTGCCATTGCTAGTGAAGGTGTAGCGCACTGTGGCCAACTCACTGATCAGCACCTCATCCTTGGCCAGTTTGCAGTCACGCGCCTCCAGCCACGCCTTGGCCTTGTACCAAAGCTCGGCCTTCAAATTGCGGTATGTCCCGCCCATTGCTGGAGATTCGCTGACATTGATCCCCCGCGCCGGCAGGCCCAGCTCCCGCAGCCGATCAACCACCCCAGCCCCCAGGCCAATGCTGTCCACCAAAATCTCCCGTGGCTGCTCAAATGGCGCCAGCACATTGAACTCGGCCACCACCGCACCCGTCAATTGCATCAAATCCAGATTCTTCCAAGTGCGGATGCTCTCCGTCACCACATTGCCCTGCCGCTTGCACAGCGCTGACCTGTCACTGCCAAACCGCGCCACATCCAGCCCCCAAACTACTGGAGCCGACTTAGATGCCGCCACATCCCTGTGCAGCGCACTTTCCAATAAATCCATCGGGATCACAGTGTCATCATCGCCCCTTGGAAACTCCCCGATTACCCTGATGCGGTAGACGTTGCTGTCCTCGCCGTAGCGCATGGCCATCTCGTTGATGTACTCCTGCGACACCCGTGGCGAGTCGCTGCACGCGACCTGAAATGTTGTCCACTCATCACTCAGCCGTGTGTGCGTGTCGTAGAAGAACCCGCTTGACCGCACCGGATTGCCCAGCAGCAGGGTCACAGCGTTATGGCCAGACATCGAGCCAGCCGCCGCCTCGAACACCTGCTCCGGCACGCCAGACGCCTCATCGGCCACCAGCATCACATACTCAGAGTGAATGCCTTGAAGCGCTTCCGGCTGCTCTGCCCTGCTGGTTCGTGCTGAGATAAACATCTCAGTGGGCGCTGCGTTGAACTCAATCCTTTCTTGCTTGACAGTCAACAAGGTCTGCAAAGGCGCAGGCATCGCGTTGATCCACCTCTTCAACTCCGCAAACATGGCGTCATACAACTGGCTGCTGGTCGGTGCAGTAACCACCACCTTGACAGGGCTGCGGGTCATAAAGTACCAGAGCATTGCCCATGAGCTTGCCGTGGATTTGCCCACCCCGTGGCCAGATCGCACGCTGATCTTTCGATCCCCTCGGGCAATCGCCCTCAAAAACTTCTCTTGCCAAGGGTCAGGGTCTACACCCAGCACCTCCTTGACAAACAGCACGGGGTCGTTGTGATACCTAGCAACCCACTCGGCAAAGACATTGTTTTTGATCATGTTGAATTTTTAACGCCCCCGAAGGGGCGTTGTTTTTATTTTTTCATGTTGTCCATAATTGCAAGGACATGGGCAAGATTCAAAGCTGCTTGAGTAAAGCGCAGTGCGTCTTCACTTTTTACAGACTTGTCTATCTTTTCAGACAGCAACTTGATTGCAGTTTCGATTTCGTTTTTCATGGGTTTTATCTCCATTTGTCCCACACTTTAAAAACAGGTAGTGTGGGTCACCTGTAAATCATGTTGACTCTAACCCATTGTCAAAGGCCCACTTGTTCGGTCATGTGTTCTTCTCCTTGAGTTTGGCTTCGATTACTGCATAGAAATCTGGCGCCCAATCTCCGTCACGGATTTCTTCCCAGCTCTCCATGACTTCTTCAGGAGTCAGCCCAACCCATGTGCGCTGTGGTGGGGCGGTGTAGAGAGGAATCCAATCACCTTGACCTTCAATAAGTTCTAACCAAACTTCATGGTGAATCATTCTGAAATCAAGATAATGAAACCATGCAAAAGGCTCCTGCACTGGCTGTGCCATCATTTTCGTGGCGTCACGAATATGATCTGGCTGTGCCAAGGCTTCTTTGATGGCGGTGATGGCTTTATTCCAGTTGCGTAAATCCTCTAAAGGAAAGTCAACAATATGCATATCATCCAACGCCTCCAGCGCCAGCTTCAGTGCTGCTTCTTTGGTCATGTGTTCCCCTGTGGTGGTGTGCATGTGTGAATCGTAGCCGGGTCAGCAGTGCGCTTGCCGCAGCGTGGGCAGAAGTTGCGTTCGTCTTTGGTCATATCAGCAGACTCCATATCCACAGCCCAGTAAAAAACAGACCCAGGCAGACCACCACCAGCGCCACTAGCAAAAAACCAACGACAACACTGCCGATCACTTGCCAAGTTTCCGGCACTGGCTCAATGTCATCAGGCACCGCCGGATACGCCTTGACCTTGCGGGTGGTCATGTCCTCCAGCCCCGCATCGGTAAAGTGGCACAGGTGCTCGCATTGAGGCTTATGTGGGCAGAGAGTGCTGCCCGTGTCGCACACTGATTTCATGTTGCCGCCTCCTTGGTTTCCTCAGTCGCCAGATACGCCTTCAGTCTCTTCACTCTGTTCTTGTTATACGCCACCAGTGCGGACGCGTACTCGACACCACTTTCTGCCGCCAGCAACTCATGCTCGGCATGCAGCAACTCATGCGCCACGGCCTGCGCTGGCGTCACAGTTTTGAGCATCAATCTCAATTCAGTCCACATATATTTAATCATCGTTTCTCCCTTTTAATAATTCGACCAATTGTCATATCACTTACTTCAAATCTCTTGGCTATCTCTTTTTTAGTTATTCCTTGACTAAATAACTTCAATACTCTAGCAATAGATATGTTTATTCTCGGTCTGCCAGCGCCTTTTCTTTTGCCGCCATGCTTCATTTATATCTATCCTCTTTAATCGCAATCTCAATTACTTCCTTCATGTAATCGCTAATTAACTCAAATATATCCGCGCCATTTACCCACACTTCAACCAAAATAACCTGCTCAGGGATAGCCGGCTCAATCACTACGCCTGCCTCTTTAACTTCAGGCTCTGCCGGCTCCCACTCGTACCAGCACTCCAGACTCTGGCGGCATAACCCCGTCACATGCTCGTGCATCAACTTCATGCTGTCTCTCCTTGTAATGCCCTGCGGATTGCCTCATGCGAGACAACTACCCCGTGGCTGGTTTTTAGAATGCTTGCTATCCCCCGAAACGAAATGCCTGTCGCACGCATCTCCTTGGCGTACTTGAGCGCTGCCTGCTCCTCTGGCTTGGCCACCAGCGTGGCAGCTTGACCCGTCCCTTGGATGGCATACCCAAACTTGGCGCTGCCGCCCAGATGGCCACCAGCCTTGCGCTTGGCGGCTTGGCCCTGCTTCTGGCGCTCTTTGAGCACTCTGCGCTCATGGCCGGCGAAGCTGCACAAGATCTCTAGCATCAACTGGGCGTAGATGTTGGACGAATCAGTCACATCGCCGTGGCCGTTGATGATGAGCTTGACACCCAGCTCCTTGCATTTTTTTATAGACTGCAATGCGTCCAGCAAATCACGGCTGAAACGATCCAGCTTGGCCACAATCACCGTGTCACCCTGCTCAAGCGTCACGCCGTTGGCTTGCATGCGCTGGAAAAAAGGGTCTGCGCCACTCACGCCACCATCCATGACGAACTGGTCGATCACCAGGTTGTGCGTCAGGGCATTGCCCTCAATCTGCCGCTTCTGCTCCTGCATGCTGGTGTTGTCAACCTGCTCTGTAGTGCTCACCCTCACATATCCAAACACTGTCATAGTTGCGCTCCTAGTTAATTTGTTGACTTACAACGCAATTGTGACAGGGGTTGGCAGGTTGTCAAGTGGTTTTTAAAAAAAAATTTTTTTTAGGGATTTAGGGTGGTAGGTGTGGAGTGCCGCAACAGTCGCCCCCGCCAAGCCGCCGGACGGGGGGGGTCGCGGCGGCTGCGGCCAGCCAGCGGCCTTCGACCCTCCCCAAAATCCGAGGCTTATCCCTCATCAATCGTGTCGTTGACAACCCCGTTTACGGGCGTGACACTTCTGTGCCTTAGCGCGTCCAGCGCCAGGCTCCCCAGATCGATGTTCACCAGAGGCGCAGGCTTGTCGCTGTAGTCATCGTTTAGCTTGCCGGCCAGCCAGCGCCTGGTGTCCACCCGCAGCTTGGCCACCTGCGCCTCTTGCGGTGTCGCAGCATCCGCAATCTCGATGGTTTCCTCTGCTAAACTTTGACCACCGCGCGCGCGCGCCTGTGCGTAAGACTTCCGGCGCGTCTCGCCGCCCTTATCAACCCATCTATCAAAGGTGGCCGCACCGATACCCAATGTCCTGCACAGCGCGGCAACTGTGCCGCCGGATGCAAGAAATTCAAAGGCGGCATCCTCACCACCTAGTTTGTGAATAGCTTTGTTGGCTACGCTGACCTCTGCCTTTTTGCTTTGCGCTGCTGCGATGTTGGCAGCGTTTTGGTCTGCCACCTGTGTCAATGTGTCAAGCCCCATTTAAATACTCCTCGATGATTTTGAAACCTTCATCGGCTGACCTGGCGATAACGCACAGGTAGCCTTCACTGTTCAATTGCTTTGCAATGCAACCCTGCTCCTTGCTGACAACTCCGACCTTTGTCTTCATCTCTACAAACAACCCGCCAAAGCCTTTGGATCGCCGCAGGACGCACAGGTCAGGCATTCCAGCCAGTACACCCTCAGCATGCAGCCTAACGCGCTCTGAGGCCGTTCTATCGCCCCCATTCGGTATGGCTGCAATCAGCAAATCGGGATAGAACGCCCTGACGCGCTGCACCAGCTTGACCTGTTCTTTGTGTTCAATGCTTAGTCTTGCCACCATAAAGGTGATTCTACCGACCCTGCTGCTGTTTTTGCGCTTGAGTGCAAAATGCAGTGATGCTTCAAGTCCAGTGGCAGGGTTGGTTTGCCAAGGGTTTGGCACTGCCACTCTTGCCACGACAGCTTGAGCCAGCCACCGACTGTTGCCTGCTCATCGCCAGGCATGCCGACCTTTTGGCCTTTGGCTTTGAGTTCCTTGGCTTTTTTAAGGCTGACGAACTCGCTGCCCTCCACCTTGCTGGCGTGCGAGCATGTGCCGCAGGTGACTCTTTCATCATCCATGAAGTCATCCAAAATGCTGGCAGTGCAGACAGTGCAGAGTGCAGGCTTTTTTTTCAAAGACTTTCAAAGACCTGTAAAGTGTGTAGTGCATATCCCCTTATTTCCCTTATTTATAAATAAATATTCTTCTCTAAAGTAACCCTACCCTGCACTGCACTACATCATTTTCAGAGGGGAAATGCAAAAAAGAAGACAGTGCAGGGTTGTTTTAAGTGCAGCCTGACCATGCACTTCACAGTGCAAAGTCGCTAACCGCCGGCGGTACAAGTCGAGTCGTCACCCCGTTGCCGCGCCGATATTTCACGCCATGCACTGATTTCAAGTGCATACCAATCCTCACAATGTCGCCTTTTGTAGGGAAGTTCACCCCCACCATCTCGGCCACTTCGGTCGATGTCTTGTAGCTCCAACGGGCCTTGTCAGCAGACCAATCGAGCTTGGTCTGAATCTTTTCAACGATGGGATCGACTGCCGTGAACTCTTTGTTGTGGGTGTTCAGCTCACCCATCTGGTCGCGGTCTAAATACCAAGACTCGCCGGACTCGTAAATGGCCTTGACCTCAGCCCAGAACTGCTGCATGTCAATCTGGTGGTCAAAGTCAATGGATTGACACTGCACAGTCCAGTAGCGCCTGTTGCCGGTCTGGTCTGACAAAAAACTCTCATCATTGACGCTGGCAAAGAAAACGGTCTGGCGCGGCTTGCTGGTGTTCTTTCGGGCGTAGGGCAGTCGGTAAATATCTCGGTCGCTGGTCAGGAATGATTTAAGTGCGGCAATATCTGATTTTCTAAATGTCGCATCCAGCTCACCCAATTCAACCATCCAGTGAGACGTTGCCTGCCGGACTGAATCTGGGTTATCTGGGCGCAGAGTTAATCCGTCCTTGAGTAAATGGCCATGGGCTAGGTTTTTAAACCAGCTTGTTTTACCGATACCTTGGTCGCCAAGTAAAGTTAATACGCCATGTGCAGATACACCATCGGGTCTGTAAAGGGCTGCAATGGCGCCGATGGCCCACTTGCGCATCATCATCTCTTTAATCTGTGTGTCGGGTGATGTAATGGTTTGCATCCACTGACTTATTCGGCTCACCTTATCCCAAGGCTTTGATTCAATCCAATCGACTGCGGGGTGAAACGGGTGCTGTAGGCACTGCTGAGTCATGTACTCGGCCACCAGCGAGTGCGGCAGGCCGGACAAGATGGCCTGGCTGACCATGTAGGTGACGGCGGCATTAGCCTCGTAGCCGTTGATGACTTTCAGGCCAGGGACCACCACCACCTCCTCGCCTGACATGGTATTGAACGAATACTGCACCTTCAGGAAATCAGACAGCGCGGCAAAGTTTTCTAGGGTATTCAGGGGCTGGGGCTGCCTACCCGAGGTCATGTGTCGCCAGACTAGGCCGGCAGGCTCGTCATCAACAACCTCGACCTTGGCCACGGTCTTGGCCACCGACAGCGGCGACCAGCCTAGACTTCGCGCCATCCAGATGAGTGAGCCAGCACCGATCTGGGTGGGCTTGGCCTTGCGCCACTCACGCTCGGCAAAGGCCGCATCGTGCTTGTGTGACTTTGCTGACCACGCCATAAAGATGCCGTGGCCGTCCTCGCGCAGTGCGCCTTTGGTGGCGTACAGCACTTTCAGCCAATCCTCAAACGCTAGGTCGGGGTTGGGCATCTGGGCCAGCGCAGCCGTAGCCTGAATCGGGTCGTTGGCCTCTTGCTGGCCAGGCTTGCGCTCGGCCAATATGCTAGAGGTCATGGGCTTGCGGCCAATGAGTGTGCCATGCAGCGAAAGCAAAGCCTCGCATCTCAGGATAATTTCACGGGCTTGCGACTCGTCTAAGGTCATCAGGTCATTTCTGCTAACCAGCAAAGGCTCACCGGAGCCGTTCCATGAGTAGGGCAGGCCGGTGGTTGGGTGTACGGCATAGGCTACAAACTGCTGACCTGATGCCAGAATCTCGACCTTTGAGCCTTTGACCACGCCATCGGCATCGGGCTTGTCGGTCTTCAGGACGTAGGTGGCAGTGCTGACTTTGGCAAACTCTTCTTCAGTCCTGAACAGCAGCAGCTCACGCGGTGCGTTGCCAATGCGCCTTGGTGGTGGCATTTCGTAGCAGCCAATGACATCGTAGGCAATGTCGCGCATGGCTTGAACCAGACCCGCATGGCTGACATCAATGTCTACGACCGGCGTGTGCCGCGTCAAGATGCCGGTGTAGTTTTCGCTGTACTGGCTGGTGTGGGCTTCCCAGCCGCCTTGCTGCCACTTGGCAGGCGCTGGCCGCTTCTCACCACGGATGATGGGCACAGGCTCGTAGCCCTTGTCAGCGAGTTGCTGGGCTATGTCGCCAAAGGTTTGTTGTTCTAATATTTTTGGTAAAATGCTCATGTCGTTGATCTCGCGGTTGATGACAAGTTGTTCTCCTTCTAGCTGGAGTCTAGTTACCCCTGATGGTTCGCGCCGTCAGGGGTTTTTCTTTGGGGATTTTTAAGAGCCAGTTGGCTCATTGAGCCAATGAAAGTGAAGGTTTATTGAGTCAACATTTGAAAGGTAAAGGTCTGCATGAAAAATGTGTCCATTGATGCAAGTCCAGATAGTAGGTGCTTCATCTGTAAATTCAGTCTCAAAATGTGAAGTTCCACAGACAGGACAGTTGAAAGAAAGTGTTTGTCCTACATCTGGACGAATGTGAGTAATGGTTATTTGTTTGATGTCAAAGGTTCTTCTCATAGCTTTTTTACTTTATGGTGATTGATAAAATGATGGGGACTGCAATTCTAGTCTTTGGACTTTTCTTTGACCAGAGATGCAGCAGCATGCTTCTCGCCGATCAGGTCTTCGCTGACCACAATGTCCAGTTTGGCAATGGCTGCCGGCGACTTCAGATCAAATGCTTGCGGGTATGACTTCAGAGCCTCGTAGGCCAAGGCGTCAGACTTCCAGAATTTGGTCTTGCGCCCTGGGCGCAGCGTCCAGCCTTGGATGGGTGAGCCTGCGGTGATCTGTTTCTTTGCTGACTCCAGCACTGCATCCGACCACATGGCTGCAAGCTGGGCAAGTTCGATCTCCTCGCCGGTGACAGGTGGCACTGCAATGGTGTCGTCCTTCTCGGCCTTCTTCACCAAATCAGCAAACTCTTGCCTAGCGTTGTCCTGCACCTTCTGCCGCATGCTTGGGCAGATGGGTTTGGCCCTGCAATATTTGCAGTTGCTGGTGGACGGGTTGGTGGGGGCGTCATCGGTCAGCGCAAGGTTGGCAGCGGCCAGCAGGTCGTGGCTGTGGGCAATGAGGTCTGCACCACTGACAGTCCACTGGCTGTGGCCGGCGCGGGGCTGGAAGATGTGCATGGTGCATGTGATGGATGCAGGCGCATTGAGCATACGCATCACGCCCAGAGCGTAGGTCAGCAATTGCTTGTTGTTCTCAGCCTCAACCAGCACGCGCCCAGTCTTGAGATCGACCACATGCAGGTGGTCACCATCCACCAGCACAGCGTCAGCCGTGCCGCCCAAGGCTTGATGCAGCGACTTCAGACCTGCGTCCACATTGACCTCGATCATGCGCTTCCTTGGTTTTTCCACCAGCGTGTTGATGAACTCAACATACTCTAGCGCCATGTTGAGGTGGTCATCTGGGTAGTCGATGGCGTTAACCGCCTCACCACGCAGCAGCCTTTCGGACAGCTCATGGATAGCCGTGCCAATAGCAGCGGCCTCACCGGCTGGCTCGTAGGGCATCTTTTCTTCAAGCCGGAATGAGCCTGGACAGCTCATCACCCTGTCCATGCGTGATGCTGAGAGTCGGGCGTGCTTGCGGTCAGTGTGCTGCATGTTGTTCCTTGGTTAGCTTGCTGATGAGTGCCTTGACCTTCTCGGCCTGCGGCTTGGTGAGGTAGTACTCGACTCGCACAAGGCCAGCATCCTTTCGGCGCTGGCGCAGTGCGGCCACTCGTTGTGTGGTTGTGGTGGTCATAGTGATGGGGCCGTAGCCCCGTTTGGTTTTATGCGGCTGCTTTGCGTGCATCCATTCTGGTGTTCACTTCAAACTGCTTGCTGGCTTCGCACTTGATGCAACGGTACTGAACTGGCTCGTTTTTGTAGTCGTCCCAGTTGGCTGCCATTGGGGTACGCAGGATGTTGCGGCCACAAGCTGTTTTAGATGCCATGCCGCTGCCGGACTTGTTGAGGTGCATTTGATGTGTCATGTCGTTTACTCCGTTGTGTTGTTGATGATTGAATTCTATCACTGTTTCCGGTAACGAATAAACTAGGGACAAACCCTTAGATGATCTGATTCACGATGTTTTTCTTCTTCAGCACCTTGGCCAGCACATTGTGGTCGAGGCTGGCGCGTATCGTCAGCAGGTAAATCACCGGCTTGACCCCTGCTTTGTTGATGTTCTCCACCCTGCTGGATGCCTGCTCCAGCGCAGAGGTTGACCAAGTGCATTCGACAAAAACAATCGTGTCGGCGGCACTCAGGTCAACACCTTCGCTCATTGCGGCAATGTTGCCCACGATCACCTTGGTCTGGCCGGATTGAAATGCAGCAATGTTCTCTGTGCGCTTGGCGGCCGGCGTGTCGCCCACCACCACCACCGGCTTGTGGTCTTTGAGTTCCTCGACCAGCCCATGCACGACATCTTTGTGGTGCGCGAACACCACCACCGGCTCACCAGCTTGCAGCAGATCGCTGATGAACTCGGACGCCGCCTTGACCTTTCGCATGCCTGCCTCTTTCATAACTTCGGCCAAGCCCTCAAAGGCCATCAGAGCGTTTGGATTGGCCACCAAGGCATCGGCATCAAAGGATTGCTCACGCTTGTCTGTGGGCAGGTCAAAGGTCACCAGTGACACCTGCGGCTGCTGGTAGTCGATAAAGATGTCCTCCTTCTTGCGGCGCAGGACATAAGGGCGCATCAGGGCTTTGAGTTCAGGAATGTTGGATGCACCAGAAACATCCAAGCCCCAAGGGGCTGACCACATCTTGGCGTACCTTGCAGCAAAGTCAAACCAGCCGCCTCGATAAATGCCCAAGCCATGCAAGACCGGCCACAATTCGATGGGCCTGTTTGGGATGGGCGTGCCGGACAGCGCATACACCCTATCAATCTTTTTCATCATCAACATGGCCGCCTTGGTGCGGATGGCCTTGTTGTTTTTGAGCCTGTGACACTCGTCAAACACCACAGTTTGAATTCCCGTAAAAGCCGTAACACTGCTCAGGATGTCGTAGTTGACGATGGTCACACCGGAGCAAATGATCTCTGCCGCTTGCTTCTTTCCATTGACGACCTTGACGGGGATGGACGGGTCGAGCTTGTTGAATGCGGCCTCCCAGACAGTTTTGGCAATGGCTGGGCAGACAATGATGGCCGGCAGGTGTTGCAGAGCCGCCGCAGCCGCCGGCAGGGTCTTGCCCACCCTTGGCTGGTCGGCCAGAATGCACCGCCGGTTGGCTAGCAAAAAGTCTCTGGCCTCTTCTTGGTGTGTATACAGTTTCATCGTTTTCCTCGTTTTAAGCGGTTTATGGAAACTTGATTGTGTTCTAAAAAAAAACAACATGCAAGAAAAATTTGTGCTAAAGTGCAATTGCTTGGCCGCTTTGGTCAGGCTGAAAACCTGTAAACGATCAACCTGAAAGAACGATCAAATGACAACCAGAGTCACCACCGGCGAGGTTCGCACCTCCTACTTTTCTGCCTTGCAATCCCGCAAGAATGAGCTGAACGGCAAGGATGAGTTCAGCACTCAAATCCTGATTCCCAAGACCGACAAAGAAACGCTGACGGCCTTGAAGGCAGCCGCCAAAGAAGCGCTGACCGCCAAGTTTGGCGACAAAGTGCCAAAAAACATCCGCAGCCCTTTGCGTGATGGCGATACCGAAACCAAGTCCGACGGCAGTCCTCTTGGCAAAGAGTACGCCGGCCACTTCTACTGCAATGTCAAGTCAACCAGCAAGCCTGGCGCCGTGGACAAGCACGGCAATGACCTGCTGGGCAATGACGACATCGTCTCTGGCGACTACATTCGGGTCAGCCTGAACGCCTATGCCTACTCACAGGCCGGCAATAACGGCGTGTCGTTCGGCCTGAACAACATTTTGTTGGTCAAGAAAGGTGAGCCTTTGGGCGGTGCAAAGCCATCGGCTGCCGCCGACTTCGGCATCGTCAAAGGTGCTGCGCCAGCCGCTGCCGCAGCCGCATCATCCGGCTGGGATGATGACGAAGCGCCGTTTTAACTTGGCTTGGCCTCAATCAGCCTGCGCAGCGCCTGCTCAAGCTGATTGACCGACTCCCAGAGGGGTTTGACAGAGCCAGACATCCAGCGGCTCACCTGTGGCTGCTGGATGCCAGCCTCACGGCATACGGCGTTCATCCTGATCCCGTTGGCCTTGGCCCTGTCTCTGATGTCTTGAACTGATTCCATTGGTAAATTTTAACTGAACAATATAAATTATTGACTACTTTGCAATATTGTTTATTTGGCGTAAACTTCGTAACACATAAACTCAAGAGTGACAACATGAACAAATTGAGCAATCGCGCCGATGCAGCACTGGACTACCTGCTGTGCCTGATCATTGGCTGCGGCTTGGCTGCGGCACTGGTGGCGTGGTGGTCAGCGTGAGTGATGAGCCAGCACTGGAGGCGGCCATCGAGTTCATGGACGACCTGCTCAGTCCAGAGTGCTATGGCCATGCGATACCAGCAGACGCCCACACTCGGGCGCTGGTGGTTCGCATCATGCTCAAGCGCGAGTTCAACCGCCGGATGCAGGCACGAAATGAAGCGCGGCCTAAAACTAATCTATAGGCCGGCCATCGTGCGGCTCTTGAGCATTGGCCCGTTGACCGTGGCCGAGATAGCCTTGCGCCTGCCATGCTGCCTGACCACTGCCTACGACAATGTGCGCGCATTACGCAAGGCTGGGGTGGTGCGGGTGCATGGTTATGAGAAATCGGGCAACATGACCACAGCCCTGATGACTTTAGGCGGCGAGCCAGATGCACCAAAGCCGCAGTCCTTCACGGCATTGGAGCGGATGCGAAAGATGCGCCACAAGATGAGTGCAGATGACAGAGACTTTTTGAATGCACGCATGCGTCAGAGAAATCGAAAGATCAAGATCGACCCACTGACGGCAGCGTTTTTTGGGGGGATGAGATGAGCCTGGTTACCTACCAAGCAGACCGTATGGCGGCGCTGATGGTCTTAGCTCCTCATCATCAGGCATTCTTGGTTTGGCTGCTTCAATGTTAAATAGACTAGGGCCACCCGTGTATTGCAGCATCGGGTTCAATGGTGACCCTATGTAGTTAAACAAAGGGTCAAGAGTGTTGCCGTACAGATTCTGCATGCCTGGAGACAGATAAGCCCTTGTGGCCAAAGCTGGAGTGCCTAAAGCCAAGGCTGTGCCAAGAATAGGCTCACCAGTTAAGGCTGTACCGCCAGCCATAGCAGCCCCGACCTTTGCAGGCATTGAGGTAAGCATACCCATCATGCCTAATCGTTCTGCTGATCCAGATGTCGGCACTTTGGCTTTTAACGCTGACTGTGCGACTTGCGCCAAGTCTGTCAATGTCGCAGCATTTTCTGGCCCGAGAATTTGCGGCAGAGTCGTTGGTGATGCCTTCACATCTTTAATAAGATTGCGTCCAAACTTGGTGATATCTAGTTCACCAGTTGGAAACATAGAATTCAACTGGATGTCAGCCAAAATTGCTTGAGCAATAGATGTCTTTTCTGCCTCATTCATCAATGGCAAAACTTTGTTGGCAAAACTGTCTTGGTTGCTTATCACATAATTAACAGCAGTCTTGTCGCTGGCAGATTTAATCTTGTCGTTTAAATCTTTTGCAGAGCCATAAGAGCTACGCAATTCTTTAAGTTTCGCAACCTGGTCATCCATGCCAGCCAGCCTAAATGTTTCGTCCCTTGCGTCATCAAGAGAATTGCGCAATGCTCTAAACGCCTCTCCAACCTTTGTTCCTTTGTTTGCAAAGGCAAGATCGCCAAACAACTGGCGCTGATCTTGGTAATCATTTCCTGCAATCTTGCCCCTTTGTTGATAGCCCAAAAACTCAAACTCAGGCACGCCACTGTCAATCAATTGCTTTCTAAAAGTTGCCTGCAAAGTTTTGTAATTTGCACTTGTTGGGGTTGAGCCTGCTTGTTGTAAGGCCGACTCAACCATTGTTTTTAGTTCATCATTTGGCTTGCCAAAGTAGAACTGCTCAAAACTCTCAAACAATGGGTCTTTGCGCAATGCCGGAGGAATTGATGAAAGCAGTTTTCTAGCGTTACGAATTGACTCTTCAAATTTTGGTACTTGCGCCAAGTCAATATCTGTCTGGGATGCAACCTGTCGAATTTGACTGCCAACATTGTTGACATTGCGTTGTGCAGCACTTTTAACAGCGCTTGCGCCAGATGAGAAGGCAGTGTCTGGTTGTGCTGGCATACCGCCAAAAAGGTCTGCAACCTTGTTGATGATGCCTTGTGCGTAATCAGACTGCTTTCCGTAACGCTTTGTAAACTGCCCAGCAGACATTGGCAAAGTTGAGGCTGCTGCCTCAAATATTTGAGCCGTTCTGCTTGTGCCAGCTTGCGCTGGTGTGAGTGCAGTTTCTCCTGTAAAACCAAGATCTCTTGCTTTGGCAGCAATGTCAGCGGCCCTTGTCTCTGCGCCCGTTCTTTTTGCTTGTGGTCTCTGCGCCATAGCCGCACCGCCCACAGTGGTTGCTGCAAGCATTGATGCAATGGTCGATGGAATCGGGCCAAGTGCTTGGGTAGACTCAGCAGCCAGTTGGCCGGCTGCGCCAGCAGGTAGTGCTGAGACTGTTTGAGCCACTGGCCTCACAGCCATCTGCTGAGATATTGCTCTAGCTATTGGGGTTGCCGATTCTTTGGCTAATTGTTGCAAGCCAGAAATTTGCGAGGCTGTGCCTCCAACTGCACCAAGACCAGTTTGCAACATTCTTTGACCAGTTGTTTGTGCTTGAGGCACTCCAGCACTTGTCAAAAGATTTTGTATCTCTTGAGATGGCGCGGTCATTCTTCCATATTGACCTCCCGTTACTTTTTCCGCGCCAGCCGTTGCCAAATTAATCAGTCCAGTTAGGGCATCAGCAGCAGGCAGAGCCAAACCACCAGCAAGCATGCCAACTGGCCCGAATGGCGCACCCATTGCAGCGCCCAGCATGGGAGGCGCAAGACCGCGCAATGCTGCACCTGCGTAGCTGCCTTGGTCTTGGCCTGACTCTGACCTTAAATTGCGCCGTGGCTGCATTTGTGGGAAGACTCCAAAAGCAGCACCACCAGATGGCGCGGCTTTTAAAACCTGTGCAGCAGCACCAGGGCCGTATGTCTCGTCAAACATGGCCGCAAGGTCAGGCCGCTGCGACAACAGGCTGATGTCTTTTGCTGTTGGTTTTTTTTCGGCCATGATTAATTTCCAAATGGGTTAGATTCGGTAAATGTAAAACCTCGCAAACTTTTGTTGTTTGCAAAATAAAAGTTTTCTTGTTGCTGTGCAAAATCTTTTTGTCTTTTTGCCAGTGTTCCAATTTCTGTGAGTGCTTTTATTTTTGCTTCTTGGCTTACGCTTGGGTTTGCCAAGTCACCGACAGCCTTGTCATATCTTTTTGCGTCTGCATCAGATGTAGGGCCGCTAAACTTTGGGGTTTTAAGAGCCAACTGCTGAGAAATTTGTACCAACTGGTCATTTGCTGTTTTGGCATCAGTTGTAAAACCAACAGCCCCAGCCAGCCCTTTAATTCCTGATTCAATTTTGCCGCCATACGCTTGAGAAATAAGCGGCGCTGCTCTAGCAGCAAGAGATGCGCTATCTCCAGCAGATTTTGCCTCAGCCAAACTTTTTTGTACTTCGTCAAATTCTTTCTTTTGCGAATACGAAAACTGCTCAGGCTTGTTTGCTTCAGCTTGTTTACGCAAATCATTGGTTTGCTGCGCAATGCTTGCTTGCAAATCTCTTGCCTCTTTTGAGGCTAGTAGGCCTTGCCTGCGATATTCTTCAAGCGCATCTTGAGACTGCTTAAATTGAGCCTGCATCCTCAATCGGTTGGCTTCTTTTTCATCTTGCGACAAAGTAAATTGTTGCGCTCGTTGTGCCATGTCTGCCAATGTTTTTACACGATCATCAACTTTGTCAGGGTCTAGCGTACCAGCCGCAAAACTTCTTGCATATTGCTCTGCAACATTCCGAATGTTTGCTGGAATTGTTTGGTCTCCTGTAAACACACTAAAGGGATTGTCTGTTTGTGTGCCTGCACTTGTAAACCCAGCCCTTCTCAGGTCTGGGACTAACTTTGCAATTTGTCCAAGACTTTCTAGTGGATTTTTTGAAAGCATTGCCAATGCTTGCAATTTGTTGGGGTCAATTGTGAATGAAGTCTGGGCTGGTTGTACGCCTTCACCCACTCGCTGGCCCATGACATCCTCGCCATAAATCTCTTTTGCTGGCGTTGTAGTTCGTTGAAATACTTGCGGAAACAGTTTTGACATTTGTGCCTGACGCTCACGATCTGTCTGAGCCTCCTTGAGTTTCTCACCCAGCACCAGGTCTTGCAGCGAGCCAGCACGCGCCTGTTGGTAGCCCTGCTGGCCAGCCTGCAAAGCCGATCCAAGCGCTTGACCCAAACCGATGGGAGTAGCGCTGCGGCCACTGGCTTGCAGCAGTGCAGCAGCCGCTGACAGCGCTGCGTTTCGATTCATCAGCTTGCGCTGGTCTTCGGAGAGCAGTGCGTCCAGACCTGATGGCGTGCCGCCAATATTGCCGCCAAACATGCTGCCGATGTTTGCAAAATCAAATTGGGTTGCCATTTTTATCCTCCAAATGCTGCAAGCAGAGCGCCAATTCCAGCCGTAGTACCAGCACCAAGGCCAGTAGCATCTGCAAATGCTTTATTTGAGCCAAGTTGCGATCCAGCCAAAGCACCACCCAGTAGACCCGCGCCGACATTACGGCTGATTGGCGTTGTTGTGCTGCCACCTAATTGGGCAGGGTTAAAGCCAAGACCTGATTGACTGACACCCAGACGCTGGATGCCGATGTTGCGCAGGGCATCAAGCTGCTGCTGCTCAAACGCCTGACGCGCACCGCCCAAGGCCATGACATTCTGGCCGCCTTGGATGTTCTGGCCACGGGCATACTGCGCCAACTGAGCTGCTTGGCCATATCCTTGGTTGCGCAGGTTGGCTGACAGGTCGGCGGCTTGCTTGAGTGCTGCGGCATTGGTCAGTGCAGCCTGCACACCTTGACGCGAGCCACCAAATGCTCTGGCTTGCGTTGCAGCCTGCCGATCCCTGATGTCTTGCATCTGCCGGCTGGCTTCGATGTCGGCAAGGCTGCGACTAATCACTTCCTCTTGATAAGGATTCATAAAAGCGCCAATGTCTGCACCAGAAAAAGGTGTCAGAGACTGATTGACAATGGCCTCCTCACCAGCTTGGTACAGCGGGTTGTACCCTGCGAACTGCTGCACAGGCAATGCACCGGCCACATTTCGCGCCTGCTGGACATTTTGGAGAAAAGCCTCTTTGATCTGTGGATCAATCGAAGTCGTTGTTGTTTGTGAGCCGCCTTTAGACATTGTGTGCCCCTTATCCCAGTAAAGATTTCATTTTTTTGGCAGGTATCTTGCCATCGTTGATCATGTCCAGCAGACTCTTGCCGTACTTGTTGACTGATGATTTTTTGATGACATACTCGCCAAGCTGCAACATGCCAGCGCCGTCATCAGGGCCGGCGGGGTTGGAGCCACCAACTCGGTCAACAAGGCCGCCCATGTTGTATTGGCCTTCGCCAAAGCCGCCACTGGTGTCGCCCGTGCCATAGCCACCGGTTTCAGAGCCAGCGCTGCTTTGATCTGAAATGCTTTGACTAATAGCATCATTCATTGCTTGCTGTTCCGCAAAAGAACCACCGCCATAACTTCCTATCGCCGCTTCTGCAAGTGCATCATTTATTGCTTGCTGTTCAGCCATCGATGCGCCGCCATAACTTTGTGCGGCTTGGTATGCCGGAGTGTAAGCAGGTATTGCATCTTCTACGGGAATACCATAGTTGATTAAGCCTGGTGGATTAAGTGCGTTGTTTACTCTGCCAAGAGCTGCGCTTGACAAGAAACTTGGCAGTGCGTTAATCAAGCCCACACCTGGAACAGAAAAATTTACAAGTCCTTGCAAAACGCTGTTGACCCTGCCCATGCGGTCGTCTCTTTGTTCTTTGGTTTCGTTGTTAAAGAAGTCAATAGTTTGTTGACTCAGAGGCTGTGGATTGTCACCACCACCGCCACCGCCATCCATGCCGCCACCGCCGACAGTATTGATCAGTCCCGATCTGCTTAGGCGAGAGTAAAGACCTGGGTCGTAGCCACCCATAATTTGGCCTGCGCCCATGTATGGATTCACAGCTGGCGTCATTCTCGCCATGATGCGCTGGTACGGGGTCAGATTTAAATCGTCAATTGTTGCCATGTCACAAATCCTTTGCCATAACTGACCACTGTGGCCTGTAACCCTCGTCTTGCAAGAATGTCCTTGCCCAGCCTTTTCGGCCTGCCAAAGTCACTCTGGTGCAGCCAATCGACTTGCCCCAAGATTCAATCATTGGCCGCATGCGAGACAACTCAATCAAATCACCACCCGCCAAAAAGTAGTGCAGGTTTTTCAATCGCGGGTAGATTGTGATTTCGGTCAGGACAATCGACTCGCTGGCAGGCCAGACTTGAAGTTTGTTGTCCTGAACCATCTCCACGATGTCCTCAAAATTGTGCGTCCCACCACTGTATTCTAATGCTGCGTCCACATGCTGGCGCAGCCTGACCAGATGCTCTAAGTCGCTCACCGCTTGCCGCCGGCCACCGCATCAAGCCTAAAGATGCCCACCCGCCAATCAGCCAGCACCGCACCCGTCACCCGCATATTGACCTGCCGGCCGCTAAACCTGACCGATGTCGGGTTGGCCGCTGAAAATGGTCCGAATGTTTCTTGCGCCGCTGTCGGGTAAAGCCTTGTTTTAAACGACACAACCGCCTCACCCAGACTTTGCTCATCCGGCACAACCTCGCGCACCTTCATAATGTTGTCGCCGTTGCCAATCTGCACCGGCCCAGACTCTGCAAACAAGGTCGCGCCATCGTAGTCGTAGCCGACCTCATGCTCGTACACCGAGCCATCAGGATCCACCATCAGAGGGTAGGTAAAGACTCCAGCATCAGTGCCTGCTGTGCGTGCCAGTGTGCCGATGCTCCAGTGATTTTCGCGGTAGTTGTAGGTGACATAGCTGTCATTCTCGTTGCTACCGCTGCTTGGATAAAACCACCAGATTTCGCCAAACTCGCTATTGTGAACAGCATAGACCTTGGACTTTTGGCCATAGTTGATGTTTGTGAAAATGTAGTCGCTGACATCGCAGGGCAACGGTTTGACATAGCCATCGTAAATCCAAAAGCCAGAGCTGCTCATCCAGATCGCGGCAGTGTCAATCGCCGCCACCGCCTGCGCTGAGATCAGGCCGCAGCCAGAGCCAGCCTTCTCAAAGCCATAGACGAATGGCGCGCCGACATAATTTGCCGTGTGGACATCCACATCTGTAAAAAGCAGGTTGACACCCTTGACCCGCTTGCCGGCCATGAGGCTGCCAGGTGTTGTCAGCTCATAGTCGCCTGCTTGATTCGTGGACAGTGGCGTCCAGACCGTGTTGTCCTCCTGATCGCACCACTGCACCTTGCGAGGGTTTCCACCCGCGCCAAGGGCGAACAGGAAACGCTCGGCGGTCACCATGATGGCCTTGTTGCTGGTTGGCGCGTTGGTAACCACCGCAGCCAAGGTTGGCGTTGCAAAGCCAAGCTGCCACTCGTAAATTTTGCCGTCATGGTTGCTGCAAGCAATCAGGTATTCACCCCAAGTGTCCAAGCTCCATGTGGTGGCCGGAATGATTGCTCCAATGTCGGGCCTTGCCACGCCATAGGCATAGTTGCCATAGGTGTTGCTTCCGTAGCCCACATTGATCTGTGCGCTTGCGTAGCCAGTGCTAAAACTTGTCGGCGTGATGTCCTTGAGTGTGCCAGCCTCGTTCATTGCAAACAGCTTGGAGTGTGTGCCAAGGGCAATGAATCGCGTGTTGCTGTCTGTGCGCCAAGTCAAGATGGCGCGGCATGAACCTGTCACCGCAGACGCCGATCTGGTGCGCCAGCCCAGCACAGGCCGCAGCGTGTTCTCATACCAGCGCACTAGGCTGGCATCATGCCACCGGCCAGCGGCTTGGTACTCTGTGCCGTTGCGGTAAACGCCTGGTGGAATTTTGATAGGGATGTACATGGCTATATTGTCGGTAAGTTTGAGACAAAACTGACAGTGGCAATCACTGATGGCACTGCTGGCCGAGTGGGGCTGGCGCTGGCTGCAAAGTGTTCAATGCTGCCAGCCACATTGTCAGTGCGCCACACAATCTGCACATAGTCATCTTTGATTAGACTGACAAAAAAGTTCAATGACGCCACCAAGTGGCTGGGATCGCCAGATGATTTTCTTGGGGGTATGTGAAACCGGCTATTCGAGTCGGCAATGTTCGTTCCGTTTTTGCGAAACCAGATGTCAATATCAATGCCATCGTTGGATGTATTTTTTAGCTGCACTGAAAACTGGACATTAAAGATGCCATCCATCGCCACCGCAAGCTGACTGCCGCTTTGCAAACTAACGCCATTAGAAAAGTCTGTGGTGCTGAAGGCAATCGGGTAGGCTGTGGTAGTGTTAGCCGCCGTCTGGTCGGTGTTGTCTTGAAACGCACCGTGCGGCGTGTTGAGAAACTTGCCGCCCTGTGGGCCAAACAGTGCACCAAGGGTGCTGATGAGTTTGCGGAAATAAGCGTTCAGCGCACCGTTGTTTTCAGCAAAAACTCGCTGGTCGTAGGTCGCTGGCGTAAAACCAAGACTTGGGATTGACGGAACTTCTAGTTGCTGCTTGACATTTGCCATAAGGTGATTATTTCACCTTATGCCATGTCTGCGCCTACTTTGCTGACTTCAGCAACCCTGCGGCCCCATCCCTTGCCAAAGGTTGGCCAGTGTGGAAGATCCATCAGGAATGACAGTCTGCGCTTGCCATAGTCGTCAACCAAGTCGCCCTGAAACGCCGCCACTGCCTGCAAAGTCTTTGGCCCAATGCCGCCATCAGGGTCAACCCCTACGCACGCTTGCAGCCACTTGGCAGCCCGACCTGGGCCGCTATTCACCGCCGCATCGAACACTACATAGTCCACGCCAGCCGGTAGGTCATCACCCTTAACCTTGTCCCAGTATTTGGCTTTGTACATCGGGCCGACAGTCTCGGGTGTCAGGCCGCGCATGGTTTTTTCATCCACCTCATGCCCGACCCACTCCTCCCAGACCTTCTTGGTCACGCCGAGGTTGGTCATGCCGCCAGGGTCTGATGGGTGGTTGACAAAGCCGCCCTCGTGGTGGAGGACAGCAGCCAGTGCGGAGTCAAAGTTTTCTTTCATTTCACTGGCCCTGCCTTAGAAAGTAAATCGGTCTTGGCTTGTGAGCCAGCGCTACTGCCAAAATAGTACGCGACTATCCCTGTCCAAGCGGTAGACAGACTGCCCAGCATCATCAGGATGGTTGGATTATTGCCATCCACCTTACCAATCATCATCATAATTAGAATGCTAAAAAATCCAACAGTGATGATTGCAGCCAGCGCAGGTGGCACGATTGATCTGGTGGTGGCCTGCATCTCCCGCGCAGACTTCCTATCCTCGACCTCCAGCTTCTCAAAGTTAAGGCCAAGCTCCTGCGCCTGCTTTTGCAACTCAATCTCGGCAATCTTGACCTGAGCAATCTGCTCTGCTGACAACTTGTTGTTGGAGATCAGGTCGCTAACCTTGTCGGGTTCAACACCGATGGCCTTGGAGATAGCTGAGACAGCCATGCCGGCCAATGGGCCACCCATTGCCGTGGCAATGGTCGGCGCAATTTGTTTTAACCAGTCCATTAGCTCTTACTCCTTGATAACATAGTTGCTGCGATTTGCAGCATTGCACGGGTCTTCTCTAAATTGTCAGGCGGTGACGCCCAACCCACGGTGATTTGCCCAACGAACCTGCCCGGCTCCGGTGGGACACTGATACGGCAGGTATACCCCACGCCCTTCTCGATGTACCAAATCCCCATCTCACTTTGTGCGCTTGTGTATTCGCCGCACGGGATTTCATTTGCCATCAAGCGCACGACATCAGAGTTGTTGGCTGAGTTCTGTGTAAACAGCCCAACGTCCAGCCCGTCATTCGTCTTGTCTCGGCCTTCTCTGGTATACGCTCTGTGGAGAATGCGCGTTCCAAACATTGAGTTGACTTTAAACACCGCAACGATAACAGCGCCAGACTGTTTAAACAAATGCGCCGCTGCGTCTTCTACGCGGTCTTCAGCGATGCTGGGAATCTTCTTGGACTCCTTGTAAGCGCCGATTAGAAGCTCTTGGTTTGTATATACAAAATACCCTGCAAAGGTTAGGACGGCCATGAGCACCATCGCAAAAAGACGGAACGGGCTGCTGACATACGCCAGCACCTTGTCAACTAGGTTTAAACGCTCATCGCTCATCTTTGCTGCTCAAG
>SXGQ01705253.1_pt1 | contig 33293 bp, 23 predicted proteins | sample 3178371 | NCBI WGS metagenome assembly SXGQ01 (sample SAMN11356859, study PRJNA531348) | freshwater metagenome | isolation source: freshwater sample F1-20 | place: China: Fuxian Lake, Yuxi | collected 2017-12-25 | reverse complement strand
GCCCAGATGTAGATAAACACGAGCGACCAGAAGTGAACAATCGACAGCCGGTACGAATAAACAGGACGCCCCGCCGCTTTCGGCAGGAAATAATACATGATGCCGAGAATCGGCGTGGTGAGGAAGAACGCCACAGCGTTGTGGCCATACCACCATTGCACGAGCCCGTCCTGAACGCCGCCGAAAATCGGGTAGCTGTGAATCAAGCTCGTGGGAATCGAGAGGTGATTCACGATGTAGAGGATCGCGACGGTGATGACCGTGGAGATATAGAACCAGATTGCCACGTAGAGCGTCGGCTCGTTGCGCTTTGCGATCGTCCAGAAGAAGTTGATCGCAAACACGACCCAGATGAGTGCGACGGCGATGTTAATCGGCCAGATGAGCTCCGCGTATTCCTTTCCGCGCGTCAGGCCGAGCGGGAGCGTGATTGCGGCGGCTAGAATAATGAGCTGCCAGCCCCAGAAATGCAGGTTGCTAAGGATGTCCGATGCGAGCCGCGTTTTGAGCAGACGCTGCATCGAGTAATAGACGCCCGCGAACATCATATTGCCCACAAACGCGAAGATGACCGCGTTGGTGTGTAGAGGACGCAACCGCCCGAAGGTGAGCCAGGATGTGTCAAAGTTCAGCCTCCAAAACGCGAGCTGCAGCGCGATCAGCAGCCCGACCACCATGCCGATGATTCCCCAGAATAACGACGCACCCATGAAGCGGCGCACGATCTTGTCGTCGTAGGTAATCGTGATTTTCTCTCCCGTGGTCGTGCTCATTTCAGTGCCTCCTTCACGGTGTCGTTGCTGTCGTTCTCCAGCGGCAGAAGCGCATCCTGCGGCCCGCCTTTGCCCTCCACGACGCTCATGACAAACATCACGAGGAAGAAGCAGACGAGTGCCAGTGTTACAAAGATGGTGAGTGCGAGGACGCTCATGGCCGGCCCCCCTCGGAAGTATTGGACGTATGTTTCATCGTGCCTTTTCTGGCACAAACCGACCACATCTGGCTTCGCACGGATTGGCGCGAACAAGCCGCAATTTGCGTATGAGCTGGGGGTTCCGCAGTCTACGCGGATAGCAAATGAACGCGCCCGCGCGAGCCGTCCACCCGGACTCGCATCCCGTTTTTCAGCACGCCGAGGCAGCCTTTAACAGCCATCACGGCAGGCAGACCCATCTCGCGGGCGGTAACGGCTCCGTGGGAAAGAGGGCCGCCGCTTTCTGTAATCACGGCGATCGCGCCGTAGAAAAGCGGTGTCCATGCGGGGTTCGTCGTTCTCGCGACAAGCACGCTCCCTTTTGGAAACTTCGGAAAGTCATCGGGGCCGAGAACGAGGAAAACAGTTCCTTCCGCCTCGCCCGGACTTCCCGGCAGCCCGGTCAGCGAATCGCCGGCGCTCTTTGCCTCGGGAGCCTGCCCCAGTACCCATTCGGGTTCGCGTGCGGCGTCTGCGAGGTACGCCGCCTTTTGCCGGCGAGTTGCCTCGCCAAGCGTTGCCCATGCGGAATCGGACCCGGCAGCGACGGCTTCGCGAATCTGCGTGATGCGGGCCATGAAAATATCCATCGGATCGGCGATCACACCGCGCGCGACCAGTCGCTGACCGAGTTCGCGCAGACCGCGGCGGAGCGGTAGATTGAGCCGCGTAGTCTGATAGTGCTCGAGGTCGTCGAGGCTGGTGTACGAGCGCGCGAGGCGGATGACTTCGTGGAAGAAAAAGTGCAGGTCTTCCGGGATGCGGCTGAACAACTCGAATTCCGCCCGCTGTGCAGCGACCTTGCCCTCGCGCTCCTTCTCGGCGGGCGAAGTATCCATCGGGCTGCCGAGAATCAGTCGGAGATTATCGAGCACCACCCACGGAGCCTCGCCCCACGGTGCGATGAGCGGATCGAAATCCACCTCGCGGTGTCCGTGATTACGAATGAATGTGCGGAAGTTTCGCGCGAACTCCGGGAAGCGATCCAAGGCACCGGAATGGATTAGTTCCCGCGAAGGTTGCGATGCGATCTCGTGTTCGAGCGCGGGCGTTCTGCGGATCAGTGTCGCAAGGTTGAACAACTCGCCGTTTATCTGCCCGGTCTTTGTCTCGCACCAGCCGAGCAGCGCATCGAAGAGTCGGCGCGAATCCGCTTCGCCGACTGCCAGCGCCAAGAGTCTGTGCAGGAGCCGGTAGAGCGCACCGTGCGTAAGTGAAATCGCGATATTCGGGCGGAAGTATCTCGCTCCGTGTTCGACAACTTCCTCCACGTAAGCCCAGAGCTGCCGCTCGCTCATCGTGCCGAGAAGGGCCGCGCCGAGTTCCCCGATTCGCAGCAGATAGCCGTCCATGTCGCGAACCCATGCCACCGGCAATTCCTGCACCCATCGGAATTCAGAGCGCAGACGCGGGATGATTGCACGGAGCTCGTCGAGCGTGCGGAACGTGAATGGAATGCGCCCCGCGTAGAGCGCCACGACGTTTGCATTTCCGTAAATGTAATGTCCGTGCTGTGCGAACCATTTGCCCTGGAAAGGCGGAAAATCCATCAGCCGGAAGGAGTGCTCCAGCGAATCGTGGAATCCCGCCTCCACAAAATCCCAGCTCAACGGGGCGATGACATTCGGGAAGCGCTCGGCCGATTCGTCGCGTGTCCACCGGGGCGGGATGCTGGTGACCGGGCGTGATTGGAGTAAATAGAGTTGGTCGCCAGCGATTCCCCACTCGATGTCCTGCGGAAACTGCGCGTCCGACTCCACACGCGCGAGCAAGTCGGCGACGGCGGCAAGCTGCTTGTCGTCGAGGCACGGCTTTCCGGCATCCTCCGCGGGTATTCTTTCATCCTCGGTCCCGCCTTCGCTAGTCACGGTGCGGTGCGTTTTCTCCGCGATGACACGCCGCCGGACGGCGCGGTCCGACTTGCCGATTTCAAAGTGATCCACTTCCGCCTCACCGCTCACAACTGATTCTCCGAGGCCGAAGTTTGCGTCGATGATCATCTCCCCGAGATCGCCACTCACAGGATTCACGCTGAAGCCGACGCCCGCCACGTCGCAATTCACAAGCCGCTGCACAACCACCGCCATGGTGGCGTTTGCGTGGTCAAATCCGCGCTCGTTGCGATAAGCCACCGCGCGGTCGTTCCAAAGCGATGCGAAGCAATCTCTAATTCGCGCGAGGATCGCCTCGGCGCCCGTGATATTGAGAAAAGTATCGTGCTGCCCGGCGAAGGCGGATGTGGCGAGATCCTCCATGGTGGACGACGAACGAACCGCGTAGCTGAGTCCGTCCGGCTCGGCGCGAAGCGAAGCAGTGACGGCTTCGACCAGCGTTTGCGGAAGCGGCATTGCGGTTAGGGCGGCACGAAGTGTGGAACAGGCGGCGCGGCGTTCCTCGGCGTCGGTCATCGCTGTGACACCAGAGCGCGCGACCACGTCGCCGGCCTGCGCCATAAATGCGCGGCAGGCATCGGCGGTTACGACGAATCCCGGCGGGACTGGAAATCCGCGCTGGGTGAGCCGTGCGAGACTGGAGCCTTTTCCGCCCGTGAGTTCCACGCTCTGTGCGGCGGGGTCGGTGAAGTTCAGGACGAGGTGCGATTCTTTTCCCATAAACGAATTGCCGCGATCGTTGCGGCGGTGAGTGTGAAGCCCGCGAAGATATCAACGAGGTAGTGATGACGGAGATAAACCGTCGAGAACCACAGGCCGATGCACGGTGCCAGCATCACAAAAAATGCGCGTCGAGCATGATGCCAGTCGAACCATAGCAGGAATGCGGATACCGCGCAGTGCAGACTCGGGAAGGCGTCCACACGGTTGCAGCCGCTTTCCACGATGCCATTTTGGAGCCGCGTGAAAAATCCGCCTTCGAGGGGAAAATTGAGAACCGGTGCGAGGTCGGCAAAGAACTGCGGGCCGGCTGCGGGCGTGAGCAGATAGCCGAAGAACCCGATGCCGTAGATCGTGAAAACTCCGGCGCAGAGTCTGCGAATCGTCGCTGCATCCCGGAAGCTGAACCGCACCCACACGGAGACCAGCCACGGGTAGAAAATGAAGTAACAGAAGTTGAGAATCTCCGTCAGCCATGCCCGCGTGATGGGCTTTGTAATCAAGGCGATTGGGGCTCCGAGAAGTCGGATGTCGGCATTCGATAGGTGTGAATCGAAGGACACGGGATGAACCGCGGGCACCGCTGCGCGCATGGCGACGTAGGAGACATTGATGACAATCGCGCACCATGCGAGCCGGCAACGCCAGCGGGCTGCGGAATTGGGTTTGCGCGACGCCCATGCGGCGAGCGCGAGCGTTCCAGCCAGCTGCCCGCCAAACAGCCACGCGAGCGGCTCCGCGATTCCCCTCGCCGCGAAAAGCCACACCGTCATCACGAGTAAAAACCCACCGAGACAGAATTCATGAAGCTCAAAGCGCCGGGTCATCGAAGGAGTCCTGATTGAGGAGGCGGTAAAAAGCGAGCATCCGCTTTCGGAGCGCCGGGAATTGTACGGCGTTGAAGAAAGCAATGGTCACCTTCACCGCCCGCCGCGAAAGCAGAAGCCCTACGATGCTGATGAAGATCCCGCCGAGCAGCCATTCGAGCTTTCCGGCGACCACTGCCGCGAGGGTGAGGAGGAACCACCAAAGAACGAGCGCAGGAATCCCGACGAGAATCCGCCAAAGCGCGATGACATTGGGCGCGTCTGCGAATTTTGCGCCAGCCCAGACTGCGAGGCCAAGCGGTGGCGCATTCAGCAGCGCCGCTGCGATCACGGGAGCGGGAAATATCGCCGTTGCGAGGCCATACAGCCACGGAGAACGAACCGGGAAAAGCGGCACGCCTTGATGCCGCAGAAGGCCTCGCGCGTTCAACGCCGGACGAAGTTCCCCCCAAGCGGCGAAGACCGCAGGCGGCAGGCCGCGTTCGAACCTTTTCAATCCGGAGAAGAACGATTTCCCTGTGCCGAGTGTCCTCCCGTAGGCCAGCAGCTCCGCGGTCTGCTGGATGGAATCGGATTCAAAGTTTGCACCGACTGCTTCGAGCGCATTGTTGATTCGCTGCTTAATCTCAACAAGCCTTCGCCGTGTTGTGCCTGCGAAGTCGAGACTCAGTGGCGCGCCGAAAACGACCTCGACCTGCGAGCGGAATGCCCATCCGCACTCGTAGTGGATGCCAACGGGAACGATGGCCGGCATCGGGCCGCCGGACTCCAGCATGGCGTCGATGAGTCGCGCCGCGCCGCTTTTGAACGGAAGATGCCGTGGACCGAGCGAACTGGTGCCTTCGGGAAAAATGAAGAGTTTGCCGCCTGCGCGAAGGTGCGCGGCGCATTCGTCCACCGCGTCGGAATTGTCCGCCGTACCGCCATTGCGATCCTTGTCCCGGGTGACTTCGATTCCGCTGAAGAAGAGCCGGGCAAACCAGTTCTTCCGCAACTGCGTGGAAACCATGAACACACTTTCCGGAACAATTGTGTGGTAGACAAAACCGTCCACCGCGCCGTTGCGGTGCAGTGCGAGGAGAAGCACGGGGCCGGATTTCGGGATGTTCTCCGGATGGATCACCGTGACGCGGTCGAAGAACACGCGAACACACAGACGGTGCAACCACAGGCGGAATCCGCGTCCTGACGTGGGAGGTGCGTCTTTCATCGCGAAGCGCGGCGGGCGAAATCCCGGACCGCTGTGGGACGAAGACCGTCCAGAATCAGCTCCATACCGCGGACTGCGTGGACGCTTTCGAGTAGATTCATCCGGGACGCGCCGTCGCGCACCGCCAGCGCCACGAGTTCCATCGGGCCGCCTCCACCTTCGTGTGCGCGTGTCGCCTGCCGCGCTATGTCGTCGCTGCAGAGCGAGTAGCGCCCGAGCCGCTTCACGAGATCAAACGTGATCTTCGCGCGACCGTGGAATGCGCGGTAAATCAACTCGGTGCAGACAATCCGGCTGCTGATGTTGAAGTCGAATTTGAAATCGTACGGCTTGCCGAGATGCGAGCAGGCTTCATCGAGCACGGCGTGCAATTCCACGGAGTCCAGCTGTGCGCGAAGTACGGCGACGTGATCTGCGCGCAGGCTGTAATCCAGCGGATGAATCGTAACCTTTGGACTGACAGCCTCGATAACCCAGCCCCATTGCGGCTCGTTATCGCGTAGCGCCGGCCAGCGGGTCTTTACGAGCGGATGCGCGGACATGCCGAGGCGTTCGACATCCCCTGCACCGCCGACATAAATCGCCGCATGGGCCCAGAATCCCGGCAGCAGCGAGGTCGTGAGTTTTCCTTCCGCACGAATCAGCAGAATGTCGCCCGGCTGCAGGAGCGGGCTCAATTGATTCAGCAACGCGGCGTCGATCGCGTGAACTGCTTTGTTTGACGGTCGCTTGCGGGCGACGCGACCGGCGAAAAGCATTCCCAAGCCGCCGCTCATGGTGCCGATTGGCTTGAAGACCATTCGCCAAAGCGCTTTCCAGTCATGCCGGATCCGCCAGTGCACCACGCGTTTGAATGCGCGCCGCACAATGCCGCGCTGCCGCCGGATGACGGTGCTGAGCCAGCGCCAGTCCGGATCGCTCGCACGCAGCGAATGCATCAGCGTGCGCTGGCTGTGCCAGAAACGCTGTGCGCGCCGGAGCAGGCGTTGGTGAAAGACCGAGCTGTAGGAATCCACCACTTCGTCGAGAAAGCCGGCGCTCATCGCACCGTCGCGGTTCTCTTCGTTCAGCTTCCGCCGGAGAATCGGGCGTGTCTCGGCAACGTGGAGCATCGTGAACGATTTGCCGTAGAGAAACAGAGCGGCCGCGTAGCCCGTCGAAAATGCCCGCAAGCGCAGCTCCGCGTCGGCGACTTGCTCGTAAGCAAGATAGTGCTGGATGATTTCGTAAAGACCGAGCCTGTAGCTCCGGAAGGCGAAGACCAGCCGCATGACGCTGTCCTCCTCTGCAGGCGTAAAGTATCCGCGGTTGCACGCGTCGACCGCACTGAGAGTTTCCATCGCCTTGGTTTCGAGCCGGCGAAGTCCGTCGACGATCAGCCGAAGCGACTCGAGGTCCTCGGCGAGCATCTTGTGGAGGTCGGGATGCCCGCCGATCGACACGGGATTTCTGAGCATGCGCGCGAGAGGCGCGTGCGGGATTTCCTGTCCGGGAGATGGATCGCTCCGTGTCATAATGACGACCGAACGATGAGCCCGGAATCGCGCCGGGCAAGGTTAAAAGCGGGCGGCTCAGGCGGCGGGTTCAGCGCTGCGGATCTCGGCGGTCTTGTGACGGCTGTAGTACTGCTGAAAGTGAGCCAGAAGGTCCCCGGCTTCACCCGTGAACTTCATCGGGTGGAACTTTACCTTGAGCTTACTGCCATCCGGGTTCCGGCTCACGAGTGTGAGCCGCTTCGCGCCGAGCATTTCGTCATCAAGACTCGCCGATTCGATGGCACCAAACAGAACCGGTCCGGGCCACGAGCTGAGAAGAATCCTGTCGAACTCGAGTACCGCTTCCTGGCCTTCTTTGTTGGCGAAGGTTCTCTTTGGAAATTGCGCCTCCACGATTGCCTGTTCTTCGGGTCCGTTTGGCTTGAGGCGCCATGCAAGATCCTGTCCGTGGAAATTCTGGATCAGCTTTTCGCGTTCGTCCCACATGCCTCGTTCGATCTCGGCGGCAGCCGGAATTGCGGCGTGCCACGAGCCTTCAACGGAGGCATGGAGTGCTTCATCGCGAAGCGCATCGGCGGTGCGGGTGCCGAGATTCTCGATACGCAGATTGAGCGGTGGGTGGGAGTCGAACGGGTGCGGAACTTCGGAAAAGGCGGAGCTCTCGTCGGCTGTGAACGTCTTTAGAAAACCCGCGTAGCCATTCTCGAGAGTTTCCGCGAGATGCAGCTCGGGAGTGAGCCGGTTTTTCTCGATAATGGAACTCTCGGTCTTACCGCGGTAATCGCAGTAGCCGCAGATTTTAATGAGCGCGCGCTGCATTGCGGATGGCGATGTGACCTGCGCGCCGACCGAGTCCGCGCGGAACTCCCGCTCCCGCGAAAGCTTGCCGATGGAGAGCATGTAAAGCTTCCAGAACATGAGCATGAAATGCCCGACTGCGAGCGCAAGACCCTGGCCCAGCGCACCGAGGTAGAGCTGGAACCTGCCCATCAGCGGGCCGATTTTTCGCGACCACAGCGTGTCCTGCCCGCTGAAGTGGGCGAGCTCATGACCCAGAACCGCGTCGGCTTCCGATGTCGATAGGATCTTGAGCATCGGGAGGCTCAAATAAAGCGTGCGTCCGCCCGCCGGAATCGGCGGTGCGCCCACCGGTTGGACGGCGTTTTCCGTGACGAAAAAGCTGGGGTTGATGCCGACGAAAATGCGGTCCGGCGGAGCGGTATTGAGGCGCGCTGCGAGTTCACGAATCCGCTGCCACAGCGCAGGAGCATCGGATTCCAACAGGGGCCGGCCCTCAACTTCGCAGAAGTTCTCCACCTTGCGAAACATCGCGGTGACAATGGCGAAAACCGCGAGGGCTGCGAGCAGGCCGATGACGACGATCAATTTGACGAAGTACGAGCCGAAAAAGATCGCCGTGACCCAGAAGGAAAGAAACGCCGCGAGTGTCGCCTGACCGATTACCTGGATGAGTGCCGACGTTCGCAGAACGGGCCATCCGATACGGAGCGACCAGTACTGCGCGGACTGGGAGCGAAACGACATCGCGACGCTGATTCCCACGATAACGAACGTGAGGACGATGGTCGCGAGACAGACCCACGCGGTCCACTGCATCCAACGGAACACGGCATACCGGTTCTTCGCCGGCTCAAACATTGCGCGGAGTTCCGCATGTTTCGGGTCGTCCGATGCCATGATGCGCGAAACCGGCGTTGCTTTGAAAAAGGCATGTGCTGCTTTCCTGTCTTCCGGCGATGCGCCGCGTTCGGCTTCGATGTTCTTATCGATGGATACAAGGACTTCCTCGTCGGTAACTCGCTCCGCGTAGCGAAAGAACCACGCGGATGCGGCGGGAATCAGGAAGACGAAAAGAACGGGAAGGACGTGTAGGCGGAAAAAACTCGGTTTCATGGCGGGAAAAGCGGGATGCGTGAACGTTCAGCGATCGGATTTGTAGTGGAGACTTAGTGTGTGGAAGACGTGCTTTTCCTGCTTTGCCTCGGCGGTGAAGTAAACAAGCTCCACGGCGGTGTTGTTGCGGTTCCATTTGTAACCAACGATGGTCGTGCTGCCTTTTCCCTCGGGGAGTTCCGTTGTCTCGCGGACGATTTGCTGGCCGACTCCGTACGTGCGCTCGAGAAGCTGGCGTTTTTCCCCGAGGCATTTGTTGTAGTCGGCCTCCGTCCATCCGTCCTGCTGATACTGAAGCTCTACTTCCACAAGCGCTCCGCCGCTGATGATATCGATCGCCTTGCCGTCGGGTGCCTTGTCTTTCGCGACCCTTCCACCGCCGAAGTAGAATACGACCTGATTCAGGGCGGGTGGCTTGGGCGCGTTCTTGTCTTTGGCGTCGGGCTTTTGAAAACCGGTGACCACCAGCGCCCAGCGGGCGTCGATTTTCCTGCGTTCCTTGATCGTGAGTTTCGCCGCCGCGATTTTCAGTTCAACGCGCTTCGAGTCCTCGGCCCACTCGAGACCGAAAGGCGGGCGGATTGATTGATCATTCACCGCCGCGCCTGCCGGAACGGCCGCGCCGGGCGCGGGCTTCTGCGCCGCGGACGGAAGCGCGAGTAGAAGAAGGAACAGTAGAAGAGGACGGACGGCCATTTGTCTGGGTGTAAGACGCACGAGAATAGGCGCTTCTTCAATCGCAAAACCGGATTCCCGCCGGAGCGAGCCTCCGTTTGCAAAACGGAACGGGGCGGCGTAGGAGTGCCCGCATGGAAAACCAACCCGACAAAAAGCAGACAAAAATCCAGGTGAAATACGAAGACATGACCGCGCGCTACTCGAATCAGGTCGTGGTCACAGCCGGCGCCGAGGAGGTCTATCTGGACTTCTCCAGCGGCCTGATTCGGGACCAGGGTCAGGGATTCGCGACGCTTCCGATTCACACCCGCATCGCGATGACCCGCGCGGGCCTTCAGCGGGTTTACGATGTCCTCGGTCAGGCGCTGGGCAAAGGCGCGCAGCCAAATCCGCGGTAAACCGGCGCAGCGGGAGCGGCCAAATAGAACCGCCTACTCCCCGAGGAGTTTCTTGAGCGTGGGCTCGATTGCTCCGGCGATCCGCTCGTAGCCTTCAGTAGTGGGGTGAAGGTAATCGCTCATGGTGGATTTCAAGATGCTGCCATCCGGCTCGATGAGGCTCTTGGTCACGTCCATAAACGTCACGTTCTCGCGTCCGTCGAGACCGGCGAGGGAGGCGTTCACCTGTGCGAGTTTCTCGCGGGTGGCGTCGGGCTTTGCGCCGCGTGGAAAAATGCCGAGCAGCAGGATCTTCGCGGATGGCTTGCTGCGGCGAACTTCGCCGAGAACTGCTCTCACGCCCTCGACGATTTCACCGGCTGTGTTTTTCCCCGCGTTGTTGGTGCCGATGTTGACGACCACTACCTTGGCTGCCGCGCCGTCGAGCTCGCCGTTCTGGATGCGCCAGAGCGCGTTCTCCGTGTAGTCGTAGCCGAAGCCGAGATTCGCGGCGTTGCGGCGGCCGTAGTATTTTTCCCACACGGCTTTTCCCGGCTGCGAACGATCGTGAGGCTTGCCGCCAAACATTTGCGTGATGCTGTCGCCAATGAACACGAGGTCCGCCTTCGTCGCGGCTGTGCGAGCCGACACGAGCTTGTGGCGCACCGCCCAGTCGTAGGTGGGAAAATCGCGATCCTGCGTGCAGGCCACGACGCTGGACGGCAGCGGCTTCGAATCAGGCGGCGCGGGAATTTCCAACTCCGCGGCGGCGCTCACGGTTTTGCGATCCGCCGAGACGGCGATCGCTTTTACTTTTCCGCCCGAGCGCAACGTGATGGGCGCGAGATATGGCCCGGACTTCGCGTTCGGCGCGGAACCATCAATCGTGTAGCGTGCGTGCGCGTCCGCGGGAGCGGTGATGATGACTTCGCCGGTGGGTTTCAGTTCGAGCTTCGGCGCATCCAGCGCGACTGCAAAAGAACCTGCGGCAATGAGGAAGGAGAGAATGGTTTTCACGCGCGGCAACCTATCCGGCGGACTTCGGGCGAGGCGAGCCACATCGCGCGAATTTTCCGCGTTGCGTGCCGTCCAACTACGCTAAAATCACTGCATGAAGAAGCTGCTTCTCTTTCTCTGGATCTGCATCTCACCGCTCTGCGCGCAGGATGAGCCCGCGCAGGAGCCGGCGGTTAAGGCGGTGGCGAAGACGCTGCCCGCCGTCGTCAATATCAACACGGAATCCGTCGTCCGCCATCAGGTGCGCGATCCGATGGACTCGTTTTTCGACGACTACTTCGGCCGGCAGATGCGCCCGCCAAGGCTCATTAAACAAAAGGTCCAGAGCCTCGGCAGCGGATTCCTCGTGGATGCGAGCGGCTACATTCTTACGAATGCGCACGTGGTGGATCGCGCGGCGGAGATGAAGATTTCCGTCACCACGAACGATGGGAAAACCTACACGGCGACCTACATCACCGGCGACCCGGAGATCGATCTCGCGCTCATTAAAATAGAAAGCAAAACGCCGCTTCCGTTCATCCCGCTCACCGAGCTGTCGCCGAATCTACTCGGCCAGACGTGCCTCGTCCTCGGCAACCCGCTCGGCTACGGCAGCAGCGTCGCGCGGGGCATCCTCAGCGCGAAGGGCCGCAGCGTCACCGTGGGCGAAAACGAATACCAGAATCTCCTGCAAACCGATGCCGCCATCAATCCGGGCAATAGCGGCGGGCCGGTCGTGGACATCGCGGGGAAGCTTGTGGGCATCAGCTCCGTGAAGATGTCGTTTACCCCGCAGGGTGTGCCGACGCAGGGGCTTGGATTCGCCATTCCCGCGAACATCGCGCGGGAGAAACTGGAGGAGTTCAAGAAAATCGCGCGCGGCGAAAAGGTGCCGGAGAAACCGGGTCTCGCGAAAAAGTATTTCGGCCTCACGTTGCAGAATATCGACGCGAAGGCAGCGGAAAAATCGGGCTATGCCGAAGGCAGCGGAGTGCTCGTCGCGGAAGTGGAGCCGAAGTCCGCCGCCGCGCTCGCGGGCATCGAGCCCGGTATGCTCATCACCACGGTCGGCCGGTACGACGTGAATGAAGTCCGCACTGTGGAGAAACTCCTCGGCCACATTGACAGCGGCAACCGCGTCGATTTTGGCATTCAGTGGCACGCCCGCGGAGCGCGGGGGACGAAGACATTCACCGACACGATCCGCCTCGTGGCGCGGTGACGAGTTACAGCCCGCCGAAACGCCGCTCGCGTCCGTGGAATGCGGCGATCGCCTCGCGCAAATCCTCGCGGCCGAAATCCGGCCACAGTTTCGGCGTGATGAAAAACTCCGCGTAGCTGAGCTGCCAGAGCAGGAAGTTCGAGAGCCGCAGTTCACCGCTGGTGCGAATCATAAGCTCCGGGTCCGGATATTCCGCTGTGTAAAGATGCGCGCCCACCGTGTCCGGTGTGATGCTCTCCGCGGCGAGCCGGCCTTCCGCGACCTCGATGGCGATGCGCTTCGTCGCGTCTGCGATCTCCGTGCGCGAGCTGTAGTTCAGCGCGAGGATGAGCGTCGTCGCGGGATTCTTCGCCGTCGCTTCAATCGTCTGCGCGAGCTTTGCCTGCGTGGTTTCCGGCAGTTCGTGAATGCGCCCGATGGCGCGGAGCCGCACGCCGTTTTTCATCATCGTCGGGAGCTCCATTTCGAGGAAATGCTCCAGCAGCACCCACAGCCCGGAGACTTCCTCCGCGGGCCGCTTCCAGTTCTCGGTCGAGAACGCATAGAGCGTGAGATACTCCACGCCGAGTGCCACGCATTCCTCGGTGATTGCGCGCACACTCTCCGCACCGCGCTCGTGGCCTTTCAGCCGCGGAAGCCCGCGCTCTTTGGCCCAGCGGCCATTGCCGTCCCTGATGATGGCGATGTGGCGCGGAGGCTTCATCCGGCTTTTTTACAAAAGGATCGTCTGCTCCCGGTCCGGTCCCACGCTGGCGATGGCGAGTTTTGCGCCCGTCAGCTTTGCGATGGCTTGCAAATACGCGCGGCATTTTGGCGGGAGGTCGGTCCATTTCCGTGCGCCGGTTGTATCCTTCTTCCAGCCGGGGAATTCCTGGTAAATCGGCACGCACTTCGACAGCGCCTCGATGTCCGACGGCGGATACTCCAGCTTCGCGCGGCCCAGCTTGTAGGCTACGCAAACCTTGATCGTGTCCATCGTATCCAGCCCGTCCGTGTTCGTGATTGCGACCTCGTCGATGCCGTTCACCATCGCCGCGTAGCGCGTGAACACCGCATCGAACCACCCGCAGCGCCGTGCGCGTCCCGTCGTCGCTCCGAACTCGCGCCCGAGGCCGTGCAGGAAATCGCTGATGCCCTTGTCCTCCGTCGGGAACGGACCCTCGCCCACGCGGGTCGTGTAGGCCTTCATCGTGCCCACCACTTTATCGATGCGGTTTGGCGCAACGCCCGAGCCCGTGCAGGCGCCGCCGGCTGTCGTGTTGCTGCTCGTCACGTACGGATACGTGCCGAAATCGATGTCGAGGAACGTTCCCTGCGCTCCTTCGAAAAGCATCTCCTTCTTCGCCTTCACCTGCTCCGCGAGGAAGACCACCGTGTTGCCGAGGAACGGCGCGATGATCTTCGCCGCAGCGAGATACTCCGCGCACGCCTTCTTTGCGTCCACGGTCTCCGCCTTCATCGCTTTCAAAACCGCGTTCGCCTCGTCGATCTTCGCCTTCAGACGGTCCGCAAACCGCACCGGCTGCAACAGCTCGCCCGTGCGCAGACCTGTGCGCGACACCTTGTCCGCATAAGTCGGCCCGATGCCGCGGCCCGTCGTGCCGATCTTCCCTTTGCCCTTCGCCGTCTCCTTCGCCTTGTCCAGCGCGCGGTGCGTCGGAAGCGTGAGATGCGCGCTGTCGGAAATCATCAGATTCTTCGGCGTCACCGCGATGCCCTGCTTGCGCAATCCCTCGATTTCGCCCGCGAGCGACACCGCATCGATCACCACGCCATTGCCGATCACGCACATCGTCCCCTTGCGCAAAATCCCGCTCGGGATCAAATGCAGCACGTATTTCACGCCGTGCACGATCACCGTGTGCCCCGCGTTGTTGCCGCCCTGCGAGCGGACGACGACCTGAGCGCGCTCCGTCAGGAAGTCGATGATTTTGCCTTTGCCTTCGTCGCCCCATTGAGCGCCGACAAGGATCGTATTTGCCATGTCAGTAAATTGCTTGGTTGTTCAGAAAAAAACCCGCCGCCCGAGGCTGCGGGGCGGGGGAGAGTAGTCGGCAAATTCCCATGGGCAAGCTTCGTTCACACCCGACGCCCAAAAGGCGTTTGATTGAAATTGGAAACGGCGCGAAGCGCAACGTAGCCCGCGAGTCCCTTCGCGGCTTGAGATGTCTCGCGAAGCGACACGAATGGTCAGTGTCGCTTCGCGATTGCGGCTTACCCGCGAAGGGACTCGCGGGCTACGTTGCGCTTCGCCGCGCGGGAACTCGGCGGCAGGGAAAAACTACAAATTCGATCCGACAAGGCAACGGATGCCATTGGCGTCAGTAATCCAAAAACATGGGCGGTCGCCGCAGGTCGCAAGGACTGAATCAGACCCCCTGACCGACCCGTGACACGGGACAAAACTCGTCGGTTTTCGCACACTGACTGCCGGGGCCCCTCGGTTTCCCTTGAAAAACAACACTCGCACAACGAATCTTCATAAACTCCTCAGCGGCAACCACGCCGCCCAAACGTCAAATGACATTTTCCGGCGGTCAAATGGCATTTTCCGCCTCTCAAATCACACTTTGCACCCCTCAAACGCCACGGCGGGGGCATTAAACGGTCAGATGCACCCCTCAAACAGTCCGGCGACCACATTAAATGACCATACGCTTACATCAAACGAAGGCGCGACTCGTCCAAACAGCGGATCCAGTCCCTCAAATGGCAAAATGTCCCAGTCAAACCACGAGTTATGATCTTCAAGTTGTCTGGTGCCTCTATCAAACGACCAAACCGCCCGTTAAAACCAATTGAAATCCCCGACCAGCGACGAAGCCACTTCAACCCGTCCTTCATGCAAAGCGGTTACACGGGCACAGCGGTCGGTTGTCTATTTGACGGTCGTCTTAAACCACTCGGCGAATTTCGGGATGCCGTCCACGATTTTGGTGTGGGGGTTGTAGCCGAGGAGTTGGCGGGCTTTGGAGATGTCGGCGTAGGTGACGGGGACGTCGCCGGGTTGCTCGCCCATTTTTTGGATGATGGCTTTTTTGCCGAGCGAGGCTTCGATGGTGGCGATGAGTTCGCTGAGCGTGGTGGTCTGGCTTTCGCCGAGGTTGAAGACGTCGCAGAGCTGGCCTTCGTAGCCGAGGCAGGCTTCCATTCCCTGCATGATGTCATCGACGTAGGTGTAGTCGCGGCGCGTGGTGCCGTCGCCAAATTGCTGGATGGGGCGGCCTTCCCAGATGGCGCGCGAGAAGGAGTGGATGGCGAGGTCGGGGCGCTGGCGCGGGCCATAGACGGTGAAGAAGCGGAGGTTGATGGTCCGCATTCCGTAGAGGTGGCTGTAATTTGAGCAGACTTGTTCGCCGGCGAGCTTCGTGGCGGCGTAGGGCGAGATGGTCTGCGTGAGGGCGAGGTCTTCGCGGAAAGGCAGCGTCTTTAACACGCCATACACACTGCTGCTGCTGGCGCAGATGAAGCGCGGGACGTTGGCCTGCTTTGCGGCTTCGAGGAGGTTGAGGGTGCCGAGGATGTTGGTCTCGACGTAAAGGCGCGGGTCTTTGATGGACGGGCGGACGCCGGCGCGGGCGGCGAGGTGGACGATGCTGTCGTAGCGCCCTTCCTTGACCAGGCGGAGCATCGCGTCGGCGTTGCGGATATCGAGCTCGTGGACGGCGGCGTCTTTTGCAAATGCGGCGACGTTGGCGCGCTTGATGGCGGGGTCGTAGAAGTCGTTGAATTCGTCCACGACATCGACGGTGTGTCCGAGCTTCAGGCAGCGCTCGACGAAATGGGAACCGATGAATCCGGCGCCGCCGGTGATGAGACTCTTCATGGGGGCGAGGGTATTTTCCGAAACGCGCCAGCGGCAAGAGCGAACCGCGCGGGAGTTTCGGGAAAAGCTTGGCAAACGCCGCCGCGCGCCGGAACGATGCGCGCGCAATGAACAGCCATCCGAGGAAAACGCAATGAGCACGCGCGCCGTAGTGATCACGGTGGTCCGCGCGGCGGTGACGCTCGCCTTGCTGTGGTGGGTGTTTTCGCACGACGAGGTGCGCGATGGCTTGCAGCATGCGCATTTTCACAAGCCGTGGTGGCTCGCCGCAGGCATCCTGTGCGGCGGAATGGCGGCTGCGCTGGCCGCGCTGCGCTGGCAGGCGTGTCTGCGGGCGTGTGATTGCGAGCTGCCGTTCTCGACCGTGCTGCGAATCTCGCTCGCGGGAAATGCGGCGGGGCTTCTCTCGGTGGGAGCGCTCGGCGACGACGCGGTGCGCGTGGCCCTCGGCGCGCGGCAGCTTCCGGAGAAGAAGCGCGCGCTGCTCGCGTCGGTCGCCCTCGATCATGTCAGCGCGGTTCCGGTGATGCTCGTGCTCGCGGGACTGATCGTCGGCGGCATCGGGCTTTCGGCCGAGATGAACCGCGCGACGATCGTCACGCTCGCAGTCACCGCGACGGCGTTTTTCGGCACGGGGCTGTATCTCCGGTTCTTTCACGCAGAGTTGCACTCGCGAATCCTCGGCTACGTGAAAGCGAAGCTCTTCTCGCCGGGCGCCGGACGCGCGATGCTGCTCTCCGTCCCGCTGCAACTCGCGCATCACGGCATCTTCTGGTGCACGGCATCGGCGCTCGCGATTCCGGCAAACCCGTTCGGGCTCTTCGGGGCCTTCGTCGTGGCGGACACCGTGGCGGCGCTGCCGGTGACGATCGCCGGCCTCGGGGTCCGCGAGAAGTCGATCGAGGTGCTGCTCTTTAAATGGTACGCCGTGCCGCGCGCGCTGTCGGTGAAAGCCTCGCTCTCGGGCCTCGCGATCCTCGCGCTCTGGGCGGCAATCGGCGCTGCGTGCTTCCCGATTCGCCGCAGGGAGGAGGCCGTGAAATGAGCGCGCCGCAGTTGGATATTCGCAAGCTCGCCAACCGGTTCCCGCGATGGAATCCGCGGTATTACACGCTGTGCAAATTCGCCACCGACCCGCTCTACGAAGCCGTCTTCGCCGCGCTCGCCGGGACCAATCTGCCGCTGCTCGACATCGGCTGCGGCATGGGCCTGAACTCGTTTTATCTCCGCGAGCGCGGCTGCACATTTGCGATGCGGGGCATCGACTACGACGCCTCGAAAATCGAAGTCGCGAGCAAAGTCGCCGCAGCCCACGCGCCGGATCTCGTTTTCGAAACAAGCGATGCCCGAAGCGGACTCCCAGAGCACGCGGGCAGCGTGACGATTCTCGACATCCTGCAATACATGAGCGCCGACGCGCAAAACGCGTTGCTCCGCGAAGCCGCCGCCCGCGTCGCCGCCGGCGGGAAACTCGTCATTCGGACCGGCATGCAGGCACCGGGCTGGAGGTTCCAGCTAACGCGAATCGCGGACTGGTTCGCGGCGTGTTGCTTTTGGATGAAGGCCGCGCCCGTGACTTACCCGAGCCCCGGGACACTTGCCGCGACGCTTGAAAGTTGCGGCCTGCGCGGGACGATTCGCCCGCTTTGGGGCCGCACGCCATTCAACAACTGGCTGGCGGTCTTCGAACGGCCCCGGCCTTAAGCGAGCTCCGACATCGCGCCGGTGGCGTCGGAGAATTTCTCCGTCTCCGCGCCCATCTTCTGCGCGACGGTGAGCAGGACGTTTGCGAGCGGCGGATGCTTCTCTGGATCGTGCGCGATGTGTTGGCCGTGTTTGAGCCCGTAGGCGCCGCCGCCTGCGACGATGAGCGGAAGATTCTTCGGCGAATGTTCGCCACGCGGCCCGCTGTTCATGCCGGAGCCGTAAACGATCATCGTGTGGTCGAGCATCGGACGCCCGCCTTCGTCCGTGGACTTTAGGAACGTCATGAATCGCGACAGCCGCTCGAGGTATCCGCGGTCCACGGCTGCCAGCTTCTTCAGCATCCCCGGATCACCGCCGTGATGCGAAAGCTCGTGATGATTCTCCCCGCCCACGCCGAGTCCGCCGGCCTCGCGCGCCCATTCAAATGTGATGACGCGCGTCGTGTCCGTGACGAACGCGAGGTAGCTCAACTCCAGCATCACATCGAGCCACATCGGGCGGTCGTGCCCGTCGTTGGGTTTGCTGTTGAGTTGAAGTCCCGTGGCATCGACCTTCGGCTTTGGCACATCCACCCACTCGACCTGCCGCTGCACGCGCAGCTCCGTCTCGCGCACGGAATTCAGATACTCGCCGAGCTTGTTCTGATCCGCGCGGCCGAGCTTCTTCTCCAGCGACTTCGCCTCGCCGAGCACATCATCGAGGATGCTGCGTTTCTCCGCATAACGCTTCAGCGTCGCCTCACGCGAAGCCGCGTCGTCGGGGACAAAAAGCCGCTCGAACAAACGCTGCGGGCTGTTTTCCGCGGGCAGCGGTGTGCCGTTGCGGTCAAACGCGAGCGTGTGGCTGTGCAACGCCGCGCCGGTTCCCGATTGATCGCCAATCTCAATCGATGGAAACCGCGTCTTCATCCCGATCTTCTCGGCGATGACTTGATCGACGGAAATCGTATTCGTGTAGTCCTTGCCCGGCACCGCCTTCAAATCAGCGCCCGTCAGCCATGTATCCCCGCCGCTGTGCCCGCCCGTGCAGCGCGGGTGGCCGAGTCCGGTGAGCACGGAAAACTGCTCCTGATGATCCTTCAGCGTCTCCAGAGTCGGCGACAGCTTGTAGCCTTTGCCCTTCGTCTCCGGCACCCACTCGAGAATGTTCACGCCATTCGACACGTAACAAAAAATCGCGCGCGGAGTCGGTTTGGTGCCGGATTTTGGCAGCGGCTTGTAAGTCGAAGGCGCAGCATGCACCGAACGCGGCAGCATGGCCTCCAGCAGCGGAAGCGTGAGAGTGACACCAAGCCCGCGAAGCGCGGTGAGGCGGGAGATGGGAGTATGAAAAATTGGGTTCATCGGCGTGCTGTGGACTATTTGGTCGTGAATGAATCGGACGTGACGATAGCGGCTATAAGCGAGCGCAAGGTATACTTCTCCCGCTTCATCTGCTCGACAAATCCACGCACCGCGGGGCGGTCGGAAAAGCCCAGTTCGCGACCGAGTGCATAGGTCGTGATCTGGTTCGCGAGAGCAGTCAGAAAAAGATCCTCCTTTTTGAGAAGCTGTGTCTGCAGCCCCTCCACGCCCACGAACTCCGTACCGTCCGGCATTTTGGCGCTGGCGTCGATTCTCGGATCGTTCTTCTCGATGCGGCCGTTGTAGCCGTGTCCCTCCTGCTCGCGCCACTCGCCGGCTGCATTGAAGTTTTCGAGCGCAAGACCGAGCGGATCAATCCTGTCGTGGCATCGAGCGCAGGATGCTGCTTCGCGGTGAATGGCGAGCCGCTGGCGTACCGTGGCTTTGTCGATGCCGGGCACTTTCGACTGAATCTCGCCGACATTTGCCACGGGCAGGCCGGGATCGGTTCCGAGCAGCGTTTTCAATACCCACGTGCCTCGGACGACGGGCGATGTGCGAGTGCCGTTTGATGTGATGCTGTGAATCGATGCCTGCGTGACGAGACCGCCGCGGTGCGATTCCGGCGGCGCGGGCACTTTGCGGATGGCGTCACCTTTCACGCCGGGGATTCCGTAGAACCGCGCGAGCCGTTCGTTGATCGTCACGAAATCGCTCTTGATCAAATTGCGGGCGTCGAGATTCGACCGCAGGATTTCCGCGAAGAAACCTTCAGTCTCGCGCACGATTGAGATTTCCAGATGCCGATCGTATTCCGGATAGAGCGTTTTTGACGGCGGGTTCGAGCCCACCTTGCGGAGCCCGAGCCATTGTCCGGCGAAGTTCTTCACAAACGCATCGCTGCGTGGATCCGCGAGCATCCGATCCACCTGTGCGCGCAGCACTGCAGGCTTTGCGAGTTCGCCGCTTGTCGCGAGTTTCGAGAGCGCCTCATCCGGCATGGATGACCACAAAAAGTAGGAGAGTCGTGACGCAAGCTCATGCGTGTTGAGCTTCCGCGGCGCGGCCTGCGGCGCCTCCGGCTCCACGAGATAGAGGAAATGCGGCGAAGCCAGAACCGCGGCGAGCGGAACTTTGATCGCCTCCACAAACGAAGGCTTCTCCGGCCGCACCTTGTCGAACAGCGCCATCTTTGCATCCACCTCCGCCGCCTGCACCGGTCGGCGGTAGGCGCGCGTCATAAATCGCGACATCACCTCGCGCGCGTAAACCTGCTCGTCTCTGGTCTTGTTCGGCGAATCGAACAGCAGGCGCGTATGACTCGCTGGCGGCCACACGGGATGCAGCGGGCCCTCCAACTCGATCCAGTCGATGAGCAGCTCGGGCCGTGCGAACTCGTCCTTCCCCTGCATCCAGAAATTCTCAAGCACCTTCGGGATGTCGTAAGCGTAGTCAAACTCCAGGCCCGCCTTCGCTGTCGTGAAAAATGCCCGGACTTCAAAAATCCCGGCCGCAGACTCAGGCGCGTCGATGTCGATTTCAGCAATCTCACGCGGGGTGCCGTCGAGGTGCTGCGTCACCGTCACGCGTGGCGGACCGTAGTTGTACATCCGGTGCGTGGAAAAATGCTCCACGCCGCGGGCGAACGCCTCGTCCGCGTATTTTGCGCCCTTCGGATTCTTCGCCAGTTCTTCGTCGCGACGCTTGCCGAGAATCGCGCGTGCCGAGGAAACCACCGCCGCCCGATCCGGAACGCGCCCCGCAGCGCGAAACCGCATGACGTACTCGCCCTGCGCAGGCACCTTGAAATCGCGGAATCCGACGCCCTTGTCCCACGACTCATGATGCACGACGGTGAAACCGCTCTCCGTCGGGTTTTTCCCGTCGTTCAGGATGATATTGTTCGAGCCCATTTTCACGCGGTAGCGATCACCGCCGAGCGTGTTGTCCTCCGGCTCAAAGTGCCATTTGATCGACTCAGGCTGCGCGCCCTCGACGAGCGCGCGGTCCAGTATCTGGCGCGCCGCTGCGTAGTAGAGCTCCACCTGCATCGGCGAAATCGAAAGGGCCTGTCCGATGTTGTCGAATCCCCCGGCGGGCGGGTCCTCGGGGAATTTCTCCGACGGCTTGAAATCCACGCCTACAAGGTCGCGAATCGTATTGTCGTATTCCGAGCGATTCATCCGCCGCAGAACCACGCGTGTTGACCGTTTTGCGATTTCCGCCTTCGCGAGTTCCTGCTCCAGCCATTCGACAAACCGCGCCGAAGCCTCAGGTGACGGCTGCTTTTCCTCTTCCGGCGGCATCTCGTGGCCGTTTACCGAGTTTACCACTTCCTTCCATTTTTCAACAACGAGCGGATCGCGAAAGTCCGCCCTCAGCGTATCCAGCCGCAGCTTTCCCTTCTGCTTTTCCGGACCATGACATGCGGCGCAATTTTCCTTTATGAAAGGCTGTGCGATTTTCGCGAAGCTGGAGTCTCCGCCCGCTGCGGAAGCATTCGCGGAGATCAAGGCAGCAAGACACAACGAACGGGCGATCGGGGACAATATGAAAGCGGACATGTGTGGCTAATCGGCGGCGCTGCAAATTCTTTGCGGTCCAATCCCCGCGGTGCCATTCCTAATCCTTGGGAGTCTGATTCGCCTTGTCCTGCTCGATGAGCTCCCAGATCTGTTTGAGCGTCTCGGTGGAGATGGAAACTTCGCGCAGCGCAGCGCGAACGTCTTCGCCAGGAGCCGCGGGCGGTGGCTTTGGCGCATTGGGCTGGCTGAGAAAGAGCGTGATGGGCTGCGAGAGAATCGGCGCGGGCGCGGGCTTTCCGAGCACTTTTGCAAAGATGCCGCCGAGTTCGCCGAGCGAGTCCTGCAACGCGGTGAGGCGCTCGACGACTTGCACCATAGGGTCTTTGCCGTCGGCTCCGCGGAAGAGCTGGTTCTTGCGGAAGGTCTTTTTGATTTCCTCCCAGCGCGCCGTTTCGTCGGGCGTGATGGTGCCGGTCAGTTCTTTGAACTTCAGCAGGTTTGCCTCCGTGCCGGTGGTGAGCGTTTGCGCTTCGTTGCGGTAGTAGGCCTGCAGCAGTGATTCGAGCTCCTCGTCGTTCATCACGGGCGAGATCTTCTCCGCGAGGCGGCCCATGTTGCGGTAACTGCCTTGCAGCTTGAATGCAGGCTCGGTGCGGAATGCGTCGGACTGCGCGGCGCTGCGGATGTATTCTTCGTTCACCCTCAAAACCACGTCGCGGGCGCGGATGAGTTTCTTCATCACGCCGATGAATTCCTGCTGCTCGACGGGAGACCAGTTGCTCTCAAAGTCCGCGCCTTCCGTGCTGCCGGTCTCGGCGATCTTGATGACTGCGAGGATGTCCTTTTGCGAACGCGAGGCGAGGCGTGCGAGTGTCGGGTTCGACCCGGCGGCGTTTTCGAGATAGCTGGAGTTGAAAGCATCCGCGTGCGCGCCGATTACGTCGCCGAGATTGTACGTATCGGCGCGGTTCGCAAGCATGTCGGGGATTTTGAATTTCTCGCCGCTCTCGGTGTACGGGTTTCCGGCCATCACGACGACGACCTTCTTGCCGCGCAGGTCCCACGTCTTCGACTTCCCGCGCCACACGCCTTCGATGCGCCGCGAGCCGTCGCACAGCGAGATGAACTTCTGCAAAAACTCCGGGCTGAGATGCTGGATGTCGTCGAGACAGATCATCACGTTGTCGCCCATCTCAAATGCGAGCCCGAGTTTCTCCATCTCGTCGCGCGCCGCTGCATTCGGCGCTTCGGCGGGGTCGAGTGAAGTGACGCGGTGGCCAATCGCGGGACCGTTGATTTTCATGAACACGATGCCGAGCCGGCTTGCGACGTACTCGACCAGCGTGGTCTTTCCATAGCCCGGCGGCGAGATGAGCAGGAGCATGCCCATGCGGTCGGTGCGTTTGGCGTCACCCGCCGCGCCGATTTGCTTCGCGAGGTTGTCGCCGACGAGCGGGAGGTATGCGGAATCGATGAGCCGGTTGCGGATGAAACTCGTGAGCACCTTTGGCTTGAACCCGTCGAGCTTCAGGCGCTCGCGTGCGGCTTCCAGCAGTTCGCGTTTGAGCGCGACGAAGCGCTGGTAGAGCGGAACGACGTTGGTCTCATGCTTCCGCATCCGCGCTGCAAAATCGAGGTAGTCGAGGCGGAGCGTGCCGTTGGAAATGCGCGCGTGATTTCCGTTCATGCCGGTCAGTTCGCGAACGGACGATGCGCGGACCGTTCCGGGCGCGGTCGAGTTGCGGAGGATGAGCGAAGCCGCTTCGTCGAGAAACTGGTGCTCGCCCGCGTGGGCCCGCAGCCAGTCGCGGATGAGCGAAAACTCCGCACGGGTTTCCGCCGCGACCGCTTTGCGCGCGTCCTTGAGCGCAGCAGTGCCGCTGCGCTCGACGAGGAAAGCGTGGAAGCCTTCGACGAGTGAGACGGCCTCGGGTGCCGCAGGAAAAACGCCATCGCCGGAAAGGACGTGGAAAAGAAACTCGGCAGCGGTTCCGTCGAGTCCATGGACAGCACGGGCGATTTCCGCCAACAGTTCGGCTGTCGGTGCCTGCTGCGGGAAAAACCGGCCCATCGCTCCGAAGCCACGCAGCTTCGCTTCGAGCAGCGTCTTTGCGTCGTCGGCCGGCAGGGCCATCCATGCGAGCACGGCCTGCGTGCGGGTCTTCGTGTCAAAGCGGAGAAGCCCGAGCGTGTGCTGCATTTCCAGGACGGCTTCCGCGATCTTCGCAGCGTCGGTGTCGTGTACGCCTTTGATGTAGCCTTCTCCGGGGCGCGACGCCGCGAATTCGCGGACTGCATCTGAAATTGGAGCCTCGCTTTTAGCGGTGCCGGACGAGGCGCCCGGGACACGATCACGAGCGAGGGCGCTCGTGCCACAGGCCTGCCACGCCAGCCATTCGGCACGATAAACGTCCGCAGTTTCGGACACGCTTTCGAGACTCCAGACCTGACGCGTTTCCACGAAGCGCGGGTCGTCGATGGGCTCGAAAAAATTCGTCCCCGTGATGTGCAAGCACATCGCGTCGCCGCGATGGATGATCGTGAGGTCGAGGTCCTGCGAATTGACCAGAAACTGATGACGTCCGAGCTGGATTGCGCCGCTGCCTCCGGCGAACAAATCGCGGCGGTCCTTGAATTGCCGCACGGCATCTTCGCGGATCGTTTTCAGCCGGCTTCCGAGGTCGTCGGCCTTTGTCGTGTCGCCAAGATCGAGGAGCTGCGCGGTGAGGTCGCGCACTTTCTCCACCATCATATCGCTGGCGAAGTAGGCATTGATTTCGTCCAGCCCCGGCAGGTTGTCGGCGCGGTGCTTGATGCCTTTCAGGATGCGCTCTGCCGCCGAGAGAAGGCCGTTGGCCCGGCGATTGCGCGCCTCTACGAGCTCGAGTTTCCGCGATTCAAATGCCCCGGCGAACGTGGTGCGCTTGTCGGCAAGTTCGCCAACGAATTCCTCGAAATCCGCGAACCGCGCTTCGAGTTCCTCGACTTGCACCATGAGCTTGTTGAGGAATTCGTCGCACTTCTCCGGCGTGGTGCTTAGGTCGAGATAGTTCGCGAGCGCCTGGTCGAGCAGCCGCTGCTGCGACGCAAATTCCGCGACCGCCTCGGTGCCGCGCAAATCGCGGATGCGCTGGCGCAATCCCGAGCGGGCCTGATTCAGCGTGGCGTAAATGCCGGAAACGTCCTCGATAATCCGGGTCGTTTCCGTGGCGTCGGCGATCTTCAGACTACCGACCGTCTCCACGAGCAGATCCAGCTCCTTCGCCGCCGCGCCGATTTCGTCGTCGAGCTTCTGGGCATCGGTGACCTTCGGCATTTTCGGAACCGACTCGCGAAGCGTGGTCACTTTGGTGCGAAGCGGGTCGAGCGCTTGCGGCGAGAGCAAAAACTGCACGGTGCGCTCCGCGAGCGCGGCGGCGGCATCGGCGGTTTCCTGCTCGGTCTTCTCGACCAGAGGCGCATCCAGATAGCGCAGCTCCTTTAGCGAAATGAGCTCGCCGCGCACGGCACGCAACGCCGCGAGCTTCTCGACGAAGTGCCCAATTTGATCGAACGCATGAGTCGGCAGGGCCCGGAGAATGCCGGTCGCTTTCCCAACGACGCGCTGCGTCTCCGCCGCCGTGTTGCGCTTGATTGCGGTGACTTTGTCAAACTCCGCGAGCGCTGAAGCCGCAGCTTCCTTAATTCCCGCGAGCGGCTCCCGCAGCGCAAACGCCTCGGCGCGATCGAGCCAGAAATAGGTGTCGAGAATATCGGTCGTGCGCTTGACCAAATCGACGTAAAGCCCGGCGTAGCTGTCGTCCTTTGCGAGCAGCGTGAGCACCTCGCCGCACTCGGCCATCGCACGCACGACGGTGGGATTACCAATTTTGAAAAGATAGCTGTCGTTCTTTTGCGGCGGCTGCCAGTCCGCGCCGACAAACGGCGTCTGCCAGATCTGCACGACATGGTGCTTTTGCGGCTCGGGGCCAGCGCGGAAAATCGCGAGCTCGCCGTTTTCGAAAAGTGAAAATCCGTGGCAGATGATCGGCGTTTCGCACTGCCGCGCGATGACGTTGTAGCTGTAGAGAACGTAGGTGCCCGAGTCGCGTTCGTAAAAGACGAACATCGTGTCCTCGCCGTTTGGCGACGCGACGCGTTTGTGGAAAACGAGTCCTTCCAGCGCCGTCTCGAATTCCTTGAATTCGCCGCTTTGAAGATAGAAGCCCCGCGGATGGATGATGCCGTGTCCATCCGGCAGCAGGACGCACGCTTCTTCGATGGAATCGATGCGCCGCACCTCGCGGAGTTTCTCGTTGAAGACAAAATAGCGCGTCTTCTTTTCCTGATACGGCCGCACGCGAAGCAGAATGAGATTCCCTACGACGGCGTGGAAAATCTCCGAGTCGTCGAGCGTCTGGTCGCGCTGTTCGACAGGCTCGGAGTAAATGCCGGAGCCGGTCGCGGTGTTGTCCTCGACTTTGATCGTGAGGTCGCCGCCGACACATTCCACAAAGACGCGGTCCTCGATGCTGATGTGCGGATGCAGTCCGGCACGATGCTGTTCGCGAGTCGCCCGCTTCCACTCGAACTCGTGTTGCGGCGGATAGACGTATTCGTGGTCGAAACGATTGCCTAGATACGAGAGCGTGTTCGCGCCGCACAGCCACTTGAACGTCTTTACATCCGCCGCCGTCTTGCCGACGCGGAACTCCATGAACAAATGCGGCCCGCGGACCGACAGTTTCGAAAGCGCCGTTCCTTTGTAATAGCGGTAGAGCGACTTGAAGTCGGACTCGAACTGTCCGTCCGCCAACTCTGCCAGCGGCACGGCGTGAAACGCGCGGTCTTTGTATTGGTAGAGCGAGAATACATCCGCGACCTGCGTTTCGCTGCGCAGACCGAGCTGCACGTTGTAGCCGAAAACAAACCGTCCGCCGCCGACATGGCGCATATCGCGCGGCGTGCAGTTATTCTCCGTCGTGAGCCGCTCCGTGGCGACCAGCGCCGTCGGAATCGCGCCGAAAACATCCTGCCGCGAAGCGTTCAGTTTATCCAGACGCCCACGAAGCTCCGTGCCCTGCGCATTGAGCCGCGCACGGAGAATCTCGTAAGTGCCTTGCTCGAGTTTTTGGGCCGGAGCGGTTGGTGTGTTGTCAGACATGGGTGTCCGGGCAGATAGGACGCATCCGCCCTATCGAAAGTCTGTCGGCATTCCAGTTACGCCTTACCAACAGTCGCGAGTGTCTTGTCCGCGAGGCCGAGGCGGTGGGCCTGGCCCAGCAGCATGGTGAGAAGACCTTTGGTTTTTCCGTCGTCCGCGATGTCGGCCATTTTGCCGAGTGCCGCTGCGACGCTGAGGTTCTTCACGTCCTCGGTCGTGAGTCCAAACTGCGCTACGAAGGTTTTGAGTTGCGTCTGGAAATACTCCGGGTCGCTGTTGAAGAAGGTCTCTTTTACGTCTGTGAGCGTGGTGCTGCTTCCGACGAGTTTGTCGACCGATTTTCCCGCCGTGACTGCACCGGTGATGCGGTCGAGGAATGCAAGATCCCCGCCGACGATGTCGATCTTCGCGCTCTTGAGCGCTTCGCTGACGACACTGGCCTGGCTGCTTGCGATGTTTGCCTGCGTGTTGATTGCTGCGAGCTCGATGTCCCTATCCTTGTTGAGGCGAAGCTTGAATTCCTCGTGTTCCTTGCCGACGGAATCGAACAGTTTCATCGCCTCAGCTTTCTTCGTGATTCCCTCGGCTTCGGCTGCCGCCTTGAGTTGGAGCACCTCGGCTTCAGCGGTTCCTTGATCGCGGACTGCGCCGGCCTTTGCCTGCTGGACCTGTGCCTCTGCGAGCCCGGGCGCAGCGGCCTCGGCGGTAACGCCTTCGGCAATCGCCTTTTTGGCGGCCGCGAGTTTCACGGCGGATTGTTCCTCGGCCTCGGCGAGAATCAGGATCTCCCGCGCCTTCCGTTCGGCAGCTTCGCGACCTGCCTCTGCGTGCGTGACGGTCGTAACGCGATCCTGCTCGGCGTGGAGTTCCGCGGCTTTCTTGGCGGCCTCTGCCCCTTTGATGTCCTTGATGAGCACCTGCTCGGCTTCCTGCTCGGCTGCGGTGATGGCCACTTTCTTTGCCCGCTCGGCTCCGGCAAATGCCTCGGTGTCCTTGATGCGCTGTTGCTCGATGACCACCGTCTTTTCCACTTCGAGGCGCTGACGAATCACATCCTGAATCGCCTTCTTCTCCACTTCGACGGCCTTGTCTTTGTCGATCTGCGCGAGTGTCACGATGCGTTCGCGCTCCGTGACTTCCACGAGCCGATCCTTCTCCACGCGCTCCTTTTCCACCGCATCGGTGCGCTCGCGATTCCGCGCGGCGACGATGATCTGGCGATTCTTGTTTTCTTCCGCGATCTGCAATTCCTCTTCCACCGCGATTCGGGCCTGCTCGCCTTTGAGACGGCCTTCCTCCTGCACCTTCTTCGCCTCCGCCTCCTCGCGGGCCTTGATCGCGGCGATTTCACGCTTTTGCTTTTCCTCGGCTTCGGCGAGTTGCTTCTGCATTTCGAGGATCGCCTCGCGGCCTTCCACGTTTTGCTTCGTGATCGTCTTTTCGCGCTCGTTGTCGATCTTGTTCGAGAGCACCTTTTGCGTCGCGGTGAGCTCCGTAATTTTCTTGATACCCTCGGAGTCGAGAATGTTGTCGGGGTTCAAGAGCGTGAGCGGCGTCTGCTCGAGGTAATCGATAGCCACGTCATCGAGAACAAACCCGTTCAAATCCGTTCCAACTGCGCGGAGAATACCCTCTTTCAGTTTGTCGCGGCTGTTGTAGAGCTCCACGAACTGGAACTGCCGGCCAACCGTTTTCAGCGCCTCGGAGAACTTCGCATCGAATAGCTCTACGATTGCGCTCTGGCTCGATGCCCGTTCGCAGCCGATTGACTGCGCGACTTTCAGCACGTCTTCCTGCGTCTTGTTCACGCGCACGAAGAACGCGACTTTGATATCGGCGCGCATGTTGTCCATGCAGATGAGGCCGTTCTTCCCGGCGCGGTCGATTTCCACGCGCTTCACGGAGATGTCCATGTATTCAGCGCGGTGAATGATGGGATAAATCACCATGCCGGAAAAATCGACCTTCGTTCCGCCGACGCCGTTTTTCACGAGGGCCTGGCCTTGCGCGACTTTGCGGTAGCACGTGAGCAGCGCGAAGACGCCGCCGACGAGCACGAGCACGCCGAAGCCGATAACGAAGTAAAGCAGCGCTTCACCGAAGGTCGCCGCGAGTAGTGGATGGATGTTCATTGGTTGGTTGTTGGGAGTGGATTGGCTGTTACGTAAAAAATGCGGTTTGCTTCGTCTTCGCGGACGATTACCGCGAGGTCGCCACGGCGGAGTGTCTCGTTGTTGAGCACGCGGACATTGATGAGCAACGGCGCGCCGCCCGTGGTCACTTCACCCTGCCCGAATTCCGCCGTCGCCTCGGTCGTCACGATTCGGCAATGCGAGCCGACGATGTCCACGGGTTTGTCGTACTGCTTGTTGATCGCGCGAAAGAGCGGCTTGAGAGGCATCGTGACGTAACGGGTCACGACCGCGCTCACGACGAGATTCACCGCCAGAAACAGCGCGGACAGCAGCGCGGAGCCGCCCGTCCAGTAGTAGTTCGCGATCATCGAGAAACTCCATGAAGCCACGACGAGCACGCTCACGACCACCATCACCGGCACTTCGCCGAGGTTCACAAACTTGAGTGTCGAACTCCAGAGCGAGCCGCCATCGTGATGCGCGTGGTGATGCCCTTCAACGTGGTGTTCGGCATCGAGGTCGGCATCGATTTCAGTGTCCAGCCCCACTTCGCCATGCGCATCCACGCCGTGATCTCCGCCCACCAAGCCGAACATCACGAGAAGCCAATAGACGCCGACGATGAGAAGAAGGACCGTGAACGGAAAGTTCACCAGCCGGAAGGACTCTGAGATGAGCTCGGTCATTACAGCGGAGTATTGAAAGCGCCGGTTTTCACCGGGCCGCTGTGCGGGGTTTGGAGGACTGTTTCATGATGTATGGATGCAAGCGAAGGGGATTTAGCGCGGCAAGAAGAACCGGAAACCAACATGAACAAATCTTCACCTGCATTCCGCGGTTTTCAAACCGGCCCGTCTCCGCGTATCGTCGCGACAATGAGCGCAATTCTTCTCAAAAACGGCCGCGTGATCGACCCAGCAAACAAGCGTGATGCATTGGGGGATGTATTGATCGTCGATGGGAAAATCGCGCCGCTCAGCGAACTGCCGGCTTCGGCTGCGAAGCTGGAAACGATTGACTGCACGGGTCTCGTCGTTGCGCCGGGGCTGATCGATTTACACGTCCACCTCCGCGAGCCGGGACAGTCGGCGAAAGAGACCATCGCGACGGGAACTGCATGCGCCGCAGCGGGCGGATTCACGAGCGTCGTTTGCATGCCGAACACCTCCCCATCGGTGGATAATGCGAGCGTGGTGACTTGGATTTTGGAAAAGGCGAAAACTGATGCTGTGGTGAACGTGTTTCCGACCGGCGCGCTGACGAAGGGGATCGCAGGCGAGGAGCTTGCGCCCATCGGGGCGATGAAGAAGGCCGGCATCGTCGCGCTTACAGACGATGGTCACTGCATCCAGAATCACGAGATCATGCGCCGCGTCTGCGAGTACGCGCGCATGTTTGACCTCACCGTGATGGACCACTGTCAGGACTACAATCTCGTCGGAAAGGGCGTGATGAATGAGGGCCGTGTCTCGGCGGAGCTCGGCCTCCCGGGCTGGCCTGCGATTGGCGAGGAAATCATCGTCGCGCGCAACGGCCTCATCGCCGAACTCACCGGCACGCCGATTCATTGCCAGCATCTTTCGGCCGCGGGCAGCGTCCGTATTTTGCGCGAAGTGCGCCGGCGCGGAGTGCCGCTGAGCGGGGAGATTTGCCCGCACCACATCGCGCTTACGGATGAATCGATCCGCGGTTTCGACACGAACTTCAAAATGAACCCGCCGCTCCGCTCGCAGGAGCACGTCGAAGCGTTGATCGAAGGTGTGGCGGACGGAACGATTACGGTCCTCGCCAGCGACCACGCGCCGCATTGCGGGTTTGAGAAGGAGGTGGAGTTCGACTTTGCGCCATTTGGGATTCTCGGTCTCGAAACGGAACTCGGGCTGTTCCTCGACATCCTCGTCCACAAGAAGAAGGCCATCGACCTTGCGCGACTCGTGGAGCTGTACACCTTAAATCCCGCGCGCCTGCTCGGCCTCGACCGCGGGACGTTGAGCGACGGCGCGGTGGCGGATGTGACGCTCATCAATCCCGGCCTCGAATGGACCGTGGACAAGGAGGCGAGTGCCTCGAAGAGCCGGAATAATCCGTTCCACGGCTGGGAGCTCAAGGGCCGTGCCGTCCGCACCATCGTGGCTGGCCGGACGGTTTGGTCGAATTGAAACGGCATAAGCGCGGCAGCGGTTGCGGGTGGTTTGCCGCGTATCTCCTTTTGATGTGGGGCATCCCGACCGGGATTGTCTTCGGGTGCTTTCGCCACTTTTTGCAATGGCCGGTTGCGCAGTCGCTGATTATTGCCGCAGCGAGCTGGTTTTTCTTCGTTGAGGCATTCGCGACGGTGGTCGCGCTTGTGATCTGGTGCCGGGAAAAAGCGATCGCCCGCCGGAAGCGAAAGGCGGATGATTGACCGCAGAAAATCGAAAAGCCGCCTTCGCGCGAAAGCGGCTTTCCGTGGGCGTTTTTCTGGAATCGTTCAGGCGGCGGTGTCCGCTGCCTTCGGTGCCTGCGTGAGGACGCGCATGAGTGCGGAGTAAATTTCTGACGGGCCGAGGCCTTTGCTCACGTAGCCATTTGCTCCGGCCTTCCGGGCGGCCTGCATGGCCTCCTCGTCGTAGCCAAGCCCGGTGAACATCACGATGGGTACGGAGGCGAATTTTTCCCTGATCATGGAAATGAGCGAGAGGCCGTCGATCTTCGGCATCCCGATATCCAGAATGATGGCGTCGCAGGGATTGAGGTCGAGCCAGCTCACGGCCTTCGTAGGGTCCGTAAGGGACGAACAGCTGTGACCTTTGCTACGGAGGTAGGTGGTCAGGAAGCGGTTCAGCAGGCGATTATCGTCAACAACAAGGAAGTTCATCGGCTTGGGAATAAATATTTCCAAACCGTAATAGCACTGCCTGTGCCATGACTTCCCGGTTTTCTTAGCGGAGCATCATTCCCAGCGCGAACACCGCCGTGGCTGCGCCTGCGTAACGAATCGCGGCGCTGCGGGATGTGCGAATCAGTGCGCTGCCAAGGGCGATTCCGGCGATGTGGAGCAGTGCGCTGGAAATCACAAAACCAAGCCCGAAGACGAGGCCGTTCGAGTCGGCGGGAATCTCCATCCCATGCGCCATGCCGTGAAGTGCGCCGCTGATTGCCACTGTTGCTGCCGCTGCGCCCATAGGGAGCCGTGCGGACAGCGCGATGACAGTACCGAGTGCCAGCACGCTGAATGCGATGCCGTGCTCGAGCCCCGGGGCGACAGCTCCCGCGACACCGGCGATTGCTCCGAGCGCAAGCGCCGCGACGAATGCGACCGGCAGCGCCCACCGTGCACGACCGCCAAGCTGTGCGGCAAGGAGCCCCACGGCCAGCATCGCGGCGAGGTGGTCCATCCCGATTACGGGATGAAGTGCGCCTGCGGAGAACTCCAGAATGCCGTGTCCCGGGTGCGCGTGGACGGTGGCGGGGATGGCGATTGCGACGACCGGGAGGGCCCGGCGGATGATGCGAGAAGTCATGTGGTGGCGGGTAGGCTTTCCGACCGGATGAGTCGAGCAGGAAATGCCGGCGGCGCGCCGCTTACTTGAGTTTCTTGATGCTGATATTGCGATACATCACCGGATCGCTGTGGCCGGCGAAGCCAAAGAATCCGCTTGTGCGATTCATGCCGGGATGCGCCTTGCCGCCCATGAACTCGGTGACTTTGGAGAGGTCGCCGTTGAGAATCACGCTTCCGTTGGTTTCCACGCGAACGGTGGAGCCCTTGATGGTCACTTCGTGGAAGTTCCACTCACCAATCGGGTGCTGGTAGCCGCGTTCCGCTGCGATCATTCCGTAGGCGGAGCCGTGCGCCTGACGCGGGTCGATACCCTTGTAGTCATCCGCGAGGATTTGCGATTCCATCATGCCGACGTATGCCGTGTCGCCTTCGCCGGGATAGCGGATGGCGAGGCCGTTGTTGCCGTTTGGAGGGAGTTTGAATTCGAGCCGCACGACGAAGTCCGAATACTCGTCTTTCGTATAAATGGTGCCGCCTTTTCCTTTTTTGCAGACGATCGCGCCGTCCACGACTTCGTAGTTTTCGACAGGTCCGGCCCAGCCGGTGAAATCCTTGCCGTTCCAGATGGACTCAAAGCCTTCGCCGCCTTTGCTTGCGAGAATCTTGTTGGATTCCTCGCTGCCGATTTCGCGGATGAAAACGTTGCGCCATTTGATCGGTGCGCCGTGGGTCTGGAGGCAGATCGGGCCTTTCGCCGGGACGGGCTTCTTGCGGTCGTAATAGTTTTCGAGGATGGCGTGATCGACGACCATTTTCTCATTC
>SXGQ01227774.1_pt1 | contig 33309 bp, 37 predicted proteins | sample 3178371 | NCBI WGS metagenome assembly SXGQ01 (sample SAMN11356859, study PRJNA531348) | freshwater metagenome | isolation source: freshwater sample F1-20 | place: China: Fuxian Lake, Yuxi | collected 2017-12-25 | reverse complement strand
GAATCGCTTTGGTGCTTCTGCCCCCGGTGGCACCTGCATGAAGGAGTTTGGCTTCACCGTAGAAAACGTTGTTGCTAAATCAAAAGCGTTGTTGGGCTGATTCAATCAAGCAACTGCAACATAAAAAGCCCCGCTTTTGCGGGGCTTTTCTTTTGCCTAAAATACTATTTAAAACTACTTATTTAGCTGTCGCAACTACCGATTGCTTAGCAAGTTCTTGAGCTTTTAACACATCTTCTAAGCCAGCTAGATCCTCATCGGTGATTTTGGTTTGCATCGGGCAGTGCTTAGGCCCGCACATCGAGCAGAACTCTGCTTGCTTATAGATATCAGCGGGCAGGGTTTCATCATGGTATTCACGGGCCCGTTCTGGATCTAGCGATAGATCAAATTGCTTATTCCAATCAAAGGCATAACGGGCGCGGCTTAGTTCATCATCGCGGTCGCGGGCGCCAGGGCGGTGGCGGGCGATATCAGCGGCGTGGGCTGCAATCTTGTAGGCGATTAAACCTTCGCGAACATCATTGGCATTGGGTAAACCCAAATGCTCCTTAGGTGTTACATAACAAAGCATCGCCGTGCCATGCCAACCGGCAAGGGCAGCACCAATGGCACTGGTGATGTGGTCGTATCCAGGGGCAATATCAGTTACCAACGGGCCCAATACATAGAAAGGTGCCTCTGAACACTCTTCCATTTGTTTTTTTACATTGAATTCAATTTGATCCATCGGCACATGGCCTGGGCCTTCCACCATCACCTGAATATCGTGTTTCCAAGCCCTCCGGGTGAGTTCACCCAGGGTTTTTAATTCAGCCAGTTGCGCCTCATCGGAGGCATCGTGTTGACAGCCGGGCCTTAGGGAATCACCAAGGGAAAAAGTACAGTCGTAACGTTTAAAAATTTCGCAAATATCATCAAAATGGGTGAATAGTGGATTTTGCTTGTGGTGATACAGCATCCACTGGGCCAAGATTCCACCGCCACGGCTAACTATTCCGGTGATGCGTCCCTTTACCTTAGGTAGGTGTTCAATCAACAAACCAGCATGAATGGTTTGATAATCAACGCCCTGCTGGCAATGCTTTTCGATGATATGCAGGAAATCATCTGCGGATAACTTCTCAATTGATCCATGCACACTCTCAAGAGCTTGATATACAGGCACCGTGCCGATCGGCACCGACGATGCCTTGATGATAGCTGTGCGCACCTCATCAAGATTAACGCCACCGGTGGATAGATCCATCACCGTATCGGCGCCATATTTAACTGCTAGATGTAATTTAGCCACCTCTTCTTCCATGTCGGAAGCGTTTGGTGATGCGCCTATATTTGCATTTACCTTGCACTTGCTAGCAATACCGATTGCCATCGGTTCAAGGTTTGGGTGATTGATATTGGCGGGGATGATCATTCTTCCCCGGGCCACCTCTTCTAAAATCAATGATTCAGGCAGGTTTTCCCGTTTAGCAACAAATGCCATTTCCTCGGTGATTTCTCCCCGCCTGGCGTAATGCATTTGGGAATAGTTGCCAGAAAAACCGGCGGCCCCACGGCGCTTTTCAATCCAGGCACTACGCATGGCAATTTCCTCAACGGAGAGGGGTAGCGCCGCACTTCCTGCACTTCCCTGCGCCGGCATTAACCGGATCAGGTTCGGAGGGTGTGATCTCAGCCTTCACCGGCATTTCGGCGACGGCACCCCTAGTGACCCAATCAACCTAGCAAGCGTTCAAAGCGCTCGCGTTGCAATTTCAAACGCAATTGCTTACCCGATTCCTGCAGGGTGGGATCAGCATCAGCCATGGCTTTTTCTGCCAATTCCAGCAACACCTCTGCCGGCACACCTTTTTCATCCGCCAGGGCAGCCAAGATGCTGCTGCGCACCAGCCAATGGGAATCCTTCTCATATAGCTCTAGCAATGGCTTAAGCGTTAGCTCCGGGCCATGGCGGGCCAATGCATTAGCCGCTTCTGCCCTCACATTTGGATCGCCCTCAAATTGCAACACCCTCAACAGGGCAAGGCGGCCCTGTTCATTTGGTTTGTATCCCAAGCCCATACAAGCCAAGGAACGCACCAAAAATGCTTGATCGTTTAGGCATTCCAGCAGCAGCGGCACACAGGTTTCGGTGTTGTAAGGCTGCAGCGCCGTGATCGCCCGCATGCGCGAGGTGGTGTGGCCACTGGCAATTGCCACCCTTATGGCCTCAATGCCCATGGCAGCTGGTTCAGGCAGGGGGCTGGTCATGGGGTGCCGGATTTAATTTCTTTCACGGCGCGCAACAAACCGCGCCTCCTGCGACCATAACTAGCCGCGTTTACCACCAGCAATCCAACGCCAATGGCCAAAGCCGGGAGGGCCTGCAGCCGTTCTGCCCCCTGGCGTTGGCCGCCACCCATCAAGGCGGCAATTGCCAACAGGATCAGCAGTGGGGTGGCGATCACAAGCGGTAAACGGGCATTCATGGTGTGTTGTTTTGCTCCAACCAGCGCTTTAGGGCCGTTGCCAATAAATTCACGGCTACGGGCATACAAGCCTCATCCGGATTAAATCCACCATGGTGCAAAGGGGCGCAACCATCAAGCCCCGCCACGCCAAGCCGAAACATGCAGCCGGGTAGATGGTTGAGGTAGTGGGCAAAATCTTCAGCCCCCAGGCTTGGTTGGGCTAATTCCAAAACTTGTTCACGGCCCAATTGCTCCACCGCAATGGTTTCCAACAAACGGGTGAGCTGTGGGTCGTTTTGAACTGGTGGCGCAATACCTCTCCACTGCATCTTCAGCTGGCCTCCATAGGCCGCGCAGATCGCCGCGGCTGTGCTCTCCACCCAGGCGGGCAGTTGCCCATAGAGCTCACAATCAAGGCAGCGCAGGGTGCCTAGCAGGCGCACTCGATCGGCGATCACATTGAAGGCACGGCCGCCTTCAATGCGGCCAAAACTCAATACCACCGGTTGCAACGCATCCAAACGCCTGCTGATCGCCTCCTGCAAGCCACTAACTAACCGGGCTGCAATCCAAATCGCATCCACAGATTGATGGGGCCTTGCGCCATGGCCCGCTTCCCCCAACACCTCCAATTCCAATTCAGCTGCCGCGGCCGTGAGGGCCCCATGGCGCACACCAATGCTGCCCACTGCAATGCTCGGGAATACATGTAGCCCCAAAAGGGCACTCAACCCTTCAATTGCTCCAGCCGCCAGCATCCAGCGGGCCCCCTCCGCTGTTTCTTCCGCCGGTTGAAATAACAAACGCACAGTTCCACTTAGTTGCTCTGCCAATGGGGCAAGCAGCATCGCCACGCCTAAACCCACGGCGGTGTGAATGTCGTGGCCACAGGCATGCATCAAGCCAGGGGTGGTGGAGGCATAGGCCAGCCCAGTGCATTCCTCAATTGGCAGGGCATCCATATCAACCCTTAAACCAATGGCACGGCCGCTGCTGGGCCCTAATTCAGCCAGCACCCCAGTGCGGCCAACGCCCTCCTGCACGCGCCAGCCGAGCCGCCTTAATTCCCCAGCCACCAATGCAGCTGTGTGATGTTCAGCGCCGCTCAATTCCGGATGGGCATGAAGGTGGCGGCGTAGATCGAGCAGTGCCGCCAGCTCCTTTTTACCTAGGGCCAAGTTGTTGCCACTCATGCAGCTGGTGCTCCACTGGAATCCAATTGCAAAAACCGTTGCAATGCCAGCACTGGCAGCGGCGGCCAGCGGCGTACCTCCAGCAGCCAGTTGAAATCGCGATAGCGGCTATCGAGGCCAGAAGCTGCTGCCCAGTTGCTTTCAGCTTCCCCTGCTTTGCCCTTTTCCCACAGCAGGGCCGTGAGGGCGGCCCTGGCATCAGCAAATAGGGGATAACGGCGAATCAAATTGCGCAGTTCCAATTCAGCATCGGCAAGCTCACCCAGTTGAAAAGCAGCAAGGGCTGCGCTGGAGCGGGCCATCGCCATGCCTGGTTTTACCTCTGCCGCAAGCAGAAACGATTGCCTTGCCGCCTGCCAATCGGCAAGGCTGCCTTCCACATTGCCCAAGTTGTAGTGGGCTGGGGCGTTATTGGGATCCCGCTGCAAAATCCATTGGTAATCGGCAGCGGCCGCCTGCCACTGGCCTAGATATTCCTCAGCAGTGCCGCGGTTTAGATGGGCATCAGCCACCTCAGGTGCCAGCTGCATGGCTTTGCTTTGATCGGCGATAGCCCCTTCGGGATCACCCAGGGCTAAGCGCACATTGCCGCGATTGCTCCAGGCAGCGCCATCTTGAGGGGAGCGTTCAATAACTGCATTCCATAGCTCAAGGGCTTCAGTAAAACTTCCCTCCCTACTGGCCCTTAAGGCTTGGTCGAACTGTTGAGCGCTGGGCGCTGGGGCAGCAGCAACAGGGCTAGGCAAAAAACCAAGCCCAACTAGCAACAGGCAGCAAATTAAACAAAGCCTTAAGCAACGCAAGATCAAGCAGCCTCCAGATGGCGGCGGCCCGCTTCCGTAACAACCCTCCCCCTGGGGGTGCGCTGCAGGAAACCAAGTTGCAATAGGAATGGTTCCACAACCCCCTCCAGGGTGTCTGGGTCTTCCCCCAAGGCTGCCGCCAGGGTATCGAGGCCAGCGGGGCCACCGGCGTAACTACCCAGCAGCAATTCCAACAAGCGCCGATCGGAGGCATCTAACCCCAGGGCATCCACCCGATGCATGGCCAATGCTTCCTCCACCACCGCTGCTGTTACGGGCCCATGGCCCTTCACGCTGGCAAAATCCCGCACCCGCCGCAACAGGCGGTTGGCAATGCGGGGGGTGCCGCGGCAGCGACGGGCAATTTCAGCAGCTGCCTCCTGCATTAATTCAACTTTTAATAATCCAGCTGCCCGCACCACAATCGCCTCAAGGTCGCTGCAGTTGTAGAACTCAAGCCGTTGGATCAAACCAAAGCGATCGCGCAAGGGGGAACTCAAGGAACCCGCTTTTGTGGTGGCACCAACCAAGGTAAAAACAGGTAATTCAAGGCTGCGGGTGCGGGCACCAGCGCCAGCGCCAACGGTTAGATCCAGGCGGAAATCCTCCATCGCCGGATACAGCAACTCCTCAGCAACACGATTTAAACGGTGAATTTCATCAATAAAAAGCAATTCCCGCGGTTGCAAATTCATCAATAAACCAACGATGTCGCGCGGGCGCTCCAAAGCAGGGGCACTGGTGATCCGGCAACGCACCCCCAGTTCTTCGGCTAAAACCAAGGCCATGGTGGTTTTACCTAAACCCGGCGGTCCGTAGAGCAGCACATGGTCGAGGGCTTCCTGGCGCTGGCGGGTGGCCTCCAAGGCAATGGCTAATACCTGCTTTAGTTCTGGCTGGCCCACGTAGTCGCACAGGCGCTTAGGCCTTAAACCTTCATCGCGGCCACCATCGCGCTCAACCCCACTGGCTTCCGCTGCCACCAGCCGCGGCGTTTCTTTTTTGGGGCTGTTGCCGCTGGAAGACTGAATCGCCATGGCTTGAGGCTACCCAGGCAAACCATGGGTCACCATGGTGTTGGGGAATGCATTTAGTGGGCTCAGAGCGTGGCAGGCAAGGGCAAAGGCGCAACAGCAGCAGCCAAAAAGCGGCTAGAAGCCCAGCGGCTACTGGCCGACAACCGCTTGGCGCGCCACAACTACGAAATCCTTGAAACCCTTGAAACCGGCATCGAACTATTGGGTACGGAAGTAAAAGCAATCAGAGCTGGCAAGGCAAACTTGCGCGATGGTTTCTGTTTAATTCGCAATGGTGAATTGCAACTTCATAATGTACATATAGCCGGCCATGAACAGGCCAGTAAATTTTACAATCACGAACCACTGAGGGTGCGCACCCTACTGGCCCATCGCAAGGAAATAAATCGCCTGCGGGGCAATTTAGATCAACAAGGTTTAACTTTAATACCCCTAAATATCCAACTCAAAGGTTCATGGATCAAGCTGGTTATCGGCCTTGCCAAAGGTCGCAAACTGCATGATAAACGCCAAGAAGAAAGGCGTAAACAGGATGAAAAAGATTTGCGTTCAGCGTTGAAGCGGCTCTGAACTTTCCTGCACCGTTGGATTAGGTGGCGCTGGCGGCGGCGGATTAACAGGCTGCGGTATTGGATTTGGTGCCGGCATTGGTATTTGAATATTGGCAGGGGGACTTGGCAAAGGTGGATCAACCCGCACGGAAAGGCTGATCATGCCGGCCGCTAATCCATCGTTTCGAACTAATACCTGCACTAAAGATCCATTCACCTTTGGCAGGCTTACCACCCGCAGCGGACCGCGGGGGTCAAGCACTTCACCACCGGCTCCAAAAACTGTCATCTGCATCAAATTGGTTCCATTAATCCCTAAAACCAACTTGTAACCAGGCTGGATTTTTACAGCGAACAATCGGGCCCCCTGGCCATCAACAACAGCGGAAAGGGAGCGGGCCAAATTAGGGGTTGGCTCCAACTGTTCCACTTTCAAACCTTCCAAGCTGCGCAGGGCAGCGGCATACCAAAGCTGGCGGAAGGGTTCATCCGGCATCGTTTCCGGATTGCGACCCGGCAATAAATTCTGGGCGCTGCTGCTCACCAATTGCTGCAGCACCTGGGGGCTAAGGCCTTGGGCGGTGAGGTTGGCCTGGCGGGCCTGCCAATCGCCGGCTTTAAAACTACCCAGCCTTGAACGCAGTACCACGGGCAATTGTTCTACCCGCACCAACCAATCTTGAGCAAGATCATTCCAAATCTTGCGTAGGGGTGCATCTTCTAAGGAATCACTGGGGGGTTTGCCCCCCCTTTCTGGAAATTGCACCGCCAGGCCCTGATCTACCAATTTCAAGAACCAATCGCGATCCACCTGTAAAGCCTTCAGGCGATTGAGCAATTGCTGGCGTTGATCAACTTCAGCTGGCGGCAAACTCACCGAACCGGGCAAATTTTGCACTGGTGTTATCCCTGGGCGGGTGCGCCCTAAAAGCAACCAACCCAGGGCTGAACCCACCAGGGCCGTGATCACCAAAGCCAACACCACCGGCCAGAAACGACCTTCCGCCGCCTGTTCCCGCTCCAGCTGACGTTGCTGTTTATTTTGCAAACGCAGGGTTTTAGGGGCAGCGCTGCTAGCGGCAGGTTTGGGCAGCTGCGGTTCTAATTGGGATTTTGGTTCGGGTTGGGATTTTGGTTCCGGTTGATTCTCAGCTTTGATTTCAGTTTTGATTGGCACCAATATTGCGGTGCGATCACTTCTGCCAACGGGTCCGGTGCTATCGGGCACCGGTAGGGCCGCCAAAGGTTCAAGCAATTGGGCGGCAGAAGCAAAACGCCGTTCCGGATCAACGCTAAGCATTCGCTCTAGCAACAGGCGAAAGAGGGGATCGAGCTCCAAACCATCGGGCCAACGCCATTCCAGCGTTTGCGGATCCAGCAAGCCAGCTGGTTCTTCTCCGCTCAGCAACACCATCGCTGTTACGGCCATGCTGTGCAGGTCCATCCAGGGGGCCGGGGGCTGCTTTGCCTGGGCAACTGGCGCGTAACCGGGGGTTGCGCTTAGTAGTGGTTCCTCGCCAGGGGCCCCCTGCAGGCCAAAGTCGATCAATACGGGCAAACCATCGTTATCGCGACGCAACAAATTGGCTGGGGTTAGGTCGCCGTGGATTAAATCCTGCCCATGTAGGGCAGCTAATGCAGGCAAAAGTTGCCTGAGGAGCAGAAGCACCTCCCCAGCTCCAAATACCAATTGGCGTTCCTGGCGGCTGCGCAACAGCTCTCGATAGGTGCGACCGTTCACCCATTCCCGCACCTGCCATAAACCTGCTTCAGCTGGGATCAACGCCCCCAAACGAGGCACCTGGGGGTGCAAAACCCCCTGCAAACGCTCCAAGCGTTGGCGCAATAAAACCAATTTCTGATCGTTTAGATCGCCCCAGCCGCGGATCGCTACGGCTAACCCGCCCGCCAAAGTGTCGCTGCCGCGCCAAAGCTGCACCCCGGGGGATTCACTAAGCAACTGCTCGAGGCGATAGCGCCCAGCAAGCAGATCTCCCATAGCGGCATTAGCGGGGGATGCCACAGCCAGAACCAAATTGCAAAGTAGTTAAGCGAGATTAGGCAGGCCTGGCCGTTCAGGCTGCCGCAAGCCACGGCTTGCCAACCATTCCCGCTCCCAGAGCCGCGACCGGTAGCGATCACCGCCATCACAAAGCACCGTAACGATGCGATGGCCGGGGCCTAATCGACGGGCGGTTTCCATGGCAGCTGCCACATTGATGCCCACGGAACCACCCATGAATAAACCTTCAAACCAGAGCAATTCGTAAAGCACCTGTAGGGCGGTTTGATCATCAACACGCACCGCGTCGTCGATTGGCACCGCTTCCATATTTGCCGTAATCCGACTGTTGCCGATGCCCTCAGTGATCGAACTACCCTCCATTGTGAGATTTCCGGTAGTTGCCCAACTGTGCAGGGCGCTGCCATGGGGATCGGCCAGCACACAGCGAATATTTTTATCGCACTCTTTTAGGTAGAGGGCCACACCGGCATAGGTGCCACCGGTGCCGGTAGCCGCCACCCAGGCATCCAACTTGCCGGCGCATTGTTCCCAAATTTCAGGGCCGGTGCCGCTGAAATGGGCTTGGCGGTTTGCCTGATTATCGAATTGATTGGCCCAGATTGCCCCAGGGATTTCTGCTGCAATCCGCCCCGAAAGCCGCACATAATTATTTGGATCGCGATAGGGCACCGCGGGCACGGTGCGCACCTCAGCGCCAAGGCTGCGCAGCAGGCCAATTTTTTCAGCCGATTGCGTTTCAGGAATCACAATCACGCAGCGATAGCCGCGGGCATTGCAGAGATGGGCAAGGCCAATGCCCGTATTACCGGCGGTGCCCTCCACAACGGTGCCACCTTTTTGCAACTGCCCTGCCGCCTCTGCTGCCTGCAAAATTCCTAGTGCAGCTCTGTCTTTTACCGAACCGCCAGGGTTCATAAATTCCGCCTTGCCAAGGATTTCACATCCGCTCACGGCACTGAAATGCTCTAAACGGATCAGGGGTGTATGGCCCACGGCCCCCACAAACCCCCTGGTGATGCCCATACCAATGCCGATTCCTACGCCGCAGGCTAGGGTCCCGCCACCGCCCCGTCGAGGGATGATCAGCTGTTCACCTACCGCAGTTCAAACTCCCCTAGGGGAGCAGCTGCGCCTTGTGCGGACAGCCAGTGAGGCCCTAATTACCCCCCTGGAGCCAGAGGACTTACTGCTGCAGGGTATGGCCGATGCCAGCCCACCCAAATGGCACCTAGCGCACACCACCTGGTTTTTTGAAACATTTCTGCTCAAGCCCCATCGGCCTGGCTGGCAAGGGCCACCGGAACCATGGCTGGTGCTTTTTAACAGCTACTACGAAAGTGCTGGCCCCCGCCACCCCAGGCCGCAACGGGGTTTGCTGAGCCGGCCGCCGATGCGGGAGCTGTTGGCATGGCGCCAGCGTGTTGATGAGGCCCTGCAGATCTGGCTCACAGAGGCTCCAGCGAAGCCAATTACCGATCTGATTCGGCTCGGAATTGAGCATGAGCAGCAGCACCAGGAATTACTGCTGATGGATCTGCTGGATGGCTTCAGCCGCAATCCCCTGGATCCGCTTTATGCCAGCGATGCACCAACGGCTCCATGCCAACCAACCCAAACTGGCTGCTTTAGTTTTGAAGGCGGCCTAGCAGCAATCGGCCATAACCCACTAAGCCAGGGCTTTCACTTTGACAACGAAGCGCCCCAACATCGGGTGTGGTTAGAGCCATGGCGGCTTAGCAAAGGGCTTGTTAGCAATGCTGAATTTGAGGCCTTTCAGCTTGATGGCGGCTACAACAATCCCCTCCTCTGGATGGCAGAAGGCTGGGCAATTAGGCAACAAAAGCAATGGCAAGCACCGCGCTACTGGCGAGCTGATCGGATGGAATTCAGCCTTAGGGGCCTGCAGCCAAGGCAACCAACGGCGCCAGTGCAACACATCAGCTGGTTTGAGGCAGATGCCTACGCCCGCTGGGCTGGAGCGCGCCTACCAACGGAAATGGAATGGGAAGTGGCCGTGCAGCAGCAACCGGATCTACCCCAAGCCTTTGGCTGTTTATGGCAATGGACCAATTCCGCCTATGGGCCCTACCCCGGCTACAAGCCAGCCATGGGAGCAATTGGTGAATACAACGGCAAATTCATGAGTTCCCAAATGGTGTTGCGGGGCAGCAGTTTTCTCACGCCCAGGGGTCATAGCCGCAGCACCTATCGCAATTTCTTTGCCCCCGCCTGTCGCTGGCAAGCTGCTGGCCTGCGCCTGGCATGGGATGGCTAATTACACAGGCTTTCCACTGATTGATCTGCACCCCAGCCCAGCTGATCTGGCGGCGGTGGTGCTGGCTGGCTTGGCCCGTTGCCCTAAACAATTGCCCGCCTGGTTGCTCTACAACAGCGAAGGATCCGCCCTATTTGATCAGATTTGTTTACAACCTGAATACACCCTCACCAGCACTGAGCTCGAGCTGTTGCACAAGCATGCCGCCATGCTTTGTAAATACTTACCCGCAGGTGGCTTGGTGTTGGAATTTGGTGCGGGCAGCGCCGAAAAAGTTGGACCCCTGCTGGATGTTTTGGCGGATCCTGCCTACCTAGCCATCGACATAAACGCTGAACATTTACGAACAGCAGGTGCCCGCCTCCAGGCCTGCTATCCCCAGGTGCCGATGCTGGGAATTTGCGCTGATTTCAGCGGCTCTTTTGATTTAGCTAATTTGAATGTGAGTGATTTAGATGCAGGTGATTTAGATGAAAAGCAATTGCATTTATCAGATTTATTCTCAAGGCCCAGGCTTGGCTTTTTCCCCGGTAGTTCCCTGGGTAATTTTGAACCAGAAGAAGCAATAGGTTTTCTGCGCCAGCTAAAGCAACTACTAGGGCCTAAGGGCTTGCTGTTGATTGGCATCGATCAACCCAAGCAGCGCACCCTGCTGGAAGCGGCCTATAACGATGCAGCGGGGATTTCAGCCGCTTTCGCAAGCAATTTGCTCTTGCGCCTGCAGCGGGATTTAAAGGCAGAATTGGATCCAGCTGGCTTTAGTTACCTGGCCCAGTGGCAGGAAAAAGAACAGCGGATTGCCATGGCCCTTGTGAGTAGGGAACCCCAAAGGATGCTGCTATTGGGTGAAGAGATATTTTTTGCAGCAGGTGAGCAATTAATTACTGAATACAGCTACAAATATTCGCCTGAAGCATTCCAAAATCTAGCGGCAAAGGCCGGCTGGCAAGGGCTTGAGCGCTGCTGTGATGCCACGGATGGCTACAGCCTGCACCTACTCGGCTGAGCAACAAGGGACCATTGCCGGGCAGACTGCAAAGCAGCACTCAAACTTAATGCCATGGGAAGGGAAGAACAGCGTGCCTTAGTGCGCAGGGTGCGGGAATCATTGATTGAAGAATTAGAAGCCACCTATCGGCGTGCCTTTGATGCCATTGGCACTGAAGACATGGGCGAGGGTGCCGTAGCAAGGCTCACCCAATTGTTACTGCGCTCGAGGGATGGGGCGATCAGTGCCCTAGAAGAGGAGATTGAAGCTCCAGTAATTACCCGGGCGCCGGATGCAATCAACTAACAATTGGTGGCAGGAAATTGAGCAGGAACTGGAACGCCAGTTTGATCGGTTTCTAGATGATCACCCAAGCCAAAAGGAATTACTTGAAAAAGAAGAAGCGAATCAAAAACAGAAACGCTTACAACTTCGCTTGCAAATAATTAATGAACAAGCCAACCAATTAAGAAGCAAATTATGCAAACTCAGCGCTGAAATTAAGCAATGGCGCCAAAGGGTTGAACGGGCACACAAAGCAAATGCCACGGATTTAGCAGCCCAGGCCCAAGACCACCTAAGCCAATTGATGGGCCAGGGCAGGGATTGCTGGCAGGCATTAGCAGAACTCGGTGTTGAGGATCAAAAACTGCGCCAAGAATTAGAACAAATTCCCAAACCAAATAACAACAACACCAAATACAAACAAGACATAGAAACAGCCTGGGAAAAATTTGAAACAGATCAAGCCTTAGAAGATTTAAAACGTAAGCAACGCTAATGGGATTTTTATTAACTAAATTGCTGCCCTTATTGCTCTACCCCTTGGGTTTAGCCATAACACTTCAAACAATTGCCATTTTAAATAACCGTCGCCGCTGGTCGCCCTGGTGTGCTTGTGGCGCACTGGTAATAATTACCCTGCCAGCAATGCCAATCGTTAGTGATCAATTGGTTTGGAGTTTAGAAGAACGCAGCGCTGCCCTCACTCCAAATCCAATTCCAAAAGCTGATGCAATTCTGGTACTTGGCGGAGGATTAAAGCCAGCCCTAGCTCCTCGAGCTGCGGTAGAGGTGTCAGAAGCTGGAGATCGCCTACTCACTGGGTTACGTTTATTTCGCCAAAATAAAGCCGCTTTATTAATTACTAGTGGTGCTCAAGTTAGTTTCAATAGCAATGATCCCGCCCTACCAGAAGCCCTATCTGCTCGCAATTTAGCAATTGAGCTGGGAATTCCCGCCAAGAACATTTTAACCAATCCTAATTCCCGCACCACGGCGGAAGAAGCAAAAGCCATAGCCAAACTTGGCAAGCAAAAAGGTTGGCAGCGCATACTATTAGTAACCAGCGCCATTCATATGCCCAGGGCACTTGCAAGTTTTAATAAGCATGTATCAACAAACCCAGGCGCTCAACAAGCTATTGAAGTAGTTCCTGTTAGCTGCGATTATCAACTACCAAGCAGGCAAAATAGAGGCTCATTATCATTAGCAAGCGGCTTAGAAAAACTAATTCCAGATGCAAAAGATCTCTACCTAAGCAGCCTCGTAATTAAAGAATATCTAGGCTTATTTATCTACCAACTAAAGGGGGATGCAGCTTAAACCTTAGGAGCTTTAGGCACCAAACTTACACCTTCAGGTGGAGGTGTGGGATCGGGATCAGCAATCAACATGTGTTGCAAAACGATCTCAGGACGTTCACTATCTCGCCAACGAATCCGATAGGCAGGCATTTTTGTGCCGCGGCTGGTGGTTTGTTCAACGGCTTCCATTACCCAACCCCTGCGGGACCTGCCCTGGGGGTTGCGCTTCACCACAGCATCAGCGTGGGTAAAACGAAATCCAACGCGCTCGCCACTCATGCGCTAGGAAATCTGATCAGTGGAACCATTATCCACCTTGGCAGGCCGCAGCAATGGGAAGGCGATTACATCACGGATGCTGGCGCTGTTAGTGAGCAGCATTACCAGGCGATCGATGCCTATGCCAAGGCCACCCGTGGGAGGCATGCCCACTTCTAAGGCCTGCAGAAAATCCTCATCCACCCCTTGAGCTTCTAGGTCACCAGCGGCCCGCCGTTCCTGTTGCGCCTCCAGGCGACGGCGTTGATCCACTGGATCAATCAGTTCACTAAAGGCATTAGCCGTTTCCCTACCAACAATAAAAAGCTCAAATCGCTCCACTAAGCCTGGCTTACTGCGGTGGCTTCTAGCTAAGGGCGATGTTTCCAGCGGATAATCGAGCACAAAGGTGGGCTGGATCAAATTGCTTTCCACCCGTTGCTCAAATGCTTCCACTAACAAACGGCCAACGCTATCGGCCAGCTCTGGTACCACCAGCCCCGCCGCTTGCATCGCCGCTGCTGCCTCAGGGCGATTAGCAAAACAATTGAAATCCAAGCCAGTGGCCTCTAGCACCAGTTCATGCATAGTGGCCCGCCGCCAGGGGGGCGCTAGATCGATTTCAGTTCCTTGATAGGTGATCGATGTGCTGCCACATACCTGCCTACAGCCATGGGCGATTAACTCTTCTGTGAGCACCATCATCTCGATGTAATCGGCATAGGCCTGATAGATCTCCACCGAAGTGAATTCAGGGTTATGGCGGGTGCTGGTGCCCTCATTGCGAAAAATGCGGCCCAGTTCATACACCCGCTCAAAGCCACCAACCACCAGGCGTTTTAGATGGAGCTCCGTGGCAATTCGCAGGGTGAGGGGTAGATCAAGGGCATTGTGGTGAGTTTCAAATGGCCGCGCATCAGCACCGCCCGGCACGCTTTGCAGCACAGGGGTTTCAATTTCTAAAAAGCCGCGCTCATCAAGCCAGCGGCGCAAGGAGCTAACCAATTGGGCGCGCCTGCGAAAGGTTTCGCGGGTTTGGGGCGAAACAATCAGATCTAAGTAACGCTGCCGGTAGCGCTTTTCCACATCAGCTAAACCGTGCCACTTATCAGGCAAAGGGCTCAGCGCTTTGCAAAGCATCCACCACTCCTGCACCTTCACCGATAGTTCACCGCGATCGGTGCGGCGCAAACTACCCCGCACACCAATTAAGTCGCCAGCATCCACAAGGCTTGCCAGCTGGGCAAAGGGGGCAGGGGTAGTTGTTGCATCTGCATCAAGGCTTGATTTTTCCAGATAGAGCTGAATCGTGCCGCTGCCATCTAGGAGGGTAAAAAAAGCCAACTTGCCCATCACCCGCCGCGTCATTACGCGGCCAGCAACCGCCACAGTGAGCTCCCGCTCCTCGCCATTGGCTAGGTCGGCATGGGCTGCTTGCAATTCGGCGCTTTGATGGGTTGGCGCAAAATTGAGGGCATAGGGGCCCTGGCCAAGTGCTTCTAGGGCCTTGGCTTTCTCAAGGCGCGTTTCTCTGAGTTCCAAAAGTTCAGGCCCCAGCGGCAAGGCTCATTTCACCTACCCGTTGGGATGCATAGCCAGTACCCCGCACGGTAAGGATCAGTTCGGGATTGCGGGGATCTGGTTCGAGCTTGCCCCGTAAGCGGGCCACATAAACATCAACCACCCTTAAATCTGCCGCGCGTCTGGGAGGGTAACCCCAAAGCTGCTCAAGAATTTCAGCCCTGGGCACTACGCAGCCAGGCTCACGAAACAACAATTCGAGCAAACTGAATTCTGTGTAGGTGAGGGCGATGCGCTCACCGGCGCGGGTTACCTGGCGGCGATTGCTATCAACCACAAGGTCACCGAGTCGCAAAACCCCAAGCCCAGGCAATTGCTCGCGGGGATCTTGGCAGGCATTACCGCGACCAACGCGGCCGAGAATGCGATTAATCCTTGCTTCTAATTCCTTGGGGCTAAATGGTTTTGATAGGTAATCATCGGCACCCAGATCAAGGCCAGCCACCTTTTCAGAGATGGCATCGAGGGCAGATAGGAAAATAATTGGCACTGCTGATTCAGCCCGCAGCCGGCGGCAAACAGCAAAACCATCAAGTTTTGGCATCATCACATCGAGCACCACAAGGTCGGGCTGCTCGCGGGCAAACACTGCTAATGCCTCTTCCCCATCTTCAGCAATAACAACCCGGTAGCCGGCCACCTCTAAACGCATCGCCAGCACCCGCCTCACCGCTGGCTCGTCGTCCACCACCAGCACTGTTGGCTGCTGGATAGGAAGCGCTTCGCCCTCGGTCATTGGGTCGTTTGGTTACGAAGTGCAACCCTAACTTTCCAACTGCAGCAAATGGCACTCCAATTTGGCCAATTTGTTGGCTTTTTATTTTTTTAATAATCATCAATCGCCTAGGGCCACCTAGCCACCGCATAGGCATTCCATTCCTTTTCAGCCGCCGCCAAGGCTGCAGCGCTACTCAATTCACCGAGCATGGCCCGCTGCAACTGGCCATAAATAATTGCCTGCAAACGCTTTACGCCTGGATCCGCTGGCACCAAAACCTTGGCATGGCTAAGGGTTTGGGCACTTAGCAAGCGCGCCCTTTGCACAAGATCGGCTTTAAGGCCACTGCGGGATGCCAGAGCTAATTCAGCTTCAATCGCCCTTAAGGCGGGCTGGGAGGAGGGCAGCACCTTGGCGGCCCGGGCAAAACGCAGTTGATTAGCAGGGTTTGTGAGAAATAAGGCGAGATCCACAGCTTCCTTCGGCCGGCTGGTTTGACGGCTTACGGCCAAGTTCATCACAGCCACATTGGCGGTGCCATCGGCACCCACCAAAGGCGGGAAGGGTTCAGTTGCCGCTGCCACCCGCGGCGCATTGGTTTGGATTGTGTTCAAAAATTCGGCACCACTGGCCACCTGCGCCAACTCACCGCTTTGATAAAGCTCAATTGCCCGTTGAAAACCCTGGCTCACCACTTCCCGGGGTAACAAACCGCGCCTGTAGAGATCTGTCCATAGGGCAAAAGCACGGCGGCCAGGGGCACTGTTAAATCGGGCCCGATGGCGGCTATCAACCAGCTCTACCCCCATCTGCACCATCGATTCCAGCAATTCAGCTGAACCATCCGGAACCACGGTTACAAACAATGCATATTTGCCCGTGCGCTGCTTGATCCGCTCCGCATAGGCGGGTACCTCCTCCCAACGGCGCGGCGGCTTGTTGTAGCCAGCCTGTTGCAACAACTGCCGATTGGCCAGGGTGATCCTTGCTGTGAGATACCAAGGCAAGGCATAGAGCTCTCCCTGCTGCTCCCCTGCCCGCAGGATTTGGGGTAGATAGGTGGCCTTAGCCGGCCCCAAGCGATCCTGCAGGGGCAACAAGCCGCCTTTGCTAGCAAGATTTGCTGCAAATAATGGATTTAAATTCACCACATCTGGGGCAGTGCGCGCAAATACCGCTGCAAGCACCTTGCGTTCCACAGAACCAAAGGGCAAATCGGTCCAACGCACTTTTATACCTGGATGTTTAGTTTCCCAATCCAGCAACATCGCCTTAATTAAGGGATCAAACTTTGGCGACAACTGGATTGTCCAAAGTTGTAATTCCGGATTTTTCTTCGGCCCCTTGCAACCTGCTAAAGCGAGGAAGATCGCCAGAGATAGCAATAATTTGATTGCCACTTTGGGAGTGGTGCGGGGTGAATTAACGCTCATAACGGCTAGAGATGCGGCGCCAAAACAGCACCTGTAGGGAACAAAACAAAGGCGCCACTAGGGCTGTGAGCAAAGTTTGGGCAAAGGTTATATGCCAAGCGGCAGCGTTAACTTCACCGCGCCAATGCAATTGCAAGGCATAACTGCCATTCAGCAGCAAGGTGCCGATCAAAGCCAGCAAGCCAAGGGTTGTGCTGCGTTCCAATGGTCTACGGGCAGCCAAAAACTGACCCCACCAAAACCCCAATAGAGCAAGCATTGGCACTGAAGTGATGTTGCTGCCTTGCAGGGCATCAAACAACAAACCAACGGCGATTCCAGCCAGAGCACCCGCCAACGGACCCTCCACCACCGACCAAGGCAATAGCCAAAGCACCGCCCAAGCAGGCGACATAGCTGCCAGCTGCAACCAGCCTGGGCTGGCCAGCAGCAAACAAAGCAGCACAAGGCCAGAAGCAAACAAGGCCACTTCAGCGCACCCTCACCCAATCCACCGCCCCAGCTGGCGCCGTTAGTTGCAGCAAAGCTTCTGGGGCTGGCAGCGCATCCAGATTCACCTGTTGCACCACTCCCACGATCAAATTGGCTGGAACAACGGTGCTGGCCGCTGAGGTGATCACCACATCACCCGGCAAAACCTCCACATCCTTCTCTAAAAACTCCAGCCGCGGCCGGCTGGTGCCATCACCCACCAAAAGCCCTTTGCCGCGGTTTCCCTGCAATTCCACCGCCACCCGGCTTGAGGGATCCGTGAGCAGCAACACCCGTGCCGTTGATGGGGTAACACTGCTGATGCGTCCAAGCAATCCACCGGGTGCCGTAACGGCAGCGCCGGGGCGAATCCCCTGCAGGGCGCCAGCTCCCAGTAGCAAATTTTGCCACCAACCCTGCATGTTCCTGCTGATTACCGCAGCCGTTACCCAGGGTCCTTGCTGTTGCCTTAGGGATAGATCGAGCTGCTGATTACTTAATTGGGCTTCCAACAGGGCAAGCCGCTGTTGATCTTCTAAACGTTGGGCTTTTTGCAACCATTCACTCTGGGCACTACCGGGCCAAAAGGGCCTTGATACCTGGGCATAGAGGTCGAGCAGCAGGGCACCTTTGGAGAGGCGCAGTAAAGCAAAGCCAGTAATCACTAGCAGCCACGGCCAACTAGCCAGCAGCAAACGCAGATTCAGCAGGCGCTTGAGATTATTTCCCAGCGCCATGGATCAGTTGGAGGAGCGATGGAAATCAGCGGCATCCAAAACCCTGCCCAGGCGTTTGAAATCTTCAAGCACCTGGCCGCAACCATTCACCACACAAAGCAAGGGATCCTCAGCCACATGGGTAAGGATGCCGGTTTCATGGCTAATCAAATCAGTAATACCGCGCACTAAGGCACCGCCACCGGCAAGCATGATGCCGCGATCAACAATGTCTGCCGCTAGTTCGGGGGGGGTGCGCTCGAGGGTGCGTTTAACCGCTTCCACGATCACATTGAGCGGTTCCACCATTGCCTCTCTCACATCACCGGCCCTCACGCTGATGGTGCGTGGCAAACCCGATAGCAGGTGTAAACCGCGCACATCCATTGATGTTTGATCGAACTCGTCGCTGGGGAAGGCCGAACCGATGCGGATTTTGATCTCTTCTGCGGTGCGTTCACCCACCACCAGGTTGTGCACTTTCTTTAGGTAGCTGCCGATCGCATCACTCAATTCATCACCAGCCACCCGCACCGATTCAGAAATCACGGTGCCCTGCAGGCTGAGCACCGCCACTTCAGTGGTGCCGCCGCCGATATCCACAATCATTGAACCAACCGGTTCAGTAACCGGTAAGCCAGCGCCGATGGCAGCAGCCACCGGTTCATCAACCAGATGCACTTCGCGGGCACCACCCAAGCCCGCCTCCCTAACGGCCCTGCGTTCCACGCCGGTAACACCACTGGGGATGCCGATTACCAGGCGTGGGGCCAACATGCCCCTGCCCTCGTTGCCCTTGCGGATGAAGTATTTGATCATCTGTTCAGCGGCATCGAAATCGGCGATCACCCCATCGCGAAGGGGGCGAATGGCGCGGATATTGCCTGGGGTGCGGCCCAACATTTGTTTGGCCTCTTCGCCAACAGCTAAGGGGATGCCCTTGTCTAGGTCGATGGCCACCACTGATGGTTCCTGCAGCACGATGCCGCGGCCAGAAACGTAGATGAGCGTATTGGCGGTGCCCAGGTCGATCCCGATATCACGGGAGAGCTGAAAACGACGCCAGAACATTGGGTAATTGCTTAAGAGGGCGAATCATAGGTGGGCTTGGCCTTAGTGCAGGCGATACAACCGGGCCCTACGGTGGAACTACTAGGGATGAGTGCCGCCTTGAGGTGGCGCATCATGTCCACAAAGCAATAGGAGAAGCCCCATGGGCGTCAATTCCGTCACCCTCGTTGGCCGCGCCGGCCGTGATCCCGAAGTTCGTTACTTCGAATCCGGCAGCGTGGTTGCCAACCTCACCCTCGCCGTTAATCGCCGCAGCCGCGACGATGAACCCGATTGGTTCAATTTAGAAATCTGGGGCAAACAGGCCCAGGTTGCTGCCGACTATGTAAAAAAAGGTTCCCTATTGGGAATCATCGGCTCCCTCAAGCTAGACCGCTGGACCGATCGGGCCAGTGGTGAAGAGCGCTCTAAACCCGTAGTGCGGGTTGATCGCCTCGAGTTATTGGGTTCCAAGCGGGATGCAGAACAGGGCGGTGGCTTCCCAGGTGGGGGAAATGAGGAAGACGTTCCTTTTTGAGAAAACGTTCTTTGAGAAGACGTTTCTTACTGAGTAGTTCATTCCTTCATAATAACTATTAATTAACCACTCAATTCTTGGGTTCTCTGATTTTTTCAGGAGAACCCAAGATTATCAATATTTTTGCTGAAGATCAGCGGCGGCGCCACACCCGCAGGCCAAGCCAAAAGGCAAAGGCAATGGCGGCAATTATCAAAATGATCTTCACTGCCTTTGCAACCGGCTCAATCCATAGTTCAACGTTGGTGTAGGCATTGCCTAGGGCAAAGCCAGAGAGGGTGAGAATCAAAACCCAAATCAAGCTGCCACCGGTGGTCCAAAGCAAAAATGGTGTGAGTGGCATCAATTCCATGCCTGCAGGCACCGAGATCAAGGTGCGCACACCAGGAACTAACCGGCCCCAAAACACCAAGGCGGTGCCGTAGCGGTTAAACCAAATCCGGCTGCGGCGCAAATCTTGGCCGCTGATGCCGATCCAGCGGCCATGGCGTTCAAACCAATGCTCAAGCCGTTCTTCATTAATCAAACGGCCAAGGCCATACCAAGGCAAGGCACCGAGCACCGTGCCTCCTAAACCCGCCAAAACCACAGGCAGCAGGGCCAATTTGCCCTGCTGCACGTAGAACCCCCCAAGGGGCATAACCATTTCGGAAGGAATCGGTGGAAACAGATTTTCAAGGAACATCGTGGCGAAAATAGCCGCGTATCCCAAGAATGGATTTGCCTCAACAGCTGCACCGATCAGCTTGGGCAACTCCTGCACCAATTCACTAAAACCCATCCGAATAGCCCCCTAACGAATAACGATCAATAGCGATAATGATCGAGCTTGTAGGGCCCTTCCACTGGCACATTGATATATGAAGCTTGCTCTTGGCTGAGCTGGGTTAGTTTTGCACCAATTTTATCTAGGTGCAAGCGGGCAACCATTTCATCCAAGTGCTTGGGCAACACATAAACTTTTTTATCGTATTCATTAGGCTTTGTAAATAACTCAATTTGAGCGAGGGTTTGGTTCGTAAATGAATTGCTCATCACGAAACTGGGGTGGCCGGTTGCGCAGCCGAGATTCACCAACCTACCTTCGGCAAGCAGGATGATGCGATTGCCACTGGGGAGGATGATGTGATCAACCTGGGGCTTGATGTTATCCCATTCATATTGCTTGAGGGAAGCAACATCAATTTCATTATCAAAGTGGCCGATATTACAAACAATCGCCTGATCCTTCATCTCTAATAGGTGTTCATGGCGGATCACCTGATAGTTGCCAGTGGCGGTTACAAAGATATCAACATCTTTAACCACATCCTCAAGGCGCACCACTCGGTAGCCTTCCATGGCTGCCTGTAGGGCGCAGATTGGATCGATTTCAGAAATCATCACTGTGGCGCCAAGGCCCCGCAGCGACTGGGCTGAACCCTTGCCCACATCGCCGTAACCCAGCACTAAGGCAACCTTGCCGGCCACCATCACATCGGTGGCGCGTTTGATGCTGTCTACCAAGGATTCGCGGCAGCCGTAAAGGTTGTCAAACTTGCTCTTAGTAACTGAATCATTCACGTTGATCGCAGGGAAAGGCAATTCGCCTGCATGCTCCATTTGATACAAACGGGCAACGCCGGTGGTGGTTTCTTCCGTTACACCTTGGATATTTGCGTAGATGCGTGAATACCAACCAGGCTGTTCCGCTAATCGGGCGCGGATACTTTTAAATAATGCCACCTCTTCTTCGCTGGAGGGATTATTTAGAACCGATGGATCTTGCTCAGCCTTAGCGCCGAGCACAATCAAACCGGTGGCATCTCCACCATCGTCGAGGATCATGTTTGGCGTGCCGCCATCGGCCCACTCCATGATGCGATGGGTAAAGGCCCAATACTCATCCAGGGTTTCACCTTTGTAGGCAAATACCGGAATACCGGCGGCGGCAATTGCTGCAGCCGCATGGTCTTGGGTGGAAAAAATATTGCAAGAAGCCCAACGCACCTCAGCGCCAAGGGCCACCAGGGTTTCGATCAAAACTGCTGTTTGGATCGTCATGTGCAGGCTGCCGCAGATGCGGGCCCCTTTTAGGGGCTGCTCAGCGCCAAACTTGCTGCGCAAGGCCATCAAGCCCGGCATTTCAGTTTCAGCAATGGCCATTTCCTTGCGGCCGAATTCGACAAGGCCCAGGTCGGCAATCACATAGGTGTTAGTTACCTGCAGGCCAGCCAAAGAGAATGTGTCGGGTGTTGCCACCATGGATTTATCACTTCCTATGGAAGTGGCGATTGGTTTGGGAATATCTGCGGAGACGCCGAGGCTTCGGGCTCGCTTGCTGAGAATCTACAAGAATGAACTGCTTCCTTGTTGATGCAGCTGCCACCAGGCAGCGGGGCCTGCAATTGGCCCAAGAGTTGCCAGCAGGGGCGCTGCTATTGCTCAGCGGCCCCCTGGGCGCTGGTAAAACCTGCTTAGTGCAGGGAATTGCTGCTGGTTTAGGGATTATTGAAACCGTTACCAGCCCCAGCTATGCCCTAGCCCAGCACTACTGGCGTTTAGGTGAAAACAGCCCAGCTTTGATTCATCTCGATCTTTATCGGCTTGAGCAAGCAAAAGCAGCTGATGAATTGTTTTTCCAAGAGGAGGAGGAGGCCCTAGCCTGCGGAGCACTACTGGCGGTGGAATGGCCCGAAAGGCTGAGCACACTGCCAAAGGAAGCCTGGCAACTGCAATTAAGCCTGGAGGCAGATGGGCGGCGTTTGCAGCTGCTGGCCCCGGAGCAATGCTGCTGAGTGCCCTCAGCTTCAGTTTGATGAGCGTGTGCGTTAAGCAGTTGGAGGGGGCGATCCCGGTGGCGGAGGTGGTGCTAGCCCGCTCGGTGGTGAGCTTGGCCCTGAGCTGGTGGCTGCTAAAGCACCTTGGCCTGAATCCATGGGGTGAAAGGCGCCGGATGCTGGTGCTGCGGGGGGTTGTGGGCACCTTGGCGCTTTATTGCGTTTATGCCGCCCTGGCGGAGTTACCGCTGGCAGCAGCAACGGTATTTCAGTATTTGTACCCAACCTTCACCACCGCCTTGGCCTGGGGTGCCTTAGGGGAGCTTGCCGGAAAACGAATCTTTGCGGCCATGGCCTTGGGTTGGCTTGGGGTGTGGCTCGTTGCTCAACCATTTGGAGCCACAGCCTTAGAACCATGGGCAGTGGCAATTGCGATAACCGGCGCCCTATTCACCTCTATTGCCTATGTAACGGTGAGAAGTTTGGCTAACTACGAAGATCCAATGGTGATCGTGTTTTATTTCCCCTTGGTGTCGCTGCCCTTAAGCCTGCCTTGGGTGGTGGCTAATCCGGTGATGCCCAGTGGGGCGGATTGGGCCTGGCTGGTGGGGGTGGGCCTATTCACCCAACTGGGCCAGATATTTTTAACCAAGGGTTTAACAAAAATGCCAGCTGCAAAAGCAACGGCGATTAGTTATGTGCAGGTGCTATTTGCAGCGGGCTGGGGGGCACTCTGGTTTGGTGAGCTGATCAATATCTCAACAGTTGCAGGCGCCCTACTCGTTTTATTGGCAACGATGTTGAGCCTTACGCGGCCACATAGGCCACCACAGTTTCACTAACGCGGCGCAAACCAGCTAAACCATCGCGCTCCAAATTGCGCACCCGATCACGGCTCATGCCCAACTCCCTACCGATTCCGGTGAGGCTCATCGGTTCTTCCACATCGATGCCATAACGCATTTTCAAAACCCTTCCCTGCAACGGTGGCAACTGCTCAAGTAGGGAGCGCATATCACCGCGCAAACATTCACCATCGAGCAACTCTTCCGGCATGGGAGCTTCGTTTTGGAGCAACTCCTGCAGTTCGGTGTCGTCGCTGTCGCCCACTTTCATCTCGAGGCTCACCGGTTGGCGGGCCCTACACAACAGTTCTTTTACCTCCTCCTCAGGCAATTCCACATAAATTGCCAATTCGGTAACGGTAGGGGTGCGACCCAATTCTTGGCTTAATTCTCGCTGACCTTTTTTTAATTTATTGAGGGTTTCGGTGATGTGAATTGGTAGGCGGATGGTGCGGCTTTTCTCAGCAATTGCACGGGTGATGCCTTGGCGAATCCACCAATAGGCATAGGTGGAGAATTTGTAGCCGCGAGTGGGGTCGAATTTTTCCACACCCCGCACTAAACCAATGGTGCCCTCTTGAATCAAATCAAGTAGTTCCATATTGCGCTTGGTGTATTTCTTGGCAACGCTCACCACTAAGCGCAGGTTGGCGGCCACCATCCTTTCCTTTGCGCGGCGGCCATTGATCAGGCGGCGCCTTAAAACAGCTGGGGAAAGGTTCAAATTAACGGCCAGATCGTCTTTGCTAGGGGCTTCCCCCTGGCGCATGCGCATTTCCTCTTCAGCTTCCTCAATGCGCACCAGTTCTTGCACTTGGCGGCCAAGGGTGATCTCCTGTTCGTGGCTGAGCAGGGGGACACGGCCGATGTCACGCAGGTAAGAGCGCACCAAATCCCCATCAACAGGGGGGCGCAGCTCGGTGGTGGGGGTGGCCACGGTGAATCTTGTAGATATGTAAAGAATAGCCTTACGAAGCGTAAATTTTCTCTCAGAAAACCCAAGTCTTTTAAGACTCATCCATTTTGGATTAGCCGTTTGCGCCCAGGTGGCTTAGGAGCCAAGCGGCGGTTTGCAGGTAAATAAACACGCCAGCCACATCAACCACCGTGGTGATAAACGGGGCAGACATCAAAGCTGGATCGAGGCCGAGCTGATCAAAAAGCAGTGGCAGGCTCGCCCCAGCCGTTGCCGCAAGGATCGATATACACAACATCGACACTCCAGCAGCTACAGCCACCAAGGGTTCACCGCTCAGTTGCCACGACCATGGCACCACCACCGCCGCTAGCAATAGGCCAAGCAAAACGCCAGCCAGGGCCTCACGTCCCACGGTGCGCCAGGGGCCCAGGGCCTGCAAACGATTGGTGCTAAGACCGCGGATCACCACCGTAGAACTTTGGGCCCCCACATTGCCGCCAGTACCAATCAAAAGGGGAATAAAGGCAGCCAACTGCACCACCCGTTGCAAAACCCCCTGTTGGGAAGCGATTACGGCCGAAGTGCCGGTGTTGGTAATTAAAAGCACCAGCAACCACAACACCCGCCTTTTGGCCACTTCAAACAGATTGCTTTGGAAGTAATCGTCTTCATCGCCGGCCTGCACAGCACCTGCGGCGTAGAGGTCGCGGGTGGCTTCCTGCTCGATCACATCAATCACGTCGTCTACGGTAACGATTCCCACCAGGCGATCTTCCCGATCCACCACCGGCAGGGCCAGGAAGTCGTAGCGCTTGATCAGCCGTGCCACCTCCTCCTGGTCGGTGTCGGTGTGAACCCGCACCACTTCACGGGTCATCACCGCACCGATCAAATCCTCAGGATCAGCTACCACCAGATCCCTTAAAGACAAAATGCCGCTGAGCTGGCGGGCCGCATCGGTTACGTAAAGGCTGTAGATAGTTTCTGTGGTTAATGCGCGGCGACGCACGATCGCGAGCGCTTGGCTGGCGTTGTGGAATTCCTTGAGATCAATGAATTCGGTCGTCATTAAACGACCGGCGGTTTCAGTTTCATAACCAAGCAGCTGGGCTGTTACCCGGCGTTCCTCCGGGCTTAGTTGCTGCAGCAGGTTGCGCACCACCTTGGCGGGCAATTCATCAAATAGCCGCACCCGATCATCGGGTGACATCTGCTCCACCAGCTCGAGCACTTCACCGGAGCGCAACCTCTCCAGCAGGGATTGCTGCACCGTTGCATCGAGGTATTCATAAACCTCGATCGCTTCATTTTTAGGCAGCAAACGAAAGGCAATCGCCTGCTGAAGGGTGGGCAAATTACCTATGGCTTCGGCGGCGTCGGCAGGTTGCTCCGGCTCCAATAGCTGCTTAACGGCGTCGTAATTACCGGCCGCCAACAAACGCTCCAGGTATTGGGTGAGTTCTGGAATAGCTGTTGTGGTTGTGGTTTCAGCCATCGCCCGAGTGCACTGAAGTGATTAGGGTTTAATCGTTTGCTTTTGTTCCCATGGCCCCGAGCATCAAAGGTGTTGTTGTTAACAACGCCGCTGGCACCCCCCAAGATCTGGCCGATTTAGATGGCCAGGTGCTACTGCTGGTAAACGTGGCCAGCCGTTGCGGTTTCACCAAGCAATATGCCGGTTTACAGGCCCTGCAGGAAAAGTATGGCCCCAAAGGATTCAAGGTGATCGGCTTTCCTTGCAATGATTTCGGCGGCCAAGAACCGGGCACGATCGAAGAAATCCAACAGTTTTGTAGCACTACCTATGGTGTGAATTTTGAATTATTTGCCAAGGTAGGCGCTACATCTGCCCCCTTCGACACCCTCACAAAGGCAGAACCTGCAGGGCCAATCGCCTGGAATTTCGAAAAATTCCTGGTGGGCCGTGATGGCAGCGTGGTTTCCCGCTTTAAAAGTGGGGTAGCTCCTGATGCCGCCGAACTCACCGCTGCGATTGAAGCCGCCCTTTAAGGCGATAGGTGATGGCGGCAGCCCCTAGGCCAAGGCCGAGGCTGAGAGTTAACAGCGCCAGGGCATCTAAATGCATGCCTTGGCGCTGCAGCAAAGCGATATCCAGCATCCAGCTGGAAAATGTGGTGAGGGAACCGCAAAAGCCGATGCCTAAGGCAAGTAGCAAAGGTGCTGCCGTTGCTGGCGGAGCCGCCAAATAACCCAGCAGCGCAGCGCCAATCAGATTCACCACTAAATCCGCCCCGGCGCTGGCAAAGGGCAGAAAAGGAGCCAGGTGAACAGAAGCCTGCCAACGCAGCAGAGCCCCAGGGATTGCGCCAATTCCCACCAGCAATAGATCAACCAATTCCAACCGAATAGTTTTCATTGCAGCCCTCCGATCGCCAGGCCTAATTCCAAGGCGAGTAAACCGCTAACAACAGAAGCCAAAGCAAGCAAAAGTGCTTCCGCTGGAGCTTGTTTATGCAACAGCACAAGCAATTCCACCACAAAGGTGGAAAAGGTGCTGAGGCTGCCAAGGAAACCGGTGGCCAGCAACAACATCAGCTGATTTGATAAACAAAGCTGATTAAGGGCAACCAAGAGGCCTAGGCAAAATGAAGCGCCAACATTTACAGCAAAGGTGGCCCAATGTTTTGCCGGAACGATTGGCTCAAAATGATTTATTAACCGAAATCGCAACCAGGCCCCTGGCACAGCCCCAAGCGAAACCAGCAGGATGCTTTTCAGCATGGCTTAACCGAGCAGCCAACCCCGGAAACCGCCCAAACTCACTCGGCACCAGCGCTCTCCCTGCTGGTTGTACCAGGTGTGGAGGATTTGCATGGGCATATCTGAATCGCTAATTTTCACCAGCAAGGGAGCCTGATGGTGGGGAGAAACCTGCAACTTTTTTATACCGATTGCATAAAGCGGTTCACCAGCGCGGCGGCGGCGCACGGCGGGATTATCGCGATCGGCACCACCGGCGGGTAGGGCGATCGGAGCCATCAGGGCCATGCCCAGTAACCAAGCCCAACGCAATGGCATTAGATATCCAGCTCCGCCAGATCTAATTCAGCGCTGTGGGCTTCGATAAAGGCGCGGCGGGGGGCAACCTTATCTCCCATGAGGATTGTGAAAATCCGATCCGCCTCTGCCGCATCCTCAATTTCAACCCGTTTCATCGTGCGGGTGGTGGGATCCATGGTGGTTTCCCACAATTGCTTAGGCATCATTTCGCCTAAACCTTTGAAGCGCTGAATTGTGTAGTTTGCTTTTTCACCAAAACCATCGAGGGTTTTTTTCAAATCTTGTTCGTTGTAGCAATAGCTATGGTTTTTACCGCGCTCAACTTTATAGAGTGGCGGGCAAGCTATATATATATAGCCACCTTCCACCAAGGCCCGTTGATAACGGAAGAAGAAAGTGAGGATCAAAGTGCGAATGTGGGCGCCATCAACATCGGCATCGGTCATGATAACGATGCGGTGATAACGCAAATTCTTTTGATCAAACTCCTCCCCTTTAATACCCAAGCCCAAGGCGGTGATCAAGGCTTGGATTTCCGTATTTTTGTAGATCTTGGCGTCGTCTGTTTTTTCAATATTTAAGATTTTGCCGCGCAGGGGAAGGATCGCCTGGTTGCGGCGATCGCGACCTTGTTTAGCGGAACCGCCAGCTGAATCACCCTCAACTATATAAATTTCAGATTCGGAAGGATCCCTAGAACTGCAATCGGCAAGTTTACCTGGCAAAGTAGAACTTTCCAGCACACTTTTACGACGCACCAATTCACGGGCCCGCCTAGCTGCTTCCGCAGCATTAAATGCTTGGATTGCTTTCTCAAGAATTAAATCGATAACCTGGGGATGAAATTCTAGGTATTCATTTAGCGATTCACCAACAACAGTATCAACAATGCCGCGAACTTCGGTGTTACCCAGTTTTGTTTTTGTTTGGCCTTCAAACTCAGGGTCGGGCACCTTCACCGAAAGCACTGCAGTGAGGCCTTCACGGATATTTTCGCCAGCCAGGTTGCCATCGGCCTCCTTGCGCTTACCCCTCTTGCGGGCGAAGCTGTTGAGGGTGCGGGTGAGAACGGTTTTTAAACCCTCAATATGGGTGCCCCCATCGATGGTGCGAATGTTATTGGCAAAGCCCAAAATGCTATCTGAATAGGCATCAACACACCACTGCAGGGCGGCTTCCACCTGCACGCCATCCTTTTCAGAATTCACATAGATAATTTCTGGATGCAGGGGATCTTTTCCAGCATTCATATATGCCACATACTCGCGAATACCCCCTTGATAGTGATACACCTCCTCCCGCAAAGAATCTGGCCGATCATCGCGAAATACGATGCGAACACCGCCATTTAGATAGGCCAATTCCCGCAGGCGGGCCGAAAGAGTTTGATAATCAAAATCAATTCCGGTGGAAAAAATTTGGATATCGGGTTTAAAGCAAACGGTGGTGCCGGTGCGTCCTTTTTCACCGGGGGCTGATAGCAGGCTGCCAATTGGTGCGCCCCTTTCGAAGCGTTGGGTGTGCACCTGATCCTGGCGATAAACCGTTACCAACACCCACTCACTCAGGGCGTTAACCACCGACACCCCCACCCCGTGGAGGCCCCCCGAAACTTTGTAGCCGCCGGAGCCAAATTTGCCGCCGGCATGGAGCACGGTGAGCACTGTTTCCAGGGCGCTCTTACCGGTGCGGGGATGGATGTCTGTGGGAATACCCCTGCCGTTATCGCTAACGGTGCAGGAGCCATCGGCATTGAGGCTCACCTCGATGTCGCTGCAGTGGCCGGCTAAGGCCTCATCAACCGAGTTATCAACAACTTCATAAACAAGATGGTGCAACCCCCGGGGACCGGTGGTGCCGATATACATGCCAGGGCGTTTACGCACCGGCTCCAAACCCTCGAGAACCTGGATCTGTTCGGCGCCGTAGGCCGATTGAACCTGAGAGGAATTACTTGCTTCGGCCATGCTGTTGTTTCCGCCGAGGAGGCCCTTATATAGAAGCCAACCCCGGAGGGACCCTTCCGCTGAATGCACATCCTACCACCGGCGGCCTAGGGCGCCTGCTGGGGCCCTCTCCGGTTGAATTTGTGGTGGGGTTGGAGTAATCGCTTGGCCATGGGGATCGCCGTGAACCGGGAGCAAGGGCAGCAAACGCCACTGATGGTGGTGCTATTGGGGCCCACCGCCAGCGGTAAAACCGCCCTTGGCGTTGAGTTAGCCCTCAGGCTTGGTTGCCGTGTTTTGAGCGTGGATTCACGCCAGGTGTATCAACAAATGGATGTGGGCACCGCTAAGCCCAGCCAAGCCGAACGCAAAGGGGTAGCCCACGAATTATTGGATTTAGCCCCCCCCAACACACCGCTCAACCTGCAGCAGTTTTGTGAACTGGCCAGGCCTTTGATTGCAGCGGAACAGGCCCTTAGCCGCCCGGCCCTACTGGTGGGCGGCAGTGGCCTCTACCTCCAGGCCCTCAGCCAAGGGCTGCAACCCCCTGCCCTAGCGCCCCAACCCTGGCTGAGGCAGCAACTTGAGGGCATGGGGCAATTAAGTGCCCACCAGCTGCTTGGCCAGGCGGATCCCCTGGCTGCTGGGCGCATCCATCCCAGCGACAAAATTCGCACCCAAAGGGCCCTGGAGGTGCTCTATGGCACAGGTAAACCACTTAGTAGCCAACAGGGGCGTTTGGCCCCTGCCTATGGGGTGTTGGAGCTGGGGCTAAATCCCCCCAACCTGCGCGAAAGGATCGAACGGCGCAGCGCGGCGATGTATGGCGCTGGCTTGGTGGAGGAAACGGAAACGCTGCAGCAGCTCTACGGCAAGGATTTGGCCCTGCTGCAAACGATTGGCTATGGGGAGGCCATGGCCCTACTGGCGGGGGAGCTGAGTCGCCCGGAGGCGATTGCCCTCACCGCTAAACGCACCTGGCAATTTGCTAAGCGTCAACGCACTTGGTTTCGCAATCGCCATCAAGCCATCTGGCTTAACCAAGAAACGGCCCTTGAGCAAGCCTTGGCTGCCATCGCCGCAGCGGGGGCCTAGGGTGGGGGGTCACCTGTTCCACCACAGTTCTCCCTCGCCTTACTGAATGGCCCCACCCCGCCCCCGTTTTGATCGCCGCGCCCCCGTTCGGGAACTACCAAACATCAACGACAGGATCAGTTATCCCAACCTGCGGGTTGTGGATGCCGACGGCAGTCAGCTTGGGGTGATCACCAGGGAAGCAGCCCTAGAGGTGGGAAAAGAAAGGGGATTAGATCTTGTTTTAGTGAGCGAAAAGGCTGATCCGCCCGTATGTCGGATCATGGATTACGGCAAATTCAAGTTTGAGCAGGAAAAGAAAGCAAAGGAAGCAAAAAAGAAATCACACCAAACGGAAGTTAAAGAAGTAAAGATGCGCTACAAGATCGATGAGCACGATTATCAAGTGCGCATCGGCCAAGCAGTGCGTTTTCTTAAATCAGGCGACAAGGTGAAATGCACCGTGATCTTCCGCGGTAGGGAGATCCAGCACACCGCCCTGGCTGAGCAGCTGCTGTATCGCATGGCCAAGGATTTAGAAGACAGCGCTGAACTGCAGCAGGAGCCCAAGCGGGAAGGCCGCAACATGATCATGTTCCTTGGCCCGCGGCGCGTTCCACTTAATAAAGACAAACCGGAGCAGCTCACAAAGGCGGTGCGCACCCTGCCGATTAGTGCAGCAACAAAACCAGCGGCCGAACTAAGTCCTGAATCTGTAAGCGAGGCGGCACCCGCCTAAAAACGCAATCGAGATTGTCACCCAGCCCATGGGCCACTACCGTGGCGCAGTTGAGCTGCTGTCACACCCGAGCGTGCGTTTTCACATCCAACAGGAAAGCGATATACCGGCTTCCACGCAGCTCTACAACCAGATCTGCTTTGCGATTGCCGCCCGCCACTTCCCACCGGGGCATCGATTGCCCAGTACCCGCCAGCTGGCGATGCAAACCGGCCTGCATCGCAACACGATCAGCAAGGTTTATCGGCAGCTTGAAAATGATGGTGTGGTGGAGGCAATGGCCGGCTCCGGCATTTATGTGCGCGATCAACAAAAGCCGAGGGAGCAAAAAGCGCCCGTTGGCCCCAAGGCGCGCATCAGGCCCGATATCGACCAGGAGGTGCGCCGCAGCATCGATGGCTTGCTCAATGCCGGCTGCACGCTGCAACAGGCCCGTGAATTGCTCACCCGGGAGGTTGATTGGCGCCTGCGCTGCGGTGCCCGCGTGCTGGTGAGCACCCCAAGGGAAGATTTGGGGGCATCGATGTTGATCGCGGAAGAACTGGCCCCAAACTTGGATGTACCCGTGCAGGTGGTGCCCCTAGAGGAATTGGAGGCGGTGCTGGAAAGCTCCAATAACGGCACGGTGGTAACCAGCAGATATTTCCTGCAACCGGTGGAGGAATTAGCCAAGGCCCATGGGGTGCGCGCCGTAGCGGTAGACCTAAACGATTTCCGCCACGAACTAAACCTGCTCAAGGAATTAAAAACCGGTAGCTGCGTTGGGCTTGTGAGCATCAGCCCCGGCATCCTCAGGGCAGCGGAGGTGATCCTCCATTCGATGCGCGGCCAAGAGCTATTGGTGATGACGGCCTCTCCAGATGTGGGCAGCCGCCTGCTGGCCCTCTGCCGCGCCGCTAGCCATGTGTTGTGCGATAAACCAAGCTTGCCCCTGGTGGAGCAAACCCTGCGCCAAAATCGCTCCCAGTTGATGCGCATGCCGCAGGTGCATTGCGCCGAGAGTTATCTGGGTGCTTCTACGATCGATTTACTGCGTAAGGAGATCGGCCTAACGGCAAGCCCAGCTGCCGAAGAGGTGGATTGATGGAATGTTCAAAAGCCTAAAAGCAGATATTTCAATCATCAGAGAACGGGATCCAGCTGCCCGGAGCAGCCTGGAGGTGCTGTTTTGCTACCCGGGGCTACATGCCATCTGCATGCACCGCTTTAGCCACCGCCTCTGGGGCCTGGGGTTGCCATTGCTGCCACGCTTTTTATCCCAGGTGGCGCGGTTTTTTACCGGGGTTGAAATCCACCCAGGCGCCCGCATTGGCCAGGGGGTATTTATCGACCATGGAGCTGGGGTGGTGATTGGTGAAACTGCAGTGATCGGTGATCGCTGTTTGTTGTTTCAGGGGGTAACGCTTGGGGGCACGGGTAAACAGAGCGGCAAACGCCACCCCACCCTGGAGGAAAACGTGGTGGTGGGCGCTGGCGCAAAAGTGTTGGGCGGGATCACCGTTGGGGCTAATACCCGCATCGGTGCCGGCTCAGTTCTATTAAGGGATGTGGAGCACGACTGCACCGTGGTGGGGGTGCCAGGCCGGGTAATCCATCAATCCGGGGTTCGCATCGATCCCTTGGCCCACTCCCAGCTGCCCGATGCGGAAGCCCAGGTAATTCGCAACTTGATGGAGAGGATCGATGCCCTTGAAAATGCCCTGCAACAGGAAAACCGTGGCAGCGCACCCGGCGGCACTTCCCAGAGCCTGCGCGATCGTGAAATAATAGAATTTCTTGAAGGCAGTGGGATTTAGGTATGACAGCAACTTTCAGGCAGATAACTGATAGGTTTATTGAAATGCGCCGAGGGGTTAGCAAGGAAAATAGAGGCTTGGAAGTTGGACCTTTCTTTAGACCGATCTGCCCCAAAAAAGAGGGCTTTAATGCTATTACTTTAGATGTTTTTAGTCGCAATGAATTGATAAATAATTACAAAAATGACCCAAACGTATACCCACACTTTAACTGCATAGAAGAAGTAGATATTGTTTCGAGTGAGCCATTGCTTGAAGCAATAAGAAATAGCGACATCTACAAACAAGAACCAAACCCGGAAATATTCGACTACATAATTACTTCTCACCACTTTGAGCACCTGGCAAATCCAATACAGTTTCTCCAAGCTGCTGAGATTCTTTTAAAACCAGATGGCTATTTAAGCATGGCAATTCCAATACATACCCGTTGCTTTGATTTATATAAGCCACTCACAATCACCGGAAAATTCATTGATGCTTACGTGAACAATATAAATGCACCTAGCCTTGGAACAGTTTATGATCATCTT
>SXGQ01765685.1_pt1 | contig 33313 bp, 34 predicted proteins | sample 3178371 | NCBI WGS metagenome assembly SXGQ01 (sample SAMN11356859, study PRJNA531348) | freshwater metagenome | isolation source: freshwater sample F1-20 | place: China: Fuxian Lake, Yuxi | collected 2017-12-25 | reverse complement strand
TCCAGACGAACCTGAAGACCCTGATGATCCAGAGGACCCACTTGATCCACTTGACCCAGAAGTTCCAGAAGATCCCGATGATCCAGAAGAACCAGACGATCCAGAAGTTCCAGATGAACCAGAAGAGCCTGACGATCCAGAGGACCCACTTGATCCACTCAAACCAGAGGTTCCAGACGAACCCGAAGAGCCCGAGGATCCAGAAGAACCCGAGGATCCAGAAGATCCACTTGATCCACTAGAGCCAGATGTTCCAGATGAACCCGAAGAGCCTGATGATCCAGAAGAACCTGAAGACCCAGAAGAACCAGAGGAGCCTGATGATCCACTTGACCCAGAGGTTCCAGACGAACCCGATGATCCAGAAGAACCAGACGATCCAGAAGTTCCAGATGAACCCGAAGAGCCAGATGACCCTGACGAACCAGATGACCCGGACGAACCAGATGACCCAGAGGATCCACTCGAGCCAGAGGTTCCAGATGAACCTGAAGAACCTGATGATCCAGAGGACCCACTTGATCCACTTGACCCAGAAGTTCCAGAAGATCCCGAAGATCCCGATGACCCGGACGAACCAGATGACCCAGAGGATCCACTCGAGCCAGAGGTTCCAGATGAACCCGAAGAGCCCGATGATCCGGACGAACCAGATGACCCAGAGGATCCGCTCGAGCCAGAGGTTCCAGATGAACCCGAAGAGCCCGATGACCCGGACGAACCAGATGACCCAGAGGATCCACTCGAGCCAGAGGTTCCTGATGAACCCGAAGAGCCCGAGGATCCAGAAGTTCCAGATGATCCTGATGACCCGGAAGAACCGCTCGATCCTGAGGTCCCGGAAGAACCGGAGGTTCCTGAGCTTCCCAACTCAGCATCTATAGTTACAGTGACATAATCTCCAGTACTAGTAACAGTTACATTAGGTCCGACAAAATTAATACCCGTTGCTCCACTGGTCACTTCGTTTCCTTCTTCGTAGACGGGCAAGAGATTGCCATTCGAACCCAGATTGGTGCCGTCCAAGAAAGAGCCAAGATATTCAGAGATTTTAATGTAGACCGGCAGAGGATTGACCGTCGGTTTAAGATTGGTAACGTAAGAAGGAGGACTGGTTTCGTCGTAGTACAGAACATCCCCGGTCGCTCCTGGAAGGGCGTAATCAGTGGAGGTAATGCGACCGAAAGGTTTCACAGTCAGGTTACCAGGTTCTGGTTGATCGACGGAGCTTACTACTCCGAATGCCTTTTCAACTTGTCCGCTATTGGAACTTGTAACTGGTAGAAAGACGTAACCAGTGCCCCCTGTGGTGCCTAAGTAAACCACTTGACCCGTGGCGTAGGTCCCGTAATTAGAGGCGTCTGGATTAAAATTGTAAAAAGATTGACTCAAATTCCGATACAAAAATCGGGGATAGACGTCGTTGAGCCAGTAAGAAATATCCGGCAGATTGTCGGACAGAAAAGTCAGAAAAGGGACAATTGGTTCCCCTGAGTCGTTGACTGTAAAGATAACACCGTTGGTGTTCTCGATCGGGTAGTTATTGCCGGATTGGGAAAAATCAGCGTACAGGTTAAAAAGATTGACGTCTTTCAGTCTTAATTGGGCTTCCTGGGCGTTGATGATATTGACCCCCACTATTTCGTATGCCAGACCGGTTTGTTGGAGCAGCCACATTCCGGGAACGATGTCCTCTGCGTCAAACTGGAATTCAAGGGGCTGGGAATTACTGAGTGTTAAAATATCACAGGTCACCTCGAATTCGTAAGGGAACCCGTTGTACTTATCTCCAGGGTTATTGTAACTACGAACTACCGTCGTGGTGCCGGCTCGAACGGAAGCCAGCATTGAAATAGGGAGTCTGGGAATTGCCACGAGCTATATATCCTTCTAATTTATTCGAACATGAATCTTCTGAGGAATTTTGCTTCTAGAAAGTGTTGGTCGGGAAAGACCAAGAAATCCAAAAAACCCATTCTCCAGAAGGGCCCGAACCTGAGCCAGAAGCCGCAGAACTGATACCAGTGAAGGAATTGGTTAAACCCTTAATGTTGATAGAATTTCTGGCTGTGACCTGAGTGATGTAGTTTCCTGTGTTTGAAGCCACCCCGATCGAGGCAGTCAAAAAATTTCCGGTTGTGTTTTCAACAACCCTGGTGAAATTAACAGCAAACTTAGAAGTGTTGTGGGTGATGGTGATTTCATTAGCCGCGTTTTTGGTAAAGGTCCAGCCGGTTGCCCCCAATAGATTATTGCCTTCAGGACCTTCTGCCTCTTCAAAACAGGTAGCAGTGGGGTAGACACCATTAGATCCAATCAGAGAACCAGAGGAGAAAAGCAGTTTAACGTAGTAAGAAGCAATCTCAGAGGTCAAAGAGACGCCAGAAGTGCCAGAGGTGCCAGAGGTTCCGTGCTGACCCGAAGTACCAGAGGAGCCTGAAGAACCAGAAGTACCAGAAGAGCCAGAAGTGCCAGAAGAACCAGAAGAACCAGAGGAACCCGACGACCCGTTCTGACCTGGTGGATTGGAAAGCAGACAGACTTCTTGATTGGCGGACGGGGTTGTCCCCGTAGAACAGGGTGAATGTATGTATGAAACGTTCAAGGTGCGGTAGGAACCATTATCGGTATTAGAGGTGAGGGAATAGGTATAGACGCAAAAACCAACATAGAATGACAAGACCGAATTCAAGGATAAACCCGTCAGATAACCTGAAACGTCACTCAAATTTTTATCGTCGTCACTGATGTAGAAAACTGAGGTGGAGGATGATATAACTCCGTTATTAGTACTAATCTTGCCCGCGGCTGGTCCAGTGACTCCTGCTTCCCAGAGCCAACAAGCAGAAGTAGGGGTGATGCCAGAAGTTCCATTCAAACCCGAAGAACCTGAAGAGCCAGAGGAACCTGAGGTACCCGAGGAGCCAGAAGATCCAGAAGTACCCGAAGAGCCTGCAGTCCCTGATGAACCCGAACTTCCAGAAGTTCCAGAAGTTCCATCAATTCCAGAGGTACCAGAAGACCCAGAAGAGCCGCTCGTTCCAGAAGAACCAGATGAACCAGACGAACCAGACGAACCAGATGAACCGGACGAGCCAGAAGAGCCTGATGTACCCGAAGAGCCATCCACGCCTGAAGTACCAGAGGTCCCAGAGGTCCCAGATGAACCGCTCGTCCCTGAGGAGCCCGAAGTACCAGAACTGCCCGACACACCGGCTTCTCCCGTGGCTCCTGTAGCACCTGTTTGGGTGTAGGTGACCTGTTGGACCGTGAGAATAACCGAGGGAATTGCTGGTCTTAAGGGATTGGAATCACCGGACCTTGATACAAGTCTCATATCCAGGTCCGAGCTAAACCAATAAAGTTCGTAATAGTCTCCTGCCGTAGCGTCCACTAAAAAATTCCAGGCGGCTACATATTCGGCGTTTTGCCCGACTAATTCTAAGATTGTGCCGGTTTCAGGAACGTTGGTTCCGTTCTTACTGAGCCAAATTTCTATCTGATCGTCGTTGCCGTCTGTTTTGTCGATTTGAGCAGAAAATTGAATGTTATAGACCCCAGTGTGAGCAAGCGTTATTCTTGAATTAGAAACGATTGTAACCCCGTTTTGAAAATCTACTGAGTCATATCTGATGGCGTTTGCGGCGGTGGCTCCGGCATTGGTTTGAATTGTAGTATCGAAGAAAGATCCGTAATAGGCAATGGTACCTCCAGCTCCTGGAGATCCATCTACCCCGGAGGAGCCCGAGGAACCGCTGCTTCCAGAGGAACCCGAAGAGCCCGAAGTACCCGATGATCCAGACGAGCCTGAAGTACCAGAAGTGCCCGATGAACCCGATGTTCCAGATGAACCCGATGTTCCAGATGAACCTGATGTACCAGATGTACCAGAAGAGGTCCCGACAGATCCAGGGATAGTAATTGTGGTAAGGCCTCCTACCTGAGCAACACTGACTCCAGCTCCAGTAAAATCAAGACCGGTTAGACCTGAGATAACTAAAGACCCCTCATCGAAAACAGAGACTGAATTACCGGAGGTTCCGGAGGATCCAGAAGTACCTGAAGAACCAGGAGTTCCAGAGGTTCCTGATGAGCCAGAGGTCCCGCTCGAACCAGAAGAGCCAGAGGTACCTGCGGTTCCGGAACCACCACCACCTGTGATATCTACTATGGCCAAAGATCCAGAAGCCGTGACCGTGACCCCGCTCCCTGTGAATTGAAGACCTGTCGCTCCCGCTACTATTACCTCGCCTGATGAGTTTAAAATGTCTAAGGCACCAGCCCCACACACTAAATAGGGCAAGCCATTCCAGTCCGTTTGACCGTCACCTACTTTTAAACAATTGGTATCGGTAGTGTATCCCATTTCTCCCTGCAGGAGGACTGGTGAATTGAGTTCCCAGTTAATGGAAGTGTCTCGACGAATCTGTATTCTATATGCCATGTGTTAAGTCGCAGCGCATTAATTATTTAAGAAGCGGGTCCCGTGGCTCCCAAACAGGTAAAGTAGGGCAAGCTATTCCACGGAGTGACGCCATCCCCTATTTTCAGACAATTAAGAGTTAGGTCTAAACCCATCTCTCCTTCAAGAAGAATAGGATTGGTGGCTGACCATCTAACCGAGGTGTCTCTTCTGATTTGAATTCTAAAAGCCATAGTCTTTACAGTTGTTTTGGAAGTGAGGGTTTAGTTGGAAATTCTCCGCCGATGACAGGCCCAGTAAATTGTGTCGTCCCAGCCTCCGAGTCTCCTCCATCCAGGATATCCCTAAAATTTTCCACCACATTTGCCTCTTTGACCCAGAAATTGCCGTAGGTCGAATAGGTTTGGATAGAAGTTTTAGTTGTCTTCGTGACGTAGTTATTTGCAGTTCCAATGAAATAGAGTTGATCCAGGGTCTGGGAATCTGAACCGTCGATAATACGATCTGCTAAACCTGGTTCTAAAATGGGCTGGTTTGGAAAATTGTTTGGCATGGCAGGAGAAAGAGGATTCTTTCCTGTATATATTCAAACAAGAATTCAAATCAAGAAAGAATTTTCAACATGTTCTTGGGTGCTCATCAAAAAAGAGAGCTCGTGTCTCTGGGGACCGGGCTATCGACATTAGTGTTAACCCTAATTCCTGCCTGCATGAGATTACCTCTGAATCTTTCGGTGCGGAGATTCTTCTGGGGGAAGTATGTTTCTGCGGCGATAGTGAATTTGGTTTCTATCCATTTCTGGGTGTTGCCATAGCTGAATTCTAGCTGTTTATCGTTGGGATAGGTATCTGGGAACCCCACCTGCACAGGAATTCTGATGCCTTCAAATTCCACACTGTAGTCAAAGACCTTGTAGAATGTTTGCACGCAGGTTTCAAAAATTTTAAAAGTGTCGAGAAGGGTGTCTGTGCGAATGGTCACATCGAAGGCCAAATCCAGAGGAATATAGTTGGTGTAGGCGGAGTATGCCTTCATCTGACCCTGGTTATCTTCCAAATTGTAGGTTGATCTGACGAACCCATTGGTAATGGCCTGAGTGTTGATGCCCACGGAGGAGAGGTTCAGAATCCCTCTGGGCACGACATCATAGTTGCCCTCTGCGAAGGGAGATTGGCCGTCACAGTCGATGTAGTCGAGATAGAAATCTTGCAGGAAAGATTCATCCCCTGACATGGAATAGAAAAACGGAATGAAGACCTGAAGAACTTGTTGCTGTTGGTTGATCTGGGTATAGGTCAGTTTATCGTTCAGATTTTTGAGCATGCCGACGATGACATTACGGAGAAAAACATCATCAATGTTGTATTTTTGGAGAAATTGAGCCATTACGAAACGATGACGAAATTATTTTTGGTGATGAAATTAGAGCCCGACGAGTTAGAGGCTGTCAAAGTAACTGTATAGGATCCGGCCTGCGTAAAGGTAATCACTGGATTTTGGGCAGTCGCTCCAGTAGCTCCCGCGGACGCTCCCGTGCCTCCGAAGTCCCAATTCCAAGAAGTTGGTCTCCAGCTGTAAGGAGTTCTGAGGGAGGTGTCGACAAAACCAACCGTGCCTCCGACGGAGACAGCCGTGCCTCCAGTGTTTCCTTGAGAGGTAATAAAATCGGGAAGAGGTGGAGAAGGAACTGCTCCCTGTTGGGTTGTGATAGGGCTAGGAGAGGTGAGAAAGTCAGGGTAACCTAAAGGAACATTGTCGAGTCTACCAGGTACGGTTTGGACAACGACGGGCACTTCGGCATACCTAAAAACAAGAGGCGATCTATTCTGATTGGTGTATGTTGGATGGGTAAAAGTTCCGGTCTCATATTCGCTCTGGGTCAAACCCCGGACGTTCGTGCTCCTGACACCCAGCTGAAAAGCGCAGTCAGTCACGGTCATAGGTTCCAAGGGGAGAACCACCGCAAAGGAAAAGAGCTTTTCATCGCCCCTGGGGATGTAGGAATTCTCGTATTGCACGAACAAGAATCTCCAGGTGTCCACACTCTCCTGAGAAATAACTGGCTGGCTGGGAGGTCCGACATAAGAGCCACCCAGAGGTTGATAGGTGTCGGGAAGAGAAGGAAGAGGGGCTAATTTGCCAATCTTCAATAAACCCTCTCCTTGAGTTCCAGGGACAATAAGAGTTGTAGCAACACCAGGTAAGCCTTTTTTTAGCAGTTCCTGTTTGTTGATGCGAAGATTCTGATTGCGGCTGAGCTTTTTCTGGATATTTCTCAAAGGAGCTAGAACTTTCTCCTATATATCCAGTCTGTTCTGCGTCAAATTCGGTCGATGACGAGAGATGAAAAATTATTCTTTTTATCCACCTCGATTTTATAATCGAAAATCTCGTGGGGCATAGGAGCGTGATTGATCACGAAGATGTTCAGACCTAGATCTTCAGAGACTTGTTTCAGCACGGACACGATGGAGTGGATGCCTTCCTGATCGACCGAACTGAAGAGTTCATCCAGAAAGAGCAAATTGATGGAATTGAATTTGATCTTCATCAATTTCAGAATCGAGATCAGAACGATGAAATCCATTTTTTTCATTTCCCCAGTCGAAAGGGTCTGGACTGGGATCTCCATCCCCATGTGAGAAATAGTGGCGTTAAAATCCTCGTCGAAGTGAACTTGATGAGGTAAGCCTATATTCGAAAGTAGGGCGTCTATCTCTTGGTTCAGAGGAGGTAGAATAGTACGGATGGCCATTTGCTTCACTCCTTTCTCTCCTAGAATTTCATCGATCGATTTCATCCACCAATGTTTAGATTCCACTGAGACCAGCTCAGATTGAGTCTCTTCCTGTTGGGACTGAAGGTTTTCAAGGATTCTGTTCAGAGATTCAACTGCTGCCGCGTCTTCTGGCCGGTTGGTGGCCGCTATTTCTTGCCTCAGTTGGTGGATTTTAGCCTCTATTTTACCGCCCTTTTGGGCCAGATCGTCTCTGGTGCGTGAAGATTCTTGGGTCAGACCGTCTAGTTCAGCCAATTCGCCTTGAAATTGAACCAGAGACTCCTGTTGAGAACCTAGGGTCCGATTCAGTTCTTCCCTCAATCCTTGGTGAAATTCGGAATCCAAAGTCGATTGGCAAGTGGGACACTGACTATTGTCATATAGGGTCAGTTTTTGTTTCAGATCTTGAATTGAATTTCTGACCCCCAGCATTTTTGTCTGTGCTTCCTGTCTGGCAACAATCAAGTTTTGCTCGTGGGTCGAGTATTCTTTGACCTTGCCCTGATGGTGCCGTTGAAGAGTTAAAAAAGTCTCTAAAGTCCGGGCCAGTTCTTCCGATTGCTGGGATTGCTGGAGCTCAATCTGGGCCAGGAGACGGGTCCTCTCCTCTTCAGTTTGGCGCAGTGATTGGGCCAAACTAGCAGCATTTCCCTTCAGAAATTCTCCTCTTTCTTTCACCTTTCTGAGATCAGATTTCAAGAGTTCTCTCATTTGGTTGAGAATGTAAAAACCAAAGATCTTGTCAATAATGGCTCTTTTATCAGCTACCCCCATTTTTAAGAAGCTCTTAAAATCGTTGATAGAAAGAGAGATAGTGTTATTAAACACGTAATAAGGCAGACCCAGAATGTCTTCAGCCAAATAGTCTTGCAGAGATTTAGACCCTGCCACATCGAGCAACTTGTCTCCAACCCAGATTTGAAAAAGATTCGGTTCCAGACCCCTTTCGACTCTGATCTCCGATTGGTTGTGATCCAGAGTGATTCTGACCCAGGCGCTCCCGTTGATCCTATTGGGGATATCCTTCAGTTTCTTGCCCTCTAATTTACCGTAAAGACCAAAGGTGATCACCTGAGAAATCGAGGACTTACCGGAGCCGTTGCGACCCACTAATTGAAATAAAGAGGGGGTTTCTCCAAAAGATATTTCTTGTTTACGGTTGCCATAGGAGGAAAAATTTCTCCATTCAATCTTTTTTATCTTCATCTCTTATTTGGCTTGAATCAACTGTGTACTGCCATGTCGGTCGACATGTGGTGGAGCTTTTCCAGAACTGTGCGTATTTTCTGGGCGTCTTCAGGGGTCAAATCCATCTGATCGACGTAGCGGTGCAAGAAATGCATCACATCGAAGGTCAGGGGTTTATTCCCTGAGTCTGGGCCGTAATGAAAGCTAGAAACCAGACTTTGGTTTGGATCGTGGGGATGGAATTCCAATCTGCGGGGTGATTCCACGGCGTCGGTCAACAGATGGAGGGGAGCCTTTATAGCCATCTGGGGATCGATGATAATGTCCACAAAATTATTATTGAACTCCCGATTGAGCTCTTCCACAGTCTGCTCCAAGATCCAGCTGAAGGGCATTTTCTTAAATTTAGGAGACACGTTGTTCGGAAAGAATTTCATTTTTCGGGTTGCTAGATCCAATAAGTAAATCCCTTTTTGATTATCCATATCGGAACGGGTGAGCTCGTACGGACTCCCGAGAGTCAACACATTACCCTGTCTCTGACCATAGTGAATATGCCCAGTGAAAACCTGCCCAAATTTATGAAACTTTGCCACTTCGGTGCCGTGTTTATCCAGGGTGACGTATTTATTGTACTTGAATCCCTGGATATCGGCGTGACAAACTAGATAATCGTGGGGGTCTGCACTCTCTAGAGTGGACTGAAGATCCTCGGAATCCTTCCGCCAGGGCAAGAGGAAAACGTCGCCTTGGCCGGTCCGAAGAGTCAGAGGCTCCTCGCAAATTCTGACCCCTGGGATCCATTTAAGGCTTTTCAGAGAATTGATCTCGTTAGAATTCTTACCGAAGATGTCGTGATTTCCCACGATGATCCAAACTCCATCGACAAAAGTTTTGGCCAATCTCTCGGAGATTCTAATCCCTTGATCTAAAACCCTGAGATTGACGCTCTGTCTAGAATCGTAAAAGTCTCCGGCGTGTACCAGAATATCCCCAGGTTGGATGTTCTCTTGGACAGTGGGGAAAAAGAATTGGTCGAAATATTCGTCGATGATATCGATCCATTCTGAGGAGTTATTTCTGACCCCTAAATGGGTGTCTGAAATAAACCAGATCCTAGTAGCTGAAGGGACGTGTTCGGCAGGATAGAGTGTGGACATTAAAAAAGTCTCTTAATCCTTCTTTTAGTGAGAACCCCAAACTTTATTTCCAATTCATTGACAATTAATTCCTTATATCTCGCAGGTACCAAATCATAGGCTTTGGAATAAGGAATAGAGATAAAATCACAAATCACGACAAACTTTTCGGAGAATCCAAATTCAGTGCCTTGCATTTGCTCCAGTACGTCCTGAAAAAGGTGAGGTACTAGATCCTTCGGAATCTTTTTCTTGTAGGAAAGAGGATACCAGCGAGAACTCTGAAAAGCTGAAAAGACACTCTCCTCCAATCTTTTCCTATGGAGCGTGTCTTCGTCGTTCGTTGTTCCCTCCATGAATTTGTGATCCCTGTCTAGATCGAAATTTTCTAAGTAATCGTTTTCTCTAATGGGATTGGTGTGAGCTCCGAAGATTTTGTCGCCCAGAGAAATTTTCCGGGGTTCTAAATCTGGGGTGTAGTAATTTTCTTCCATCTTATATGTATCCGTCTTCAATTTTACCCTTCAGTGTGCATGGGAATGGAGCTTTCGACGATTCTCATGTAGTTATAATCAACATTGAACATCTTGTAGGCGTTTTTGTAGCCATCATCTCGATTGGCTATCAGTTTCAGTTTATATTCCCGATTGGCGTACATCAAGGGATCCTGAATGATACCGAACAGACCGTCGACAGTGGCCACCAGACCCGAGGATTCGGCGGCAGAATTGATGCTCAGGTCGGTGGAATCAAAATCAGATTGTTTGGTCTGGGTGGCTGTCAAGACCGCCCATTCATTGGACATGGCCACTCCCCTCAGATCCTCTGCAATTTGTTTGATCTTCATGTAAGTGTTTTCTGAATTGGGGTTTCTCCAATTCTTGAGAATGTTGATGTAGTCTACCACCACGATCTTGAACTTGAATCCATGCTGTTCTTCCACTTTTCTGAGGTAATTTTCCAGATCCACCACAGATGCCTGGGAGGTAGGAAATTCTTTCACAAAGAGTTTGCCGGGCACCTTTAAATTCTCGTAGGTCATGGCCTGGATTCTTTTTTTGATCTTCTGGTCATTCTCGGCGGCTTCTGAGTATTCATTCACTGGAATACCCAGTAGGTTCGCCCCCAATCGTTTGACGTATTTTCTATCGTTCATTTCCAGAGTAATGACCGCGACGTTATGTCCCGCCTTGACCGCCTGAGCTGCTAAGTTTCCCAGCCATGCCGATTTACCGACTTTTGGCATTCCCATAAAGACATAAAGGGATTTTGCGGCGAATCCTCCTCCTAAAACTAGATCGATAAAGGGAAACCCAGAGGAAAAAGTCGAAGATTTAGGTTGCTTGTGACTTTCGGCGTGGAAAAAATCTAGGCCTTGATCGAAACTGAAATCCAGATTGTTCCTCTCGACCACGATCTGCTTGAATTTATTGATCACGTCCTTGATGTTATCTGAAGTCACAGGTGTCGATTGGATGTACTTCACCCCGTCCACCGCAGAATTGACCAGATTTTTGTATTCGATAAAGAGTTCGGTGATCTCGGTCAACCAGTCCTCCTGGTATTTGTCCATCTCCAGTCCGTAGATAGCTCTGATCTCTCCTGGCTGAATGGATTCACCTTTGCCCTCAAGTTTGGCTGATTCTTCCAATTGCTGGGCAGAGGGCACCTCTCTATATCGGAGCCAAAATTTTTGGGCCAGAGACAGGATCTCCTGAAACCCAGAATTTTTGAAATAGTTCGGCCGACAATTCTCCAGATAACCAGGGTGACTTAAGACGTGGCGAAGAATGATGTTTTCTGAATAATTGAGATCCATATGTGATTATTTGTCAAGGGCTGTAGAGACTATCCTGTACTTTGGTTTCGCGGGAGTGCCCTGCTGACTCAAGAGTCCTTGGGAGACGAGTTCAGAAACTCGTTCGAACTGGGGTGATCCCGCCCATCCAGATCCCCATAGAGACTTAAAATCAGAGGCAGCCAGATCGCCCTGTGGCTGATCTCCCTTCTGGAGATGGATCTGAAGTTCATAAAGCACATCCTCGGTCGTCGGATAGTTCGGCAGGGTTTTCCAGAGACCCATCAGGTATTTCATTTTAAGCTGGTTCTTATTCATTGCTAAACAGATCATTTTCTAGAGAAGCTGAGATTTCGTCGTGGAGAGGCACCGTTGGGAGTTGGAAGTGTTTCTGGATGACATTGACGTCCAGCTGTTTTAAAACCTCCTCCGTGAAAACCTCAGGGGTAAAGAGCTGGGTGGAAGGCACGGTCTTACCTAAGTGTTTCACAGCCCATCGAGACTGCGGACTCTCGCTCGGAACGAACGTGAGACTCTTAGTGCCGTCTGGACCCTTGGTCTCCTCTAATTTGCCTCTGGCAATGCCGCACGCTTCCCAAGACACAAATTCCTGAAGACCGACGTAAGGGTTCATCCCGTTTAAAAAAGAGATGTGGAACTTGACGGGCTCGGGAATGGTAAATCTACTCTTCTTCAGATTGGAGGTCACGATGATCCCGGTCTTAGTGGTGCTATTCCCTTCTTTCAGCTGAGCCTTGGAAAGGAAAGAGATAACACTCATGGCAAAAATGGGTCCGTCCCCACCCGAAGATTCCTTGGTGGGGAGATAGCCTCCACCCGCATAAACGTGATTGGTGCAAACTAGGGGAATCTTAGCCTGGGTCAGATCCAGAGTGATGACTCTAAAAAGCTTTCGAAGTTCTTTCGCCTTGGCTCCCATGTCCGCCGCGTTCTTTCCTTCGATAGCGTCCCTCAGTTCTTTGTCCGTACTGAGCATGCCCAGTGAATCTAGAATCAGTAGTATTTTGGGTTGGGCCCCATTCAATTTTGCCTTTTTTACCAGCTCCAAGAGGTTAGAGACAAAAGTCTGAAACTCAGTCACAGTCTTAATGGGCTGGTACCTAATTTGATGAGGGTCTATACCGAACTTGGTGGCGGTGGATCTATCGATGGCACCCTCCGTGTCGCAATAGATGACATTGTACCCTTTTTTCTGTGCCTCCCGGGTGACGTTCAGACACAAGAAACTTTTACCTGTGTTATGGGAAGACATATTTCCAACCCAATATCGATGATTTTCATGGAGAATCTCCCAGTCGTAGACCTCTTCGTGGGCAACAACCGTGTTAGTGGATAAAGCTACAAATCCCTGACGGGTCAGGATTAAATCACCTTTTTTCAAACCTGAGGTCGGGCGCCACCCAGTACTAGTTTCAAATAAATGGTCGCAGGAGACTTCTGCAGTTGAATCATCGGTCAAGGTGACACGATGAATATCCCGAGCAGGCTTCTTGACCAAATTTCCGACTGGGATCCAGCCATCAGGGGTGTCAGCCAAAATGGATTCTCCCTGCAGGGTAGAGTAGATCTGACCCATTGGCCAACTCTCTGCGTGTTTGTGACAATGTGCGTCAAAGAGGGCCTCTTGCTCCGAGGGGGTCAAATTAGGCCAGGAAACTGAATCGTAATTCCCGAACTCACTAATTTCCAATTCTTTGTTAGAAGGAGATTCCCTATTCCTGATCCGATAGATAACTATCTCCTGAGAGAATCTGACACATCCAGGGTCACCCATCAAACCCAAAGATCTAGTATTGGGAATACCCCCGAAGAGGGTGCCCGAGAGTTGGGCGTTCAACAGGTAGTTCCCTGTCGGAATCCAATCATCGACGTCGCTAAACGTATTGTCTGCCAAAATCGATCCGGTTTCAAAACCAGCGATTTTAGACAGTTCCTTATCCAGCTCCAGGAAAGAGAATTCTTTGGTTGTTTTTGCCATAACTGACTGCTTTTTGTTTGCTCTGTTATACTCGTCCAGACCTCCGATGTTTCCCCTGACTCTAGCCCTTTTTGGTCCGAGTTCAGGTTAGGATTCAGGTCCCCTTTTTTTAAGAATTTTCTTGGACTGATTGGAGCCTGGCCAGAGTCACTAGATCTGATCTATTTCTTCTTTAAAAGTTGGGGGTTAGATCTCTCTCTAAGAAGAATTTAAAGTTTGGGTTTGGGTCCCTTAAGATAATTAAGATTTTCTAATTTGGGGGCTCTAAGTCTTTCCCTATAGATAGAAAAGATCCTTCCATTTCCTCAGAAGTAAGGATTGTAGCAGGTTTTTGGGGGAAAAGTTTCGGGTCCAATCAAATAAATTTTTTTAACCCCCATTTTCTTTATAAACCGAATCTTTTTTTCAAAAATTGACCTAATTCTTGGGCCTTTTGGTCCCCCGTTTTTGCAGAACCTGATTTTTCTGATTCTGAGCCCCCGGCGGAACTTGATTTTTCTCCAGTTTCTGCTGTTGGTTGGGATCCTCTGATGATCTGTTGACCCATCTTTTTGGCCGTTGCCTGCTGCATCTTTTTTTGGATAATTTGATCCACTCCGTTGATCAATTCCACTGCTCTATCAAGGTATTCCTGGGCGTCGTTTTTCAGAAGATATTTATCCTTGGCTTTTTCCCTAAATTTCCCTATCTCTTTGTACACATTCTCGATCTCTGATCTGGTTACTAGCATGTCTTTGTACAGATCGACCCTGTTCTTATCTGCCTCAGTCTGAACATTCCAATGCTGGGCTGCGTATCCTCTTTTCATGGACCTCGATAAAGGATCACCAGAGGGTCTTTTAGGGTCTGCTTCTTGTGCTTCCTGCTCGGCTTTTTCGAGTCTCACCTTTAAACCTTTGATTTTTACGACCAGGGGCTCGACTACATTCAATTCTGATTTAAAAGATGCCTTATCAGCTTCCGGCAGAACTGATTCAATATTTCTCAGGGACCCTCTCAAGTTTAGCACTTGTCCATCCAGCTGGTCCAACAAAGCTTTCAAGGTGGCAAAAGGGGGAGGAGGATTTTCGTTGCCTTCCCAGAGCTTGTGGATTTGAAGATCGATCGACTCCTGGGTTAAACCCATTGACTCCCTTACCAGTTTTGACGAGGGATTGAGCACTTGATCCAGAATCTCGTTTCTTCTCCTGAGTTTATCATTCGACATCCCTTTTGTCGATAATTCAGATGCAACCTTCAGCTTCTCTAGGGCGGTGAGCAGATTCTTACTGTCCTGTCCTGTAAAATCCAGATCCATATAGTGAAAAGGCCTTTCCTTCGCAACTCCTCTAGATTTTTTGGAGGAGAAATCGTCAATTTCTCCCTGAAATTCTTTGCCTAATTCGACAATTCTGTCCCACTTATCTTTCATTCCATTTTCGGATCTGATACTATTTAAGCCATTGGTCAGTTTCTCGTCTGCTTTGTCTGAAGGGAGATCTATCAAAGAAAAAAATTGACGATAAAGACCAAAGGCCATTCGGGTGCAAACAGCTATCATTCTGTATTGTTCCAGTCTTGTTGGTGGATCCTTTGGATCTTCATTTTGCTCAGATAGAGCTCGTGATGTGTATTCAGAAAAGGAAAGGATTGATTTTTTTGGGGGTTTCATTGACTTTGAGTTCTATTCATTTTTTACCATGAGCCCGATGCCCCCCTGAATTAATCACTAGCTTTTTTAGATCTTTTTCATCGAAATTCATTGTAACGCCAGAAAAAGATTCTAATTTTTTCTTGATTTTATTAGCTAAATCTAAATCATCTGCGGTATTTTCTAATTCATCCGTCAAAATATCTTGTAAACTTAATCTATCTTTCCCAATTGGCATAGAAAAATAGCTATCATTTTTATTTATGCATTGATCTAGAGTAATTAGATCTTCCTTTGATTTCAATAGCTCAATAGCTTTTAAAAGTTTACCCTTATTTGCACCTGGTCCGCGGACAGCTGCCCTCAATAAATTATATATCACCTGCATTTCTTTATCTGTAGATTTTTTACCTTGATCGTCTCTATTTTGGGGTGTATCAGAGCTACCAGAACCACTTTGAGAACTACCACCAGTACTGGAGCCACCGGAACCACTTTGAGAACTACCCCTAGTTCCCGATCCGCTTCTCTCTCCGGAAAATTTACGGGCTGCACTCTTAAATTTTTCAGGATCGAATCCTTCGAACAGACTGGCGGAGAAAGTCCTGAAGTCCACCACTTTAGGTTCGGAGAAAATCTCAGATTCCATCAGCTTCTTTTCTTTGGCGTAATCAATTAGCTCCTGGATGAGCTCCTTAGAAATATTGGGAGTTTCGGAATCCATATCGAAGGCTGCCTTCAGGGATTTGACCATGGCTTTAGTCGTAGGCCCAAATTTACCATCTGCTCCGTAATTTTGGAATTTTAAGAACAGGAGATCGTCTTTAATTTCAGAGTCTGCAAAAATTGCGATCACAAATTCCTGAAATTTCTGAACATCAGGGTTGACCTTGCCTTTCACGTTGTCATCATCTGGTTTGATCCTTACAATACTCTCGACCCCTTCGGCCTGAGATTTTATCCCAGAGGTAGGTTTAGACTCAGAGGGAGCTGGTTTGATCTGATTGAATTTCTCCAAAGCCTGCTGATAAAAATTTAGAGCCTTCAGATAAATGCTAGAAATATCCCAATTCTGGGATCCTTTTTGAATTTTTTCTGCCGCGTTTTTTTGGATCTCGGACAGGGACTTGGGAATCGAATTTAATTCATCGGCCAGTTCATCCAGTTTGTTTTGGGTAATGTCAGACCTTTTTGCCACTGATAATTTCGCTAATTCCGCTAGAATGCCGTTCAATTTCGTCTCCAATGCGACAATTTCAGATTCTTGGGCGGGGTTTGCTCTTTTGGCTAGTTCCAGATCTGATGCAATAACGGTTGCCTCTTTGGAGAGCATTTTGACAAATCCTTTATTACCTTGGAGCAATTTTCGCTTGATGGCGTTGTCCTGCTCGTACAGAGACTCTGACCCCAGGGAGAACCAGAATCGACTTTCCTTTGCTAGTTCAGCCGTCTGGGTTTTTTGGGCTATTTTCTTGCTCTCTTCTTCTAAAAATTTTAAATAGCCGAGAATTTGGTCCTCCACAAATTCTTTCATACTCTCCCTACCCTCCTCCGTTTGACAATAGGTCTCTGTGAATTTTTGGAAAGCTTTGGCATTCTCTTGGGCGGCCTGAAGAAAAAGCTCTGGAATTCCCGCCTGGATGTACTCCTGGTTTTTGACACTTCCTTTGATCTTGGTGGCGATCTCCACTAATTTAGCTAGCTTATCTGGAGCCTGGACGACGGACTGAATGTCTGCAATCGTGTCTTTATAATCAGGGACCATCATGTTTAGGTACCACAAAACACTGAGCCCCAATTGGGCAATGTTTTTCAATAAAAGATCAGCTTCTGGAGGAAAAGAACCCTCGGTGTTGTCGGCAGGGCTTGAGTCTTCCTCGTATAGTTTAGTGAATTGTTTGAAACTATTAAAGGGCATGGGCAGGATGAATTTTCTGGTATATATCCCAGCTATGAAAATAATTTCACATCAAACTCTGCCTGAGAAATTTTACCTATGTTATGAAATTGGGGTATTTCTTTAAATAGTCTTGTTCCTGATAATATAGAGCTAGCTCTTCTTTAGATTTAGATTTTAATTCATTAAAAAGACTCCAATTACTCGAAAAATAAAAATTTTCATGATTGCTGTCCTGCCCCCTATAGTGTTCAAAATGGTATACCCTTTCTCCTTTTTTCCAGATAACAGACTCTGTTAGGGACTTAAATCTCATTAATCTTTCTTTATCTTCAGGTCCATAAGAGATAAAACCCTCGTTTTCTCCTCCATGTTTTTTATATTCCTTTGTGTCAAAGAAAACACAATGTCCACATTCGGAGTCGTTCAAATTAAATTTTCCCGAAAAATGGACGTAATCCAGGTCATAATGACTCTTAGCAAATTCTTTATGATCAAAAACCTGGTGAACCTGGACCTGTCCCCTTCCCAATTCATATGGGTATATGACCTTAACAGATCCTGCTAAAATTTCTTCTTGGCAGGCAAAATAATTACGGGGGGATAGAATGACGTCGATATCATAGTTGGCAACTACGGGAGTTTGAACTTCATTTAACATAATGTTCAGGTATTTAGTCCTATGAAAGGCAGGCTCAAGTTTTTCAACCCAGTGTTTAATTGTCAAATTTTCAAGTCCTGCTAGAAAATCAAGTTCAGTTTGGTTTTTCCCTGAATTAGAAATCTCGTAAATAAAAACTTGGGTGCAGAAATGTTGATTCAGATAATTTAGCACCGTTTTGGCATTTCTATACCGATCTGGGTGCTCTATTTTAACTGGTATTATAAAAGTTGTGTTAGTTAAGTCTTTCATAGTTTTTAAGCCCTTAAAAAATTTTGCCCCCCGTGCCTTATTTTAGAACGCTGTATAATTTTTATTTCAAAGTCGTTCAAAACGTGTTGATATAGATTTTTTTTGGATGACCTCAGAATTTCTGCGACTATTTCAAGATCAATAGGTAATTTTTGTTGGACGTAAATGTTCAATATTTCTTCTAAATTTATATATTCCGGGTATCCAAATCCCGGATTCAGGACAAGAGGATTTTTATCTAATAAGTACCAATTTAATGCAGATTCGTCGTGCCAGAGAGGGGTGATTCCATTAGACAGATCGTCGTCCATCATTTTTTTTAGAATTGAAGTCATTTCCAAAAAAGCACTCGATTCACCTCCAAAAAAACAACCTTGATAGTAAAAGTTTTCGCATCCTTCTGGAACACAAAAATTGGATTCTTTTCTCCTTTCATAGGTGTATTTGCATTTACTTTGATCGAAAAATCCTGGGTGGAGAAACGCGACTATCCCGTCATTCTTAGAAGACGGTAAAATCGAAATATCAATTTCAGAAACCACCTCCATATTGGCGTTCATAAAGAAACAAAAATTAGTTTCAGATAGCATTTTCTCTATTCTTTCGAACATGTGGAACCTCATCATGGTGTCATAAGGCCAGCCTAATTTATTTTGGTTCACCTTAACAACTTTATCAGAAGATAATATTTTATCAGAATCGGTAAATACGAAATAATTTTTTTCTAAATTAGGTAAAAAATACTTTTCGCAGGAATCTATTAAAGAAGGCACGAAAACATCGTATTTACCTGTTGCTATAGTAGTTATCGCTATTTTCATTCTATTAGATGACTAAATAGAGGAAGATGACCCCCGTTCAAATTAATGTATGCACTAAATAATTCTGGATTTCTTTTAAATATAATTGCAAGTGCGATTTGCTCATTATTTACAATTCCCTTTTCCAGCATTTCTTCTTCAAAGATTTTTATGATCAAATCGGAAACTCTAGAAACAACATCTCCTTTTCCTCCAAATAGGGTTCCAACTAGGATGCAGTTGTTGTCCCATTTGTATTTTTCTATATCCATCGAAGGGTAGATTTGGGATGTGTTTATATTTCCCTGTATAATAAATTTATCAGGGTCAATTTTTTTTAAATTAGGCCAACTTTGGGAGAGATCAGCGTCTGAAAAAAATCTACTGCATCCAGCATCCATCCAGAAATAAAAATCGGAATTGGTCCCTTCCCTAATTTCTTCCTGAATCCAACCAAATTTAGAATATTGAATAACGTTGTAAAGATCTAATATACACTCGATTCGAGAATTGTCTTTTATTTTTGAAAGATATACTGGATCTCTAAGGATTTGCCCTATCTTCTCCTTGTGTTTATACATAGGGATTTCTTCTAGATTTTGGATTTTTATCTTGGTGTGTTTTGGATCTCTTCTTTCCTCGATAAAACTTTTAAATTTCTCCTCTGTATAGACAACCATGCGGGAATTTAGTTTGAGGGTCTTCTCAAACCAGGAGAGATACTGATCGGTAGATCTTCCATCCCCGAATTTTTCCCTACCAATATCAAATAAAGCCGTGACTACAACCGCACTATCCATTTATTATCCCTGTGTATTTTTTTACAATTTTAGTCCAGTCGAAATTATCTAAACCATACAATCTGATTTCTTCCCTCATGCGATTTGATATCTCTTGATTTTTTCTGATCTTATCGCTTATATAATCTAGATCTTGAAGTTTATCTGCTGGTATAATTTCAATAAAGGGTAAGGATCTGTCCAAGTTTCCACTTGCATATTCGCTTACTACCAACCCTAATCCGCAAATTAAAGCTTCACAACAAACTAAGGGATGTGCTTCGCCATCGCTTAATAGAACCAGGTTGGAATATTTGGAAAGGTTTTGATACAGTTTATCCTTTGTCCACTCCCCTAGATAATTACCCCTATTATAGTCGAACCTATGGTCCTCTCTGTTACCAACAAAATGTATAAAATCAAGACCTTGGTAGATATATTGCTTTTTACGGTCTGTTATTTTAGCTAAGTATATGCTCTTATCTGAAAATTCCGGAGAAGAATAGTATTGGAAAAGATCGCTTCTTGCTCCATTTGGGGTAACATACAGTCTAGATGGATCTGCTCCTCCATTCATGTAAACCTGCTTTATCCCTTCAGAAAGGCAGAAGATTTTAAAATCACCATCTACAAATCCTTTAAATATTCTATGATACCCTCCCAGTAGATGATGGGGTACTTCTAAGTACCCAAAATGTGAAGTTGCAGCTTTATTTGGACACGAGATATGTGGCAAAACGTGATAAAGATCATCATATTGCAAATGCACAAAATCAGGATTAAATGAATTTACTTGGTTTACTATCTCTTGGGAGTTTTGTGTATTTACAATCTGTACTTCGTGCCCTAACTTTGTTAGCTCCTGGTAATAATCCCAGATCAGAATCTCAACTGCTCCCCATCCTACTGGAGGAATAGGCATGATTCCCGGACCTATTATGGATAATCTCATAGATTTTTATATTGCGTCAGATTAATTATGTTTCGTTAAACTTACGCATTCTGCAAAGATAGTTATCGTAAAGAATTATCAAAATACGTAATTCAAGCACTTTGTAAAATTTGATTACCTTTGAATCAATAAAATATTATTGTCTATTGAATTGTGTGGATTTTGGATCTCGAGAAGCTGGATATATCTAGGCTTTAACACTCCACCCAGTCCTTCTATTTTCTCTTTAAATAAATTTAGTGTAGATATGGTTAGGTCTTCAACAATAAAGAATCCTCCTTCTTTCAACTTATGGTATGAATTCTCTAAAAAATTAATATTTGGTATGTATTCATGTTTTCCATCATCTATTATTACATCGAAATAGATATCCTTTAATGTCTTGTTCTCCCACATTTCCACAATAGATTCCCTGTTGTCTTGATCACAGAAAAAAGATTTAATCCTATCTTCGTCTACAAAAAAGTTACGATTTACATCTCCACAATATATTTGTGAATTTTTGAAATATTCTTTCCAAGATCTTACTGACGATCCTCCATATATTCCAACTTCAAATATTTTTAGATCCTTCTCTCGGTCTTCAGAAAATATAAAGTCATAAAAGGTAGAATAATTGTGCCAGTCGGAGCATTTATCACTACCGAACTTTTTAAGTATGGTGCATAAATCTGTTTCTCCGTTATTTTTTTCTTCGTTAAAAAACGAGTCGATTACACTATTGCTTATTAGTTTCATAATTCTTTTAAATAATTTTCCATGTTGGTATTTATAATATAACTAGCCCCAGTAGGATGAGGATTCCAGCTCTGTCCTTCCCATACAAAAGGCTTGTTTTCAAATCTAATAACTCTGTACAGAAAAGAGTATAGAGGAAAGCTTGGATTTAGTTTTCTTTCTAAAATGTATTTATATATTAGACAGTTTAAAACGTCCTGGTCCCCGCACGACCACTTAAATTCTGGATCTGGGTTAGGATCTGGTGATTTGGCCACTAGAGTTTTATCTTTACACAATTCAAGATATTCGTTTATAAAATTCCTACTGAAATCCGTATTTCTTAATATAATCCTAGCTGCATTCAAAAGAGGACTATTTCTTACTATGTAATTTTCTTGAGAATTTGGGAAAAATTTATCTATTACATAAGATTTTACGTGATGCTTAACTAGAACTTCTGGCCTTTCGATTTGAACAAATATGTCAGATACATTCTCATCAAGAAGTCTATTGCAGATAGATTGTATATTTACCCAATCGGATTCAAAATACTGAGGATTTTTTTCAAAATTTCCATCGTGATAGATTAGTATAGAATTTTCTGGTATTTTCGAAAGAGTTTCTCTTATCAAAAATCCTTTAAAATCAAAATATCCTACGTGATTTGCGTTTAAATTCATCAGCAGCTCCTCCTCGTGGTAGTTACAAATCTCCTTGCTTCCTGGAAGACTTTTTAGCTCTCTTTTATTATAGAGTAAAATTTCATCGAAATATGGAGACAGCCTTTTTTTTACCTCTTTAGATTTTTCTGATAGATTAAATCCACCGTCTATTTCAGGTCCTTCTGTGTAAAAACTTAAGAAGTATATGTCTTTCATCTTTTAGAATTTAATATTTTTAAAATGTTTAAAATTTACATCATTTATCCAATAGGGCCAGATCGAAGGTGTTCTTGGACTGCTACTTTCTGAATCAAAGTCATCTAAATACATCTCTACCTTATTGTGGTAAATATCATAGTAGTTGGTTGCCTGTTTATATATATGTGCTCCAAAATCTGCTATTTGCATTTCTAAATTATTCTCCCTACAAACGTGTTTAACTAGTTCGTTAGTGTGAACAATACCTTCTGTGCATACTTTTTTTATCTCCTCGTGCCACCCCTTTAGAAACCTCCCCATCGCATCCTGTCTGCCTAGAAAAAACCAGTCGCAGGGTTTATCCGGAAATTCACCTGCATATAAATGTCCTCCGTTAACCGAGCTTTGAAAAAATATAGTATCCTCTTTTAAATCCAGAGATTCGATAACACTGAATATTTTTTTAGTTAGTATTAGATCTGGTCTAGATTTAATTATCAGATCATAATCATTTGAAGAACTTAGTAGATAAGATTGATATGCGCTATAAGTTTGACTCAATAATCCATATAAAACTATTGGAGTTATTACCTTATAAAATTGTTCTGAATTATCTCCCCATGCATCTTTTGTAAACTTTTGAAAAAAAGTTGTATCGAATGATTTTCCATCTTCTATTAGATGTCTTTTAACGCTAAAATTTTCAATTAGGGAGTTAGCTAAATCATGGGTCTCAAGTTTTTCGCTAAAGTGCATTTTATAGCATTTACCCTGATAAGAATTATTCCACCATAAATGGGAGTAGACGGCTTGTAGGTCATCCTTCAGATTTATGTTGAATGTTTCCACACATTCATAATATGTCTTGGGGTGTCCTGAAATTAGACATCCTATCTTCATGTATGAAGAATTAATCTATCGTCATTGAATGTTTCTTTTGTTATTAGAACCCATCCGATTAAGTCGTGCCATGCTTCAGATGTGTGTTCATCATAGGTGGGATAATATACATTTACATCAGAAACTAGATCTTTAATATATTCTAGACCACAAGGAATATCGCCGACCATATCATATTTAAAATTGCCATTATAAGGATTTTTAAAATCGTCGATCAATATGTAGTAGTCGCTGTAATTGTTTTTTATAAACTCAATTTCTTCTCTCAAAGGCCAAAATACAGTTCCGTTGTAATCCCCGTGTGCATCTAGCCAGAATATAGTTTTTTTGCTGTGTGCCTCCGGGTATTTCTCTTTAACATATTCAAAAATCTGAGGTGAAGTAATTTTAACTATTTCTGCTTCCGGGATAAAGTTAGTAACAACATCATGCCTATAATGATCCGGCTCACAAGATATAGCTTTCATATTTTGAAAATTATCTACTATAAACTTAAGGGTATCACCATATGCAGTTCCTGTTTCTATAAAATATTCAGATTTTTTTAACGCATCTAACATAATTGAGATGAATATTTTATCTCCGTGGAATGGGCTCCCACACTTATAATTAGGGTCTTTAGTTTCTTTTGAAATGATATAATCCATTATCTTATTTTTTTATTATTGTTGTTAGTTCGTTTGCGTAATCTATACTGTAAATGCTGTCACTAACGTATGTCAGTGTATTTAGATAATCTTCTACAAAATATAGACCTCCTGGGGAAAGATATTTTTCAAATAAGGTATGAAAAGTTGTCATGATATGTGAATCTATATGACTTCCATCGTCTATTATGATATCAAATTTACTTACACCCATCTGATTGCAAGATTCAATTAAAGAAGAGCTATTCGATTGATCTCCGTAGAATATTTTTATTCTATTATCCGGAATATAATTATATTCCTCTATTCTCGATAAATTATTATCGATGCAATATATTTCAGCTTTCGTGAAATATTCATTCCATAATTTTAGGCTATCCCCGCCGCCAAATCCAATCTCGAGAATTTTTAGATCTCTGTCTCTTAGAGACTCGAAATGATATCCATACGTTTCCGTATAATTGTGGCCTGGTGTTCCGTCAGCTTTCACTGGACCTTTATCTGTCAGCGGATATTTTAGTGACAATTCACTAAGGCTTTTTGTATTTTCCGTCATAGTTTTCTGAGTAATGTTTATGATATTGGTGAACGATTGAATGGCTAGTTAATTCCCAACCTTGGTTTCTATTAGCTTCTACAAAATCAATATTTTCTAAATATCGATATCCAAAAATGCAAAATAGCACTGTTAGTAAATAATCGCAGTTGGAGATCCTCTTATCAGTATATATTAGTTCTTTTAGAAGGGCTTCGTTTGTTTCTTCCAATATCCTAAGTAAGGAAGATGTTTTAATTAAGCTACCTCCGCAGGCACCAAAATTACGATTAGTGTTACCTGGATTGTATTTTTCTATTAACGAAAGTACATTTGGATGAATTTCATTTGCAAATGATCCGGATAGATCCGATTTTGGATCTGTTTTTATTTTACCTCTTAAAAGTATATCCGGCTCGTAGTAAAGAATATACTCTGTTTTACAATAATCTGCTGCATCTTTTAGCCTGCTCAGAAATTCTATACAACAAAGAATAAGCCTATCCGATTCTTTTGACTCTGGATTATTTACATAGCCCAAAATATCATCGTACAAGGTAAAGTTAGAATTGTCGTCACAAAGATCAGAAAAATCATACCCTCCATCAGATGCTAAATATATGGGTGCTTGTGGATAATGATCCTTTATATTATCTATACAGAATCTTACTGCTTCATTTTCTTTGTAGCAAGAGAAGAAAATTCCCAGATTGTTTTCTACCAGTATTTTATCCATTGTTATAAACTTTTATCAGATCTAGTGCCCTATTGATATAAGTGTGATTTTCTTTTACCAATACCATCTGGTCTTTTATAAATTCGTGGTCGTTCATTTTTTTAACCCCATCATAGAATAATTGATTAGAATCCTCGTTATAGATTAACATCCCTTCGAAGAAATCATAAACCGCTTTAGAATTTGTCATTCCTAGTTGACCATAACTTATATTCTTCATAACTCTGCATGGAATATAGCCCCAGTCTAACATTGCTTTATGTCTAAAATCTGGGGCAAGATATGATTTCTGTACAAGTTCCATTGTGGTTTGTGAGTCAAGAGGATTTGTCCAGGGACAATTACTTCTAAATTCTATCCCATTCTCTTTGCAAGCTTCATAGAATGGCATTATATAAGGAACAGTGTCATAATAGTCAGGTGCTTTTAAGCAATCAAATAATCCGCCCTTTCCTCCCCCGATGGTCCCTACATAATTAACGACATTTTCTCTTTTTATAAATCTATTTTCTAGATTAATTTCATGTGGCAATAAATCCGTTGCCCAAGTAGTGTAAATTATATCATATCCCTGACTTCCATTTTCGAAATAAGTTCCTTTCCCGATTTTCTCTAAGGACTCCCTATTTAGATAGTATCCATAATTTTTATCAATCCATGAATCTGCATTATATCTTACGTCTATTAATCTACCAACATTTCCAAGATATTGATTATGTCTATTATCCTTGTCACCTAAATAGTGTACAAAGTAGGTTGAACTTTTAGACAGAGGCATATTTTTGGATGCAAATTGCTCTGTTATTACTAAGGAATCATTAAAATCTAAGTTATGTTTGGTTTCCGAATCCAACCAGTGCACCTCATATCCTAGAGACTTGAATGCCTTGTAATATCCATAGTGTATGTAGCTATGCGTGTGACTATAAAGGGGATATCCCCAGATAATTATTTTTTTCATCAAAATGATATTTCAAAATTTTTGTGAACTACTTCCACACCAAATAGGTTTAGATGATCCCTTAGATATGCTTCGTTTGTCCACACCCCTTTATTTTCTACTATTTTATTTCTATGAAAATCTATCGCATAAAAAACACTTGAGATTATATTAGAATTTACATTATTAGCAATCATAAACCAGTCGTTTATTTCCCCTCTCGGGAGTTCTTTGTACCCACTAATAAGTTTAGATAAATCTATCGAATTAAAATCTATTTTAATCCTGGGCGAAACGTCAAATCTAGAAATTATAACGCAGTCGTATTCAAATTTATTATCTTGTGCATAGGTTTCTTTCAGGAGGAGAGATTGGTTTATACTGTACCACATGCTATATCCTGACTTGACCCTATCACGTATAAATTTTTCCCTGTCGTATCCCTTTGAATATGACCAGCACTCCTCAATATTTTCGTCTGTAGCATAAACAAATTTATCGTTAAACGATCTTTGGATTTCTAACGTAAATTTTTTAGAGTTTGTTAATGAAGGAATTATAGTATCTAAGGATTCACCTAGATTGAAATTTTCAAACCCTGGTGCCATTTTATGAATGTTCCTGTCGTTTGGGTCGTACCATGAGTGAAAAAATACATCTACATTATTCCCGTTGATTATGTTATTTTGAAAGTGCGGCCAGTTTAAAAAAAAATTACGAGGCTGGCCATATAAGCAAAGTGCTATTCTCATAAAAAATGTCCCTTTAATTTTTTTTAAAAACGAGGTTACAATAAGTTAGATTAAATCTCGACCTTCCGTGATAATCAAGATCGATTATAAAGTCATCATTAATACTATCATAATTAAATTCACCATCCAGATTAAATCCTGCTGATTCATATATTCCTATCATATCCTTTGCCTTTATGAATTCGTTTTGCCCGTAGTCAGATTCGTCCAAATGAGACAGTACATCACTAGCAACTATTACATATCCACCTTTTTTAATTTTTCTGTAAAGAAAATTTGCAGATTTTTCGAGGCCAACATTACCTTCTTTGTTATATTCAAAGTGTGTTAATGAACACCCATCTAGTGCATAATCCAAGCTCTCGTCTTCGTGAGTTTCTATATAGGTGAAAAAATCACCTATATTGTGATGTAGGTTATCTTTTATAAATTTATTATTAACAGATATGTCTATCATATGTCCTTCTTTAAAGTGATCGCAAAGAAGCCAAGCTAGGGGAGAAGGCCCAGCTCCACAATCTAAAAACTTATCTCTTCCTCCATCAGAGTTTAGAACGAAGTCATATATTACAAAGTTCTTGTAGGTAGAATCGTCATTCTTTAGAGGGAGGTTTTCTATCTCATTTTTGTATTTGGTTCTGAGAATTTCTAGATCTTTTTTTTCGCAATATTTTAAATACATGTTGTTTTTTTAATAAACTCTTCTATAGAATTGTTTTGATTAGTTTTATGTATCTGCTGAATCTGTATTCAGAAAAAGAATGAAGAGGCATTAGGGTAAACAGTAGACTTGCAGTTATATCCTTTATTATTTGGATCTCATCCTCCAAAAAATTCGATTCAAATCCTGACTTAATTTTTTCCTGATATTCAAAGTTGAAGTCAATGTCGTTAAGTATAAGATCATACCCCAGAACAGATTGATACACTTTAGCAAAATCGTAATATACATCACCAAATAAAGTAAGATCATCCTCTATTTTGCCCCTGGGGTCTATGTATTTTATTCCATTTTCAATTAGAAATATATTAGTAAACACAGGATCTCCGTGTATAACACCAACTTTAGCATTCTTTGAATCCTCGTATGCCCTTAGTCTATCTTTCAGGGTGTTAAAGATGTGATCAGATTCTGGGATTTTTTGGTATACTGAGATGTTATCCAAATATCTTTTTTCTAGTTTTTTTAGATAATTCCCATAAAGATCTATTCCATCTAGATCTGGTAGTTTGCTTTCGTGTATTCTTCTTAAACTTTTTATGATCAATCCAATGTCCGTTTCTTTTAGCCCCCCATTAACATAAAGGTATGAGCAATTTACCCCTTCTACCCTGTCCATCTCAATCGTATTATCAGATTCATTTATGGACATGATTCGGGGGAACAGATCACTTAATGAAGATGGGAAATTTTTGTACCAATACAACTCACCCGGATTGTTTGTCTTTTTTATAACCAGGTTCTCTTTATATTGGATATCGTTAAAACCCCTTGGCTCATTCTTAGAATCTATAAAGCCTAATATTTTGTCTATCTGATGAAATGCATTTACTGCTAAATCATCAATATAAAAATCTGCATGAGGTTTGCCGAAAAGAATCTCATCATAAGGTATATTGAATCTTTCAAGTGTGTCGAGTGTAATTTTTCCAACATCAGCAATAATTACCCCAATATTACCTTTATGGGTCTTCATTCTTCTGGCGGTGTAAATTATTATATAATGCCCTTGACTTTTAAGGAATTTTAGATATTCTACCGTTTTCTTTATGGGTTCAACCGAGGTGTAGTCCCCAGGTATCTTGGGATATGTTACAATAGTATTGTCAAGATCGAAACAAAATCTCTTTGGATTTTTCGATCTGTTTGATTCACAGTAAACTTTTAATTGAAGAGGAGTTCCTACACATCTAAAATTTTCTATCTTCCTGGAGCTTATGAAGATTCCGTCTTCTAGCATTTCTTTATAAAGTAAAGAAACATATAGCTCTCCGTTTTTATTTTCTATTTTCTGGCAATATTTTTTAAGTGTATCCCCGTCGCTAAAACCATAGGCACCAGTGTTTGCATTATTGGAAATCTTCACTTTCTCCATTATGTCAGTCACCCTCTCCCCTTCTATTTTTATGTAGGAAAATATCGGTAGTTCCTGGTCATCGTTAAAATAAAAAATCGTGTTCTTATTAGAACATTCTCTATATTTTCCTATTATATCATCTTCATAAAAAGTATCGCAGTCTAATACTAAGAAGTTATCTTCCATAGGAAGATCCAAAAAATCAAGGCCAAAAAGAATAGTTTCGGAAGCACCTTTAGTCATCCTATCTAACGACACGAATTTTATATTTCTATTAGGAAATTTAAATCTTATCAGATCTTCAAAATTGTATGACTTTAGATCCTGATTATAAACGATGCCGATAGTATCCTCTTCGTTTACGTTTAGCCCTCCTATAAGATGACATATCATAGGTTCGCCTAATACATTTATCAATGGTTTAGGTGTAACGTATCCGTCCTCCCTAAATCTTTGCCCTATTCCCCCTATTGGGATAATTATGTTCATATCTCTTATATTTTATTTGCTGGACCTTCGTTATGAAATCCATTTTCTTCATTAAACTCAGTTTCTCCGTTCATAAGTAAAGATGCATCCAGAAATCCTTTACACCAGTTAGTTTTAGGATTTAATGGATCGTCTAGATATTTGCTATTTAACATGTGGATAAATGTCCCGTCGTAGATCTGGACTTGGGAATAAACATTTGTTTCTCCCCATCTAAAATAATGAGACTCGTAGGGATGAGGACCACATCCACTGATAGCGTCAAAGGGAAAATACATTATTGTTTTATGTCTTCTCCAATAATTTTTTTTATCGAACCCACCCGGTAAAATTAAATTTTCCCAATTTTTTCCTCCACAGTCAAATCCTATTATCGGGGACCAATCTAAATCGAAATCTTTAACAGTGTCGTATTTATAGAAGGAAAGCCACGGATGCATCATCCAAGGTCCATCAACCAGGTCTTCAAGTTGATGGGATTCTGTTTTGTGCCCGTCTTTTTCTGCAACGTCCCCGTACATTCCGTGTTTATCCAGAACTTCCTTGACCCTAAATTTTTTAAAAGGAAAGAAATCTTGGTCAACAAATGCAAAATATTCAGGACATCTTTTTTTAACTAAATTTTCGAAAACATACTTTAATTTTTTTGACAAAATAACGGAAGAAGAAATACCAGGTAGAGCGAATTCTACTGGAATTTCTAAAAATTCAACCCCGTATCTCTGGCACATTTCCCTCTTTTGATTTGTGTTCTGAACATGCTCCCCACAGTTTGAATCCAGAATTATTAATTTGTGATCGTCTTTACAAAAAGCTTTAAACGTCTTTATTTGGTACTCAACACAAAATAAATTATTGTATGCAATAATGTATATTTCTAGTTTTTCTTTTTTCATTGTTATTTTTTTATGTTAAAATTTATTAGATATTTATATAATTAATTAGAGCTTTTTTCGGAAGTGCTTTGTTGCCAAATACACTAATTACCAAAGATAATAATCACCGGTTATCTTCTGAGGGAACACAAACTAGGTACTTTCCGCTAATGAGTTCAAAATCATAGTCCTTCAACATCATCGTCCATTCTTCTCTAACGTCTTCTTGATCGTCTATGACGATCAAATTTCTAATTTTATTATCAATGATAATTTTCATCTCTTCTCATCTTAAATTTTAACCTTTATTTTTCTGGAAGTTTCTGAGATTTTTTCTGCCGAAATGGATTGGTAATCGAGATTTGATAGTCCATCTGATTTGATTTTTTGAAAAATATCATCCAGATTTATAGAATCCCTGAAACCGAAGAATTTTCTCAGGTTTTCGTTGTAGAGGTTCTTTTGGATATTTTTTTCGTGTTTGAGCGATTGATAGCGACCTTTCTTTCTAGAGGTCTTGATCTCCAATACTTTACACCGAAAAAGAATGTCGTCGTCTTCTGCTCCCCAACCCCAATAATCGTTAGAAAACCCATTGACCCTTTGGAATGAATTTTTATCAAAAAGGGTAACTCCTCCAAAATAACCGTTGTACGGTAGTTTAAATCCAAATTGCTCTGCCTCTGCCGCTAGATGGGTTGGGTTGAACACCCTTGAATAATCAGAGACGAGAGGTAGCATGTCAACGTCGTGAAAACAGAAGTAATCTGATTCTTTAGATTCTGAAAACCCAATGTTAAGTAGTTTCCCTCTATTGAAAGGTTTTTCTGAATCCTGTTCAATAATTAAAATCTCAAAATCTAATTCTTTCAGATATTCTGAATTTTCTAAAGTGGGAATAAATTTTGAGAGATGCTCTTCCCTGTCCCGATAAGGTACCACTATCGAAAGTTTACTCATGACAGTTTTTTTAGAACACATCTTCTAAAAAGTTCCTCTAGATTGAAACTTCTTTTTTCTCAAGAATATAAAAGGAGATGTACACTTTCACTCAATTGGGCCATTTAGGCCGTTTAGGAAACCAGATGTTTCAGTTTGCCTCTACCCTAGGTTTAGGCCACAAAAAAAATCAAGAAGTTTATTTTCCTTTAGAAAATAACTGCAGAATACCTGAGACCTTTCCGGCAACCCGGGAATATTTCAGGACCCTTTCCGAAATCAAAGTCTCTCAAAGGTACAACGAGATCGACTTCAGGTACAGTCCGGAGGTGTTAGAATTACCTTCCGGAACAGATCTCCATGGATACTTTCAAACCGAAAAATATTTTCATTTCATCAGAGAAAAGATCCTATCCCTGTTCTCTTTCAACCCAGAAATTGAACATAAGGCACAGTCTATTTGGAACTCTGAAGTGCTGCAGTTTGCGACTGGAACTGAAACTGTATCACTCCACGTTAGGCGAGGCGACTATCTGCAATATCCCAACCATCACCCCACGTGTTCAATGGATTATTACAGGACAGCTATTTCTAGTTTCAATCCTGATGCCAAGTTTCTAGTTTTTTCTGATGATCTTCAATGGTGTAAAACAAATTTCCTTGGTGATAAATTCCATTTTCCGGACACTCAATCAGACTTAGTAGATTTAAAGATCATGACGATGTGTAACCACCACATCATCGCTAATAGTTCTTTCAGCTGGTGGGGTGCCTGGCTTAACCCCAAGCAGGAAAAAAGAGTCGTAGCTCCCTCGAACTGGTTCGGACCCGAGATGGGATTGGATCCCTCGGATGTTTACTGCCAGGACTGGCAAATCATTTGATCAATTTAAGAAATTTTTAGTTCCGAGATTACTATCGGGAGAATCTTTTTCAGATGCTGTAGATTATGGGCTAAAATTTCTGGGTTTTGGACACTAATTAGTTGGAGAGAAGTTTCCAAAAAACCGATTGCGTATTCTATTTCAGCCTTGGAGGTCCGATTGTCTTCCATGCCTCTTTTTACTTTATATAACCAGAGTCTGGTTTTTTTGCCAATTCAATATTCTTGATAGGACTTCTCCTCGACCAGCGAGGATCCGGTGATTTCATTGATGTGTCTTTTGATCCTGGCCCTATTATCGTTTTGAAAATAAACCGTGCGAGCCAATTGCACGAACTCGGTATCGAAAGCTTGATTTTTTTCCTTCAGTCTGATACTGTCTTCAGTTTCCCAAAGTTCTTCGTTCACTTTTTTCAGGGCTTGATAAGCATTGAATATAGATTTCTGGGTTAAGAGGCTTCGAGCCTGGTCCTGAAGGAGTTCTAATTCTTTTCTGATGTTAACCAATTTTTCAGGAGAGTCTATTCTTTGACTTTTGATTTCTAAAATACTGATTTTATCCAGCAATTCTCCATGGGAAATCTGGACGGAGCAGGGTGTGTTATTGGGGATCACTTTGTGCAATTATTTTTGAAATAGATTTCCAAACCTGGTCTGGAGTAATGGTTTTGGAGCACTCGAATCTTCTAGGTGTGTCACCGAGTTTAGGACACCACAACCAATCATTTGGATTGAAGGGAGTAAGATCCGGCTCGTTAAAACAACCGTGACAAGCAGATTCATTTCCGATCCTCGTGACGTCTATGGTGAATTCACACCACTTGTGGGTCGTTCCTGAAATCATCACTACGTGTTTTTGAAGGGCATGAGCAACCCATGATAAACCTGAACTGAGGCCCAGAAAAAATTGACAATGGGTCAAAAATGTGATTACCTCTGGCAAAGTCAAACCAGTGCGATCTAGGCAAGCCTCTGGCATAGAATTAAAGTGTCCTTCTACCCCAAAGACTTGGTGTTGATCGATACAGACCGGGGTCAGGCCAGAATCTCTTAGTCTCAAGGCAATTTCTTGCCAACCTCCTGAGTAATTCCAGTATTTACACTGGGCTGTGGACTGAACACCTAGACAAACATAGGGTTCTGGGATAGGTCTTGGAGAAGAAGAGATTTGCAAAGAAGGCCTAATCTCGACGTAATCAAGTCCTAATTGTTGGCAAAATCCCTGTTGCAGAGGAACATCGAACAAAAAGTCGAGATCAAAATAATGGTCGAAGAGATCGGTATTGAGAAACCCGTGAGGCAAGAAATGAATCTTTGGATAAACAGGTTGAAAAAGCTCGTGATGCTGACATGAAACATACACATCTGACTCTGAGTTAACCCTGAAGAGTTCAAAATAGGGTGAAGCTCCGATGAGATCACCTAGACTCTTGGTCTTTGTTCTGATTAAAATTTTACGAGACACTAGTTGTTATTGATCTTGGCTGGTTTCAAATTTGGCTTGTTTATATTTGGCTTTAATCAACATGTCCCTACGGGCAACCGAGGGCTTGGTGTACTCCCTCCTGTCGAGAAGTTCTTTTTTAAGTCCTCTTTTTTCAAATTTGTACTTGAATTTCTTAAGGGCAGAGTCCAAACTCTTTTCCTTGTTCAATTTGATGA